>JAABUY010007529.1_pt1 | contig 10324 bp, 16 predicted proteins | sample 5560271 | NCBI WGS metagenome assembly JAABUY01 (sample SAMN10711886, study PRJNA513374) | rock metagenome | isolation source: Antarctica rocks | place: Antarctica: Victoria Land, University Valley
CCGCTACGACAAATACGCCCTGACCTACCTCGGCGGCGTCACCCTGGCCGCCATCATCATCCACCACCACGTCCGCAATTAGCAGACGCGCTCTAGGCACGATCAATCCCGTTGCTGCCATTGTGGATCGGGCTCGGGCGGTCGGCGCGCTGACGGTCCTGGACGCCTGCCAGTCGGTGCCGCACCTGGCCGTCGACGTGGTCGATCTCGGCGTTGACTTCCTGGCTTTCAGTGGTCACAAGATGCTCGGCCCGATGGGAGTCGGCGTCCTGTGGGGCCGCTATGACCTCCTGGCGGCCATGCCTCCGTTCCTCACCGGGGGCTCGATGATCGAGGTCGTCCGGATGGAGGGCTCGACCTACGCCACTCCGCCGCAGCGCTTCGAGGCGGGTGTCCCGGTGGCGGCCCAGGCCGTGGGCCTGGCCGCGGCCTGCGACTACCTGACCAGCCTGGGTATGTCGCGGGTGACGGCACAGGAGCACGCCCTCACCGAGGCCCTGCTCGCCGGTCTCGCGAAACGTCCCTGGGTCCGTGTCATCGGACCGGCCGACGGCCAGGACCGTTCGGGCGCGGTCGCCTTCGTGGTCGACGGTGTCCACCCGCATGATGTCGGCCAGATCCTCGACGATGCCGGGGTCGCCGTTCGGGTCGGTCACCATTGCGCCTGGCCGCTGCATCAGCGGATGAACGTGACGGCGACGACGCGAGCCAGCTTCGCGGCATACAACACGGTTGCTGAGGTCGACGCGCTGCTGAGCGCTCTCGACCAGGTACCCGCGGTGTTTGGGGTGGCGGTCTGATGGATCTCTGTCAGGAGCTCATCCTGGAGCACTCGAAGCGGCCGCACCGACGGCAACTGCTCACGCGGGTCCGATGCTCAGGTGCACCACATCCCCCGACCTGCGGCAACGAGGTCACCTTGGGGATCCAGCTGCGCGGCGAGGGGCGGTCGGCGATACTTTCCGACCTGTCCTACGACGCCCTCGGCTGCTCCATCTCGACGGCCTCGACCTCGGTCCTGACCGATGAGGTCATCGGACGCAACGTCCAGGAGGCAATGACCTCGTTCACCGCCATGCGCACCATGCTGACGAGCAAGGGCGCCGACCCCGGCGACGAACAGGAGATCGGCAGGAATGGACGGCGATTCTCAGTTCTTGAGACGCGGCGTTCAGCTCGCTGCGACGCGCGGTAGCGGAACGCTGGCCACGCGAGTCTGGTCCCTGGTGCCCCTCCGCGAGGCGCTCGGCCTGTCGGCTGATCCCGGGCGGCGCCCCGGACTCCATCTCCGCACCTTCAACCAGCACGAGACCGTGCTGTCCGTCCTCGACGGATGCGGTCTCCCGCCCAATCAGGGCACCACCACGGAGAAGGAACCAGCATGACGCACCCCACCGCAGGGCCCGCATTCCCGACGGGGACGATCCTCGGCTATCCGCGGATCGGCCGGCGTCGCGAGCTGAAGAAGGCCGTCGAGGCGTTCTGGGCCGGATCGACTACGGCGGACGAACTCAAGACGCGTGCGGCCGAACTGCGCGCGGCCACGCGCGAGCGCCTCGCCTCGCTCGGTCTCGGTCGCACGGATTCCTCGATCCCGGAGAGCTTCAGCTACTACGACCAGGTCCTGGATGCCGCGGTCACCCTCGGCGCCGTCCCCTCGCGTTTCGCGTCACTGCTCGATGCGAACGGCGGTGTCGACCTCGCCGGCTACTTCACGGTGGCGCGCGGCGACGGTGACCACACACCGCTGGAGATGACCAAGTGGTTCGACTCCAACTACCACTACCTCGTACCGGAAATCGGCCCGGAGACGGTGTTCCGACTTGCCTCCGATCGCCTCGTGCACGAGTTCGAGGAGGCCAGGGCCGCCGGATTCGTCACGCGCCCGGTGATCGTCGGCCCGGTCACGTTCCTGCTGCTGGGCAAGGCGAGCGATGGGGCGCCCGAGGGTTTCCGCCCCCTGAGCCGCGTGACCGAGCTCGTCGTGGCGTACGGCGAGCTCCTGGCACGCCTCGCCACTGCGGGCGCGCACTGGGTTCAGCTGGACGAGCCGGCCCTGGTCAGCGAAAGCATTGCGGACCGGCGCGAGGACGTACTCGGTGCGGTCGAGGCCGCTTACGCGGCGCTGGGCGGCGCATCCGATCGTCCGCAGCTCTTCGTCGCAGCACCGTACGGCAGCCTGGATGACGCGCTGCCCGTGCTTGCGGCGTCGCCCGTCGAAGCCATCGGGTTCGACCTCGTTCGTGGCACGATTCCAACCGGACTCGACGACGCGACGAGAAAGGCGCTGGCAGCCAAAACCATCGTCGGTGGTGTGATCGACGGCCACAATATCTGGCGTGGTGACCTCAATGCCGCGTTCGGCGTGCTCACCGAGCTGCGTGCGCTCTCGCCTAGGGTTGCCGTCTCAACGTCGACTTCGCTGCTGCACCTGCCCCACGACGTCGACGACGAACCGCTCCTGCCCGACGGCATCACGAGTTGGCTGGCCTTCGCCGACCAAAAGATCGGGCAAGTCGCGACGCTCGCGACAGGACTGGCCGACGGGCATGAGGCGATCCACGGGGAGCTGAGCGCGGCCTCTGCTGCTCTCGCTGGACGTCGGTCGGCTCCGGGCGTGCGCGATGGTGCCGTACGTGCACGCACCGAGGCCCTGACTGCAGCGGACTTTTCCCGTGGCGAGTACGCGAATCGCCTCGCCGCGCAGGAGGCAGCTCTTGACCTGCCTCTTCTGCCCACCACGACGATCGGCTCTTTCCCACAGACCGCCGACATCCGTCGCACCCGCGCACAGCTGGCCCGGCACATCCTGAGCGAGGCGGAGTACGTCGGCCTCATGCGGTCCGAGATCAAACGTGTTGTCGAGCTGCAGGAGGAGATCGGCCTGGACGTCATCGTGCACGGCGAGCCCGAACGCAACGACATGGTGCAGTATTTCGCCGAGAACCTCGACGGCTTCGCCGTCACCCAGAACGGCTGGGTGCAGTCCTACGGAACCCGGTGCACACGTCCGTCGATCCTTTGGGGTGACGTGTCGCGGCCCAGGCCGATCACCGCCCACTGGTCAAGGTATGCGCAGAGCCTGACCGCCAAGCCAGTCAAGGGCATGCTGACGGGCCCCGTGACGATCCTCGCCTGGTCCTTCGTGCGCGATGACCAGCCACTCGGCGAGACGGCGCGCCAGGTTGCGCTCGCGCTGCGCGACGAGATCGTGGACCTCGAGGCCGCCGGCATCCGGATCGTGCAGGTGGACGAGCCCGCCCTGCGCGAGTTGCTGCCGCTCAAGGGGAAAGACCACGCGGGCTACCTCGACTGGTCGGTCGGCTCCTTCCGGCTGGCCACCTCGGGTGTGCGCGACGAGACGCAGATCCACACGCACCTGTGCTATTCGGAGTTCGGCGTCGTCATCGACGCGATCCGCAACCTGGATGCCGACGTCACAAGCATCGAGGCCGCCCGCTCACGCATGGAGGTCATCCGACACATTCGGACAAGCGGCTTCGACCACGGCATTGGACCGGGCGTTTACGACATCCACTCGCCGCGCGTGCCAAGCGTCGCCGAAGTCACCGAGCTCCTGAAGACGGCGCTCGCTTCGATCCCCGCACGCCAGCTCTGGGTCAACCCCGACTGCGGTCTGAAGACCCGCGGCTACGCCGAGACCGTCGAATCGCTACAGAACGTACTTGCCGCCACGCGCGCCGTGCGCGAAAGGCTCGGGCTGTCCGCCTAAATGAGGCTCTTTCGGGCTCCAGGTCTGGCGCCGCTGTTGCGGCTCGTCGATCTCGTGGCCGACCAGGAGCTCGACGCCGTGGTCTTCACTGCAGCCCCGGCGGTCAAGGTCCTCATGGACGTGGCTGCGGCCGCGGGTCGCAACCAGGAGGTCCTGGACGCGTTCCGTGGTCATGTCATCGCGGCGTGTGTGGGCTCGGTGACCTCGGAAGCCTTTGGGCAGTGAGGGATTCCCGTGATCCAGCCTGTCCGTTCCCGTCTGGGGGCGCTCGCCCGAGAGATCGTTGTCCAGCTGCCCGCGCGTCGGCACGGTATCCGGATCGACGTCGGCGGCCGGCAGCTCGTGTTGAACGGAGCAGACGTGGCGCTCGACGGCGTAGCGGTGCGGCTTACCCCGGCCCCGTATGCCGTCCTGCAGGCTCTCGCCCGCGAGCCCGGAAGGATCGTCTCGCGCCGGGAGCTATTGAGCGAGCTGCCGAGCGGGCATGCGCCCAGTGAGCATGCCGTCGAGGCCGCCGTCGCCCGGTTGCGCACGGCCGTGGGCGCCGACCTCGTGCGGACGGTCGTCAAGCGTGGCTACCGCCTGGCTGTGGACACTGCGCTTGTCGACACTGCGGCTGTGGAGACTCCGACATGAGTCCGACATGAGTCCAGCGCTCGTGGCAGTCGCCCACGGCACCCGCAACCCTGCCAGCCCGGGGGTCATCGCCGACCTGCTCGACGACGTCCGGCGACGACTGCCCGGCGTCGACGTCATCAGCGCGTGGGTGGAGCTGGTTGACCCACAATTGACGAGGTCATGTCCGGGATGGGACGGCCGGCGGTCGTCGTGCCTCTTCTCCTGTCGACCGGCAGGCATCGCGGTCGGCCCGGTCGGCCCCTTTGAGTACGCTTGGCGGTGTCGATCAGAGCACTGCGCACGGTGACGCCGCGGGCCGTCGACACCGGGTGGTGGTGATTGGCTCGGGCTTTGGCGGGTTGTTCACCACGCAGGCTCTCAAGCGTGCGGAAGTCGATGTCACCCTGATCGCCAAGACCACACATCACCTGTTCCAACCGCTGCTCTACCAGGTCGCGACAGGCATCCTGTCCGAGGGGGAGATCGCGCCCGCAACCCGCGAAATCTTTAGACGCCAACGCAATTCACGCGTTCTGCTCGGCGAGGTCGCCGATATCGACCTCGCCGCCCACACCGTCACCTCCACCGTGCTGGACCAGACCAGCATCACGGCATACGACTCGCTCGTCGTCGCTGCGGGGGCCGGCCAGTCGTACTTCGGCAACGACCACTTCGCGCGTTTCGCGCCGGGTATGAAGAGCATCGATGATGCCCTCGAGCTGCGCGGGCGGATCTTCGGCAGCTTCGAGGTGGCCGAGCTGGTCGAGGACGAGGCTCGGCCCGACCGGGGCGATCGCGGTCGACCAGCGGATGCGGACCGGCGCCGAAGGGGTATGGGCGGGCGGGGACTGCGTGGAAAAGTTCCACCGGGTCTCCCGCCGGCCGGTCACCATCGCGCTGGGCACACACGCGAACAAGGAGGGCCGCACCGCGGGGATCAACATCGGTGGCGGCTACGCAACATTTCCCGGTGTCGTGGGCATCGCCGTCACCAAGATCTGCGACATCGAGGTCGGCCGGACCGGTCTGGGCGAGGCCGCCGCCGAGGCCGCCGGATTCTCGGCGCTCAGCGTCGCGGTGGACTCCACCACCCGCGCCGGGTACTACCCCGGGGCGAAACCGATCCGCACCAAACTCGTCGCCGAACGGGGCACCGGTCGACTACTCGGCGCGCAGATCATCGGGCAGGAAGGTGCCGCCAAACGCATCGACGTCCTCACCGTGGCCTTATGGCACGAGATGACCGTCGAGGACCTCCTCAACATCGACCTGTCCTACGCACCCCCGTTCTCATCGCCGCCCGCAAATCCTGGCAGCGCATCGAAGCCGACCGGCATCCCAGCCCACCGCCGCGCACCACCGGCCACTGGACCCACCAGCCACCACGCCCGTCACCTGACCGCGAAACCACGGAGCGCCCATGCCATCGAGCACATCGAGCACATCGAGGATCAACCGACCCCACGGCCCCACGCGGGCGGTCCCCCCGGACACGGCCCCGCTCTGATCGGCGTGCCGGTGGCCACGACGGGTGGGCGCTGAGTGCTCAGCTTCGGGATCGCGATGCTGGTCCACCTCGGCCAGATCGTGCTCGGGTTCTACGGGTTCTGGCTTGTGTGGCGGGTGCTGCTGCCGGTGCTCCCCGGACCAGCCGACCCCGCCAAGCGAATCGCGCCGTTCGCCGGGTACTTCACCGACCTCCTCGCCGCCCCGCTGATCCGGTTGCTGCGGCTACCGCCATGGCTCGCCGTCCTGGTCCTGCTCGTCGCGGACGCCGCCGCCCTCGCGGCACTGGCCCGCACCGGCTGACGCCACCCCCACTGGCCCCGTACTGCCACCGGGGTCCGATTCGGACGGACCTCTCTCACCCCGACGTACTTCAGGCAAGCCACCGCGGGCAGCGGCCAACGCCGGGGCCGCCCCGTGCTGGCACAACCACCTGAGTGATGCTCCGGTGCACCCGGCGGTGGTGTCGTACCGGGTGCACCGCCAACCGAAGCGGCGTTAGGTTTTCGCGGCGGTGAGGGCGTGGGAGAGGAGTTGGTCCATGGTGCTGACGGGGACTCCGTCGGTGTAGGTGATTGTTCCGGTGCGGTCCAGGACGTAGTAGACGTCGGGCTGCCCGGAGGCGTCGTAGCTGAAGCTGAGGTCCTTCGAGGAGGTGCCCCAGGTCCAGCCCGGATCGGTCAGGCGTGCGCCAACAAGGCTGGTTCCCAGGTTGCGGAGGTCCTGTGCTCCTTGGGTGCCGGAGCCGAGGTCGCCGTAGAGGTCGATGACCTCGACCTGCACACCGGCGTTTCGCAGCTGTTGAAGGTGATCGGCGACCGCGGGGATGCTGGCGGTGCAGCTGGAGCAGCCGGCAGCGACGAACCACAGCACGGTGGGTTTACCCCGCAACGACGCGACGTCGAGGGTGGTGCCGTCGAGGGTGGTGAACGTGCCGCCGGGGGCGGTAGCACCAACGGCCGCGGCCGCGGCCGCGGCGGGTGCGGGAGCCCAAGCACCGACGCTGGCGGGGGCGGCGCCGGGGGTGGCGGCGGTGCTGCTGCCGCAGGCTGACGCCAGGAGCAGGGTGGCAGCAGTGAGGACGCTCGCGGCGACGGCGCGTCGCGGACGGTGCGGGTGGCGCTTCGGGGGGTGCATCGGGTTCCTTTCAGGGGCGGGGCGAGTCGGTGGTACAGCCGGCGGGAGTGAGGCAGGCGGCGCGGGCCACGCGGCGCAGACCCCACCACCCGGTGGCGGCGAGCAGCAGGAGGCTGGCGACGAAGAACGCGGTTTGGTGGGCGTCGAAGAACCGCTGCAGGGTGCCGGTGGTGCTGTAGACACCGACCGCGGACACCCCGAACGTGGCCAGCACGGTGGGGATCACCGGGGTACAGCATAGGAATGTGGGCAGTACGCTGACGATCAGCGCGACCCCGCTGAGGGTGCTGTCACCGGCGGCGCGGCGGGCGGCCACCGCACGGCGCACCGCGTAGATCTGCACCGTCAACACCAGTGCCATGCCGATACCGAGAGCGATGGCGAACACCAGCAGCCGGGTGGTGAGGAACTGCCAGTTGTGCAGTGAGAACCGCTGGGTGAACGCGAACGGCAACAGCAGGGTGTAGGCGGTGCTGATCAGCACGGTGAGGACCCCGAATGTGACCCGGCTGGGCGCGTCGCCGCTGATCATGTGGGCCGCCGACCCGGCGGTGGGCCGGCGCACAGATGTGTCGGTGGAGGCGGTCTCCTCACGGAGGGACGCCATCAGCAGCACCGGTCCCGGTCGGTGCCAGCACCCGTGCCACGACGGGCCGCACGAGTGCGGCGGACCGCGACCACGACGAGGACAACACCCAGGACCAGCAGGACCGCGCCGGTGATCCCGCCGAGTAGGGCACCTGTGCCCACGCTCACCCCGGCCGCGAGCAGGACCGGCAGGCCACAACAGGCGATGGGCAGCAGCGCCAGCAGCCCCAGCCACCAGTTGGATCGCTGCGGTGATCCCTCCGCCCGCTGCGGTGCCACCGGTTGGGGTGACGCGGCTTGGGGTGATGGTGCCGGCTGGGGGTGACGGTTATGGGATCGGTGGGGAGCCCGGGGCGGGTAGGTCATGGTCGTTCCTTCGGTCGGTGCGGAAGTGTGCAGGGCGCCACGGAGGGCGAAGGTGGGACGTCCGTCGGCGGGGTGCCGCCGGGGGGTGGTCATGGGCGGCGGCCGCGGGCAGCCCATACGGCCTCGGTGGTGGCGGCGAAGGCGAGACCGAACACCAGATGCGCAACGAACCAGCGCAGGTGCGTGCTGAGCGGGTAAGCAGAGTTGGGGGCGCTGAACCCGAGCAGCGGGGTCATGGCCTCATCGGCGATCAACGACATCGCGGCACCGGTGGCCAACCGCCCACGACGGGGTGGACCCGCCGGGTGCGGCGCACCGGCGCGTACAGCGGTGACCAGCTCAGGGCGAGGCCGTAGTGCATCACCAGCGGCGCCCGGTCCAGGGCGGCCCCATGCAGGTTGATTCCGAACCTGCTGGCGATTTTCGTTGCCGCGATCTGGTAGGCGGACCTGGCCGGGCAGCGTCTTCCTGCTGCTTGGCGTGCTCGGACTCCCGTTCGTACAAGGCCATGCTGACCGGTTCCATGGCCTTGGTGCCCACATACCCGGCGAGGCCAGCAACAGCAAGGTCTTCGGTGACGTCACGGACGGTCGGCATCAAGATGTCCTCTCTGCAGGGTACGGCTCGTGCAGCAGGTCACCAAAGACCAAGGCGCCGGCGGCGGCCGCGTCAGGCAGCGCGAGCACCACCCCGGTCAGGTTGTGTTCCTGCTGGTAGGTGTGGGCGTTGTCGATGGTGGTGAAGAAGTTGATGACCGGGCAGCAGGTGTCGGTCAGCCGCCCGCCCTGTGCAGGGCCGTCGGTGGTGGAGCCGACGAACACGACCGCGCCGGTGGGTTGCCAGCTCCACTGGCCTGCTCGGCTGATCGCGGTGATCGTCTCCCCGGTGTGCGGGTCGGTGGAGCGCACATCGGTGTCGCGCTCGAGCATCGCCCCGATGCCCAGGGCGTCGACCGCGCAGTTCGCCGACACGACCGGGCCACCAGCGATGCGGACTTGGTGTGCGGTCGGGGTGGCGGCGAAGGGGACCCCGCCGCTGATGCGCCCACCGGTCGAATCCAGGAATACCAGCTCGGTGGCGGCGAGAGCACCCAGGGCGGTGTCGAGGTCCAGGTGCAGCTCACTGGCCCAGGCGCCCAGCTCGGTATCGGTGGGTGGCTGTCCGGTCCGGGCGAGGGTGAGCAGCACCCGGCGGTGCAGCGCCTGCAGCGGTGCGGGCAGGGCGTTCCGCCTGGTGAGTAGGTCACCTGCTGGGAGACCGGCCTGCTCCAGTCGGGTCGGTACGTCCGTGGTCATCGAGGCCTCCTGTCTTCTGCATCGCTGCGCCAGCACAGACCGCTCGGCGAAGCTCGCGCGGCGAACGACGACCGCCACCCACCCATAACAGTACAGGTTGGCCTGTTGCGCCAGGTGAGCCTGGCGCTTATGGTGGGGGTATGACAGCGACGAGCACGGTGGCCCCGGTCGGTGCCCGAACGGATCTCGCTGCTGCGGGGTTGTTGCTGCGGTTGTTGGCCGATCCGACCCGGATGGGGATCGTCGAGCTCCTCGCCGAGGGCGAGAAGACCGTGGGTGAGCTCGCCGAGGCGTTGGGTACCCCGCGCAGTCGGTTGAGCAACCACCTGGCGTGTGGGTTGCACTGCGGGGTGTGGGCCAGCGAGAAGCGCGGCCGCCACGTCGTGTATTCGCTGCTCGACGAGGGTGTGTTGGGTCTGCTGGCCCATGCCCGTGAGGTCGCTGCCCCCCGCGCGGAATACCTCGCCGGATGCACCCGCCTCGGCCCCGACTGGATTTGACCGACCCCGAGCTTGGCCTGGCGAGCAACTCCCCTGGCTGCATCTGACCGATATGCCCGGGCATGACGAGGAGATCGCACCATGAGCAATGACGGCAACGCTTCGCACGATCGGTATGACCTGGTGGTGGTGGGGTCGGGGGGTGCGGCGATGAGTGCGGCGATCACCGCCCGCCAGGCCGGCAAGACGGTGCTGCTCGTCGACGCCGGCACCCTCGGAGGGACCTGTGTCAACGTGGGGTGCGTCCCCAGCAAAGCCCTGCTGCACGTGTCTGGGCATTACGCCGCGGCCGCGGCGAACCTCTACCCCGGCGCCCCGACATCGGCCGGCCCGATTGACCTGGCCGCGCTGATCACTCAGAAGGACGACCTGGTCGCCCGCCTGCGGGCGGAGAAGTACGCGGCGGTCGCCGACGCCTACGGTTTCGAGGTCCGCCCAGGAACCTCCGCTTTCGCCGAGGACGGCACGTTCACCGTCGAAGGACGTCCGCTGCCGGCAGGCGCGTACCTGCTGGCGGCCGGGGCCGAGCCCGGCCGCCCCGAGTTGGCCGGCTTGGACCAGGTGGATTACCTCACTTCGAC
>JAABUY010007531.1_pt1 | contig 10320 bp, 10 predicted proteins | sample 5560271 | NCBI WGS metagenome assembly JAABUY01 (sample SAMN10711886, study PRJNA513374) | rock metagenome | isolation source: Antarctica rocks | place: Antarctica: Victoria Land, University Valley
GGATGACGCTCGTGGGACTGCTGCTTCGCCTCGTCGAGCAGGAGAGGCGCCGACCCGCGACTGCCTCGCGCAGGCGCGCAGTAGGTGGACCCGTCCCTATCTCAGGAACGATCGTTCACGAGACACCCGCCGCCGCTAGGTGACCATCAAGCGCCGCAAGGGGTCAAATTGTAACGATTCCCGTGTACGCGGCAACGTAACGCGTCCGGCTGTTCGCGATAGTCTGTAGATGCGGATCGGCTACTCTACGAGCGCGAGCGCGTCGAGCGTGCCGCCGCCGAGGCCCAGGCCGTCGAGCTGCGCGTCACTCGGAGCCCGACTTGCCGTGCGGCCCACACGCGGAGGTCGACCATCGAGAGGCGGCGTGAGGCCCCGACCCTCCGTGCTCGCCGTCGCTGCACTCCGGCTGCGCGCTCGCCAGCGCAGGGTTCGGCTTCGTCTCACCACAGCGCGCGAGGACAGCTGGCTGGGGAAGGGGGACTGAGGGGGTCGAGGTCCGGAGGCAACCTGCAAGGGTCCTGCTCCGGATTGGCTCGCGCCTTACGGCCTGCGGCCTGGCGCGCTTTTAGGTTCACAGCAGCGCGCCCACGCCAACCCCCCCCGCGAAGCAGACTATGGCAAGCGCCAAGCCGAGCGGAGCCGATACGAGGACCCCCACCCGACGACGCCACGAAGCGAGAACTAGAAGTGACATGGGCACCGCGAAGATGACGAACGCCAGCAGGGTGCTCCCGTCATTTTGACCACTATCTGGATGGGCAATCGGTCGCGCGACTCTGTGATCGACAAGAGCAGCCACGGCGATGCCAGCGAGGCCCATCGCAGCCGCAGCGGCTACGTAGGCCCAGTTCTTGCTGCGCTGCGTCATTGGTTGACTATGCCAGCGTCCAGCCGCCGGACTTGTACGCCCCGCGCTCTGGTCTGCGCGGTAGCTCCTACGGCCGGAAACGACCTGCGCTTCTGCCGTCCGACCGAAGCTAACTCCGCCTATGACGCGACACGACTCTTGACGACCAACTGAGGATGACGAGGGGTAGCCGATGTCATCGCGCGAGTAGCTGCCGTCGCGGCTGCGGGGGGTCAGCCGCCGACGCCGCTCCTGAAGACTGCCTGGGCGTCACGTCTAAGGATCGTTCCAGCCGGATGGCGTCTACCGTCGTATCGAGGTAGAACGTGCTTCGCCAAACGCAATGCTCGATAATGGTCGTTATGTATAACAGCCCTGGAAAACGGCCTGGTTTCGAGCCGCGTTATGTCAAGCTCAAGATGCCTGGCGGGTGGTCATCGCCGCGGGAGCTCCATGCGCAAGCGTCCGCACTCAGCGCAGAGCGGGCCGTCGCACGGGCCTTGGCGCGGTGGTAAGGAGGCTGTCACCAGGGGCGTACATAGCACCGTGCTGCAATGAGCCATAAGCTAGCCGGCCCCCGGAATCAGTCGCCCAAGAAACGGAGCGCCTCATTTTGAGTTCGATCAAGAACCTACGCTACGTGGCCTTGGCCGAGGCGACGAGCTTTCTCGCGCTTCTCGTCGCGACCTACTTCAAAGTCGGGGCGAACACGTCCGCCGGCGACACCGCAGTGTCGATCCTCGGCCCGATTCACGGGATCCTGTTTCTCGCATACGTGTTCGTCACGATCAGCGTCCGCTCACAGCAACGGTGGAGCAACCGCACCACGATCCTCATACTCATCGGCGCGGTGATTCCCTTCGGCGGCTACTACGTCGACTCGTGGCTGCGCAAGAACGCCCGGGCCGCCTAGCAGCGTGAGGCGGTAGACACGCAGCAGGGCTTGAGGATCCTGCTCACGCTCCCGCTTCAGGCGCGCATACCACCAACGCCCGAGAATCGGCTCGACGAACAGCGCGTAGGCGGCGAGCAGAATCGCCAGCGCCAGGCCCACCGGACCGAATCGTGGATGGATCTCGAGCACCCACGACACCGTAACCGCGGCGTTGATGTCGACCTCCTCGGCGCGCCACGGCGCGGATTAGCAGGATGACGCACTAGCTCCCGTCGCGGACGGGCTGTGCGAGGTGGCCCGGCCCACGACTCGCAGCTCAGGCCTCAGCGACCGCCGTCTACGGCTTGAGTCACGCCGGTCTGTCCGCCGTAGGAGGCCTTTCAACCGGGCTGCCGCTTCCAGCCGGATCTGGAAGTCTCGGCCTTTCCCTGCGAAGACCGTCGGCGAACGAAAGCAGGGGCCCGACCAAGTTGATTGGCTTCCCTCCTCCTCGCCACGAGCGCGTCCATGGCTGGCATGCGGGCGACACGCGGGCTCCCTCCTGTCCGCGCCAAGGAGGCGCGCCGGCGCGGAGCCGTCGATGTGGAAGGTGCCGTAGGGGTTGATGTGCGCCCAGAGCAGGGCGGTGAGCGCTTTCTTGTCGCGGGCGTCAGCCGGGAGCGCTTGCTGGGCTCGGAGAGGATCTGTTGGATGATGAGCGTGTTGACGAGCACGAGCGAGGATTGCAGGAGGTGCATCGCGAGCATCGAGATCTCTTGGTCCTCGCCGGTGAGCTCTGAGTCCTTGCTGTAGAAGATGAAGTCCACGCCGCTGTTCCAGCGCTCGATGACCTGCCGGCCTTCGTGGACCTCGCGGCGGACGGTCTCGCGGGCGAGGTAGTCGCAGAGGAGGATGGTGCGCGCGGCGCGTCCGAGCTCTTCCATCGCTTGATCGGCGGGGTGCTTAGGGCCGCCGCGGGCGAAGCGGCGCAGTAGCTGTTGGGCTTCGGCGGTCCCGAGCTTCAGCGCGATGGCGTATTTGACCAGCTCGTCGTAGTGCTGGCCGATCAGCTCCCAGTCGATCGGTCGGTTGGAGATCACGTGGGCGATCGCGCTCCGGTCCGTGGGCCGGGGCCGTAGAGCGGCATCTTTCCGATCTGCTTCGGAGGCTTCCCCTCTCTGGTGCGCGGCTACCCACCCCGGCAAGAGCAGACGATCACAATGGACGCGCGTGAGCCACCCACCGCAACTTGCTACGGGCGCCGCTTGCTTTTCTGGGCCGGGAATCCGATTGCACACCGTCCGCGTGCGTCGCCACGCGCTACCGTCTGCTTTGTGGCTATCTCACGAGGTGCGTCGGGATTCGGGTTCGAGGGGCGCTCAGCGTCGCGCCGCGTGTCCCATCGCGCGCCGATCGTCGCGGGTGCGCTGCTAGTGGCGCTGCTTGTCGCGCTGCTCGCCGGCATGTACGTGTATGACCAAGGCCAGCGCAACGTGATTGCCAAGGGCGTGCGAGTCGCAGGCGTCGATCTCGGTGGTCTCAAGCCCGACGCCGCGCGCCGGCGCATCTATGGCGCGCTGCTCGCTCCGCTGAAGCGGCCCGTGACGGTCCATTTCGGCACCCAGATGTTCGCCATCAGTCCCCGCCAGGCCGGCTTCAACTTGGATGTCAACGCGCTCGTTGAGCGGGCGCAGGCCCGTAGCCGCAGCGGTTCGATCTTCGCCCGCGCGCCACGGGAGCTGTTCGGCGGTAGCGTCAACGCCGAAATCCCGGCTGTCGTCCACTACAACCATGCCGTTGTACGCGCGCTGATAGCCCGCGCACGCGCAGCCGTGGATCGCCCCGCGCAGGACGCGCGACGGCTCAGCCAAACGCCAGCGGACTCCTGGCGACCGTCCCCGGCCACGACGGCGTCGAGGTCAACGCGAGGCTGCTGCGAGCGCGCGTGGAGCATTCGCTGACCAACCCAGCCGGTTCCAGCGCGATCCCGCTCCCTGTCCACGTCGTGCTGCCGACCGTGACGACCTCACAGCTTGCCGCTCACTACCGGTCTTACGTCGTGGTCGATCGCAACACCTTCACGCTGCGCCTCTACGAGCACCTAAAGCTGACCCGCAGCTTCCCGATCGCGGTCGGCATGCAGGGTCTCGAGACGCCCGCCGGGCTGTGGCACATCCAGTGGAGGCAGGTTGATCCGCCGTGGTACGTGCCAAACGACGCCTGGGCCGGCTCGCTCGCGGGCCAGGTCATCCCGCCCGGTCCCGCCGACCCGCTGAAGGCACGCTTCATGTCCTTCAACGGCGGCGCCGGGATCCACGGAATCGACCCCAGCGAGTACGGAACGATCGGCCACACCGCCTCGCACGGCTGCATCCGGATGACAATCCCCGACGTCATCGACCTGTACAGCAAAGTCGCCGTCGGCACTCCCGTCTACATCGTCTGAAGCCGCAAATCGACCTCGACGCGTGGGCGCGGGAGCTCGAGGCGACCACGGACGGCCTCGCGGCGCTCGTGCCGGCGCCGAGCGCCAGGACGCGCCCGCGCTGCCGGCAGGCGCTGGAGAGCGCGAACCTCTACGCGGTGCTGGAGCTGCTCGCGGTCCGAGCCGCAACGCCAACGCCGCGACCGCAGCTGGTAGCCCGCAGCTCTGACACGGCCAAAGTTCCAGCGCGTCCCGCTCGCGCTCGCGCCCACGAGAGCTTCGCCCGGCGACGACCCGGCTTACCGTACGTTCCTGCTCCATTACTACCGGAAGGCCTGTTCGAGGGCTCGGGCGGAGCCTGGGCATCAACGACACGGTGGGTGTCACGACCGCATCGAGCGGAAAGCGGCAGCGGGGACGTCCGTTCCTGAGGCTCGCGAGTGCCGGATGATCGACGTGGAGCTCGATCAGTTCCGTGAGCATGACCCCGAGGTTGACTGGAACCGCTAGCGGTCATGCCGGCCATTGCGCTGGTTGCGACTGGGTCGGGCCGGTGGCCCGTGGCCGCCGGGATGGTCACGGCGATGTGCTGTTGCAGGCCGGTGTGGCGAGCAGGGTCGTAGGGGATCCGGTTCTGCCAGCAGCGCCAGATGATGCGGCTCCAGGCCCGCCCGAGGGTGCGGAGCGCGCGGCGGTGGTTGTGCCCGCGTTGGCGGGCGTTGGCGTAGCGGTCAACAGCCCACGGGTTCCAGAGCCGGGTGGCGTGCGCGAGGATCCCGAGCGCGTTGCGCAGCCGTTTGTTGCACGCCCAGCGGAACTTCGCGTTGCGGCGCTTGCCGGACTCCACGGCGACGGGCGCCTGGCCGCCGTCGGCGGCGATCGCGTCGCGGTGCGGGTAGCGGGCGCGGCAGTCGCCGATCTCGACCAGCAGCGTCGCGGCGCAGATGATCGAGTTCCGTGAGCGGAAGAAGCTGCGGAAGATCTCCCCGTCCGGATGCGCATCGAGGCCGGCAGCGATCTGTGATTCGAGCGCGAGGATCTGCGCGACGAGTACCTGCAGCGCAGCGACGAGCGCGAGCACGACCTGCCGGCGGCTGCGGGTCTCGCTCTCGCCGACGCGACCGCCCGCCGCTGAGCGCAGCCGCGTGAGCAGTTCGGTCGGGGTCTTGCGGTTGTTCATAGACAAGGCCCTCACCATGGGGCTACGTCCTGTCGCCGCTCGCGGCACCTCACCACCGCCGGGACGGGCTGGTCTCCGTCAGGCCCTCTGAACCAGGCAAGCAGAATGGGCCCTATCCCGGCGGCGGTCGAGGCCACCACAGATTGGCCTATGAGCAGAAGCGAGAGCCGAGCCGGCGAGACGCCCGAGATCGTTCCACAGCAGCACGGCGCCTGGCGCTCTTCACCAGCCTTGTCCTGCTTGCTCGTCGTCGCGCGAGCAAGCACCGGACCGATTGCTCGGGCGCTCGTGCCCCGTAAGCGCATTGCAGGTGCGGCGGCTCAGGGGTGCCGACGGCGGCCGCGACGCGGCAAAGCAGGTGTCGACCGGCGGGCGGTCGTGGCCTCTGATCTGGTCGCGAGCACCGCATCCGGCGGTCACCGCGACACTTGCGCAGCGGAAGGAACAGTCAGCCGGGGCGCGTTCTGCATCGCCCTGGCGCGCTGGGGCCGGGGGCCGGACGAGGCGTGGTACGGTCCGCTGGCGAGCGATGGCGACCACGACGAATCCGCAGTTCACGCGCGAGGAGGTTGGACTCGCGCTGCGGAACCCAGGCATGCCGCTTGAAGCGTTGCGTTATCCGATTACCCCGGTCGGAATGCACTACGTGCTCGTGCATTTCGACATCCCGGCCGGCGACGCCGAGAGCTACGAGCTGCGGGTCGAAGGGCGCGTGCATCGACCGCTCTCGCTGACCCTTGAGGATCTGCGCTCGCGGCCGTCGGTCTCGATGCCGGTGATGATGGAGTGTGCTGGCTCTGGACGCGCGCGCCTCACGCCGCGCCCAGTGTCGGCGCCGTGGCACGACGAGGCGATCGGCTGCGCGGAGTGGACCGGAACGCCGCTACGCGGGATCCTCGAGGGGGCGGGGCTGCTCGACGACGCCGTGGAGCTGCTGTTCACCGGCCAAGACCGCGGCATCGATCAGGACGTGGAGCAGGACTATCAGCGGAGCCTGCCCGTCGAGGAGGCATTGCGGGCGGATGTGCTTCTGGCCTACTCGATGAACGGCGAACCGTTGCCGGCGCCGCACGGGTTCCCCCTGCGGCTAATCGTTCCCGAGTGGTACGGGATGGCGTCGGTGAAGTGGCTGCGGTCGATCACCGCGATCGCTGAGCCGTTCGAGGGGGTTCAGCAGACGGTCTTGTACCGTTATCGCCGCTCGGAGGACGATCCGGGCTCGCCGGTGACGCGAAAGAAACCGCGTGCGTTGATGGCCCCGCCGGGGATACCCGAGTTCCTCTCGCGCGTGCGGCATGTGCGCGCTGGCGAGACTCTCGTTGAGGGCCGCGCGTGGTCGGGGGGCGGCGCCGTTCGCCGCGTCGAGTTCAGCGCCGACCGCGGACGCACATGGGCCGACGCACGACTCGAGCAGCTGCCGGCCGAGCACGGCTGGAGCCGCTGGTCGTATCTGTGGGACGCCACAGAACCGGGCGACTACGAGCTGTGCGTACGCGCGACGGACGCCGCCGGCAACACGCAGCCGCTCGAGGCCGCCGACGCCTGGAATCAGGGCGGCTACGCGGTCAACGCCGTCCAGCGAGTCGCTGTACACGTGACGTAGCACGCGGCATCTCCCCAGACGCCCGATCTGCTCCCAGCCACAGAATCGAGCACCGCTTCGTCGCCACGAGTGGCGCGGGTGGCCCACTCCCGTAAGCGCAATCCGGGTGCTGCCGGGCGCGGCGCGAGCGCGACGCCCTGTGGCAAGCAGGCCTCAGGCGGTGGGCGCGGATCGATGCCGCGGGGGCTTCACACGCGCGCGCCTCGGGTCCGCGACGTAGCCCAGCGCCTGGGGTTCCTGGAGCGCTGGCCGGCAGCTGACGAGCACCGTGTCTCGTTTCCAGGCCACGCGGCGTGGCGGGAGGGCGTCGAGGTCGAGCGTGCTCAGCCGGTTGGGGCGGCGAGCGCTGACGACACATCGCTAGCAGCGGCGTCCAGAACGTGGGGTGGTGCAGTTGCGCGATGGCGGCGTCGATTAGCTCGTCGGTCAAGGTCATCGCGCGCGCAGACCTGGGCGGGCGGTTCCGATCGTCGCGGCGTAGAACCGCGCTAGGAGCCTGTCAAAGAAGTAATGAAGTCGTCCGGCGGGGTTTAAGCGCTACCTCGCCCGCCGGATCCATCACCTCCTCTCAGTGCCACCACTCCCTGTCAAGGTCGGCCACCCTGCTCCCGACCAGCCCGTCCGGCGGATCGAGCAGGTCACCGCCGCGCCGGGACTGATGCCCTGCGTCGGCTGACGCTCGGGCTGCCTGAAACCGCGCGAGTCACGTCGTAGCTCGGGGTTCTGCGAACGGTCACCCGACCCGGAGGTCGCTCTGTCAGAATCCGTCACGGCTTGGCACCCTCACCACGTCCTCTGAAGGCGGTCGCCGCGATCGTCGCGTTGGCTCTCGCCGGATGCGGCTCCGGCGCGCTGGCCACACACCGAATGCCGACGGCAAGCGATATCGCGGCGTCGCTCCGGGCCTCGGGCTGGAAGGCGAGCGCCGTCAGCGGAATGCCGCACACCGTGACCGGCTTACCGCAGATCGCGTACCTCGCGACCACCTCGCCGAGCGGGACACAGATCGATCTGCAGTTCTTCGCCACCGACCCCCAGGCATCCGCGGAAGCCAAAGCCGCCGAGAAGCGATTCCACGGATTCCACGCCGTCGCAATCGGCGATCTGATCGCCTTCTCCCACGCGAACGGACAGCGAGAGCTCCCGGCGAGCGACCTCACCGCAATCCGCGCCGCGGCTACCCGCTGACTTCAGCGACCGACAATCTGCTCACGTCGCCTCCCTCGGACGAGGCGGGGGCCGCTAACGTCCTCGCTCCACCACGACCGGTTATGTATCTCTCCTCGTTTCTCTGGCAGTGGGTGGCGTCGGAGTCTGTCGCTGCAGAGAGCCAGCGGCGGCCCTCAGGTCCCCAGGCTCCGGCGAAAGGGCTATTGATCGCCCACCTGTAAGCCGATACAGTTCTTATCGCTGCCTGGCACTGCGTCGGGTGAGAAGCCGCAAGCTCCGGAGGGCCAGTCCGAGGACATCCTTTGCAAAGAGATGTCGCCTAGGACGGGAGCCGGGGCTTACGCATGTCTAGGGCGAGCTGATGTAGTCCAGCTGGCCGATCACGCTCGTGTCGCGCAGGGCGTTCAGGGGTGAGTCGTCGATCTGCAGGAGATGCTGGCGCACCGCGCCGCAGATCCCGTCGGCAAGCCACAGCAGCGCTTCGCTCTTATCGCGCCATTCGTAGGCCAGCTCGCCGGGCCGCTCCAGCGCGTTGAGGGTGTCAAGGATCACCCCGCGATCGCGCCGGTCCTCAAGCTCTCCGCGGCTCTCGATCAGCAGCAGCGACGCGCCGTCGTGCACGATCTTGGGCACGACGGTCTGCAGCGCGCCGGCGCGCGCGGCCTCGAGCTTCTTGCGGCCGGTCGGGTAGTGCACGCAGACGTGCGCGACCGCACCGATCTCCCCGAGCACCCGAATCATCGCCTGGCGCGCGGTTGGGCCCTCCTCGTGCCAGTGAAACGGACGGCGACGCGACGTGCCGGCAAAGACCCCCGCGACGGCCGCGCGCGCGTCCGCCTCATCGGCGAGGATCACCGCGGCGCCGACGACGTAGGCGACTCCGCCCGGGAGCTCCGGGTAGGTCTCATCGAGGACCGCCAGCACGACGTCAGGCTGCCGTCTCGCGGGTCAGGCGGTCCGGGACCGGCGGCTGGTCTGGTGGCAGCGGTCGAGGACCTCGGCGATCGAGTCGACGCGCTCGGGCCGGGAGGCGGCATACCGAGCGGTCGTCCGCAGATCGACGTGACCGAGCCGAGCTGAGACCTCGTGCACCGAAACGCCGGCCTCGAGGCAGTGGGTCGCCCAGTAGGCCCGCAACGAGTGCGGGTGCGCGAGGCGGTCAGGCACGCCCGCGGGCAGGCAATGGCGGCGAACGAGCCGGTAAACGGCCTCGGCTGAGAGAGCGACGGGATCCTCATGGGCATGGCGCCCCAGGCGCACGAACAGCGGATGCTCATCGCGCAGTCCGACCCCGCGCGCCAGCGGGTGGACCTTGACCCAGGCGTCAATGGCCTGCTGCACCGCGTCAGGAACCGGCACCTCGCGCTCGCGGCCGCCCTTGCCGCGCACGAACAGCCGGAAGTGGCGGGCGTTGGCGCGCGGGCGGCGCAGGTCCTGGGCCTGTAGGCCGCGCAGCTCAGCCGACCGCAGCCCACAGTCACCGAGAACACGCAGCAGCGCATAATCGCGCTTCCCGGCCAGCGACCGACGATCGGGAACGCGCAGCAGGTTGCTGTAGTCGGTGTCGGTCAGCGTCTCCGGCGGTCCCGGCTCATGGCGCGGAGCTCGGACGCCGATCGTCTCCTGCTCACGCCCCAGGTCGCGGACGAGCGCGCGGACCATGGAGATGTAGACGCGCTGGGTGGCCAGGGCAGCGGGGCGACCGCCGCGGCCACCCCCGGTCGCCAAGTGGCGAGCGTAAGCGGCGATCACGTCGGCGTCGAGATCCCCGACCACCGGCGGTCGGCCGAGCTCTCCAGCGAGCCAGTCTCCGAACGCCCGGAAGATCGACGCGTACTGGCGCCGGGTTCCCGTCGAGGCAGCGCGCGCGGCGATCCGCTCGGCCTCCCCGAACAGGTTGCGCTGCGCAAACGCCTGCTCGCCGCGCGCCGCACCGATCACGGCACCGGGATCGAGGTCCCCCTCCCTCACCACCGCGGTCCCGTCCCGTACCTCGACCCCGTCGACCAGGTTTTCGCCGGCAGCGAGCTCAAGCCGCCGCCCGGTCACGAGCGCCGCCTATCTCTGAAACGGGTCATCTCGGGTCAGATTAAAGGCGCTTGTGCTGTTTCCGGGGGTCGGTTGAGGGCTGAGCGCGGGTAGCGCGGCCGGTGGTCGTCTGTCAAGCAGCGCCTCGATGGTCGGCCGGTGTGCGCGAGTCGTTGTGGTGCTTTGCAGCGGG
>JAABUY010007534.1_pt1 | contig 10314 bp, 8 predicted proteins | sample 5560271 | NCBI WGS metagenome assembly JAABUY01 (sample SAMN10711886, study PRJNA513374) | rock metagenome | isolation source: Antarctica rocks | place: Antarctica: Victoria Land, University Valley
CTTTCGTCTGTATATACGCAACAGCAAGAAGAAAATATCCGACGAACGACTTTAAGTTTGGCATGGCAAACAATGAAAGAATAGAAATATTAATATAACCAACTTAAGAGCGGGAGTTTGGGTTTTTCATTGCATACAGTTGGACCTAACATCTCCCATCTATCTAGCAAAACTTACTTGGTAAACTCGAATGGTATCGAATGCCCTACATGCATACTATCACTACTCGGCCCCCGACCCGTATACAAGAAAAACGGTATCCCCTTTTCATACTTGTCCAGAATAATGTTCAAATCCCGATGGCTGAACACCATACCCCGGCGCATCAAGCGGTGAGATCTATGCCCAGTGACTCGTTCAAACCGCTCGAGAAGCGCCTTGTCGATTCTATGAGAGCCGAAGGTGTCGATGAGTTTGTCATAGTCTATGGCTTTCGCTTTGCCGTGCTCGTCTACACCGCCAGATACGTCGAATGGAGTGATGATTTGCTCTTTTGATGCTGCTTCTTGGGATTTTTCTGCAAGGAAGAGCGCTGTTAGTGCTGGAGGTTGACCTGGCTCGTCTGGGACTGCGGATACTGCTGCCATGTTGGAAACCCTCTTTCAGCGCTGGCTTAATACTCCCACTTAGTCTTGTGCGAAACAGCTTCTGGATAACGGGCAGTACTGGTAAATATTTATAAACTGGTAGTATTCCTGTCTGTGGGGATGTAACAGGTTACCTTTTACATATAATACAACATTCAGACGTGCGGGGCTAAGCCCCTTCGGGTTAGCTCTGCTTACTTCGCAAGTTACCTTACGTCTGAGCGCAGAATCCTGTATTTTTGCCAGATATCGATTAACTTTGCAATGCATCAACATTCAATTTCACATCATGATCATCAACACAACAACATATCTAATGATATACGTTCTGGCAACGATTTTAGTTTAACATTTAAATTGATTATTGATAGCTTTTTTTAAATCTGTATTCTATGATCTCACTTTCTAGAAAATCAGGCTCGCAAGAATTTGAAAGAGAAAGACTGTTCTTCTTGCTACTCGATCGATCTCGAGTTTTTTTTGTAAAATTTCCCGAAGAAATACGAAGAGATAATATCATACTGGAAATTGCTTTCTGATACAGGAGATGTGGTGATCTGCGCTCAATTATCGGATTGAAAGAAATGCCGTAAATTTCAAGGGACAAACCGACGACATTATCTACAACAAAAAACTTTCAGTGATTTTGAGAATGAGGTTCGCGAACGTCGACGAAGATATAAAGTGAAAGGAAATATATGTCTACGGTCTGAACCAGGACAGCAAAGTCGGCTGAAGTTGAATTTCATAATTATTATCTTCAGCGTCATGAAAGAATTGAGAAGAACATCGATGATCTGAAAAAAATGTTGAATGAGGCTCGAAAGGAATTTGAAAATGCAGACGCCGCAGGTTTTAAACGTGCAGCACAAGATGCAAAAATCTGTCAGGAAAGATTGAAGTCTGCTAAACGGCGGCTGGGACAGTGTAAGATTCTGCTACGATGAATCGAGCACGAGTGTATAGTAATGAATGCTGAGCACGCGACATCCGTTGAAGGAGACCATGTCAATCAGGATGACGCACCGAAAGCCGTGCAAAGGGCTTCCGCTCTTGACCGTCGGTAGAGACGACCGAAGGCTCGTTCGGTTCTCGGCACAGCCCAGGCAGGAATTTTGAAACCCGAGCCTCGGAAACGGAATATGCAGCGCCCAAAGCGCAAGGTAAGCTGAACCTGCCATCGTGGACTTAGGCGCTCCACAAAGCAGTATCTCACGGATATCGGACGGCCGAGAGAACAAGCCTCGACGTACCAAGAAAGAGGCACCTCTCCGTCCTTTTGATTCACAAAGGGTGTTCAAGGTCAGACGATCCGTTGATGCTAACGCAAAATCATCGTCAGCGACGTGGCTTCACGGGCTGAGACCTTGGTAGAAACTGGACGTGAGGACAAAACCATTGCCTGGTTATACACTAGCAGCGTTTGAAGTCACTGCAGACTACTACATCAGGCATTGCCTAGAGGCAGCTAGAAGACGTTTAGAGGTAGATTCTCAGGCTTGATGTAGCTACTACAGAGTCGAACCAGACTACGATTGCGATGAAAGAGATTTGAAAGCTCTCATGTTGCATCTAAGCGATCACAGCCGAAGACGAGAGGGAAGAGCCGAGAGAATCTATACGAGATTAGGCCTGAAATTCAAGTGCAACACGAATAAGAATGACATACGTCGTTGTCACGATGAGACTCTGAAGACTCTTCTGTCCCAAAATAACGGATATGCAAGAGTTACGACTGCTAGGCAGATAGAGATCATCACGAAGATTCAGAATTGAGATGAGATTACAATGTGTGACTCTTTGGCGGGGTCGTTGACGTCGTTTGCCTGCGATTGCAAAAGACTGAAACTGAAAATAGTCTGATGAAGATGAGCTTATGGCAATTCGAAAGCTGAAGATTCTACGTATCGCAATAAGAGAGGCTGGTAGATACATGATTGCAATGATGCTCAAGACTTGAACCCTTTTGAACTCTTTTTGAGTTTGTTGTGCTATTCTAGCTAATCTCATGTCTTCGTGCTGAACTTGAAAGATTATAAGCTGTAATCTGTCTAGATTGCCTTTTATGACATGATTGCTTTCTTGAAAGATCTTGCTATCCCGATAATCTAGAACGGTAAAAAGCTATTGAGTCACGTTGTGCTTTTGTTAGTGATTTATCTTTTCTAAAAGTAAAGGCGTCAAAGATGAAAGCGTATCAGCTTGCTCGTTCTCGATGAGTACTGAATGATACGACGCAGCTCACGGCGATGATAGTGTATCTGTCTCGTGTAGATTGTGATCTCGATCAAGCAGTGTTCGCCAATATTCATTACCTTCGAAGCAATTAGCTTGCGACAATGAGCTTCGCAGTCTTTGACAACGTTCAAGCATGAGTCGAGAATCGTAGATGTTCTGAGGAGCTTCTGTCGAAATAGCTGTAGATTCTGACTGTCTAAGAAAGTGACAGAGTAGTCGTGACTGAAGCTACGATCAATCGACGAGAAACATGCTTTTTCATCCTCCATGGAACCAAGTCAGTGCGAGCCTCAAGGTGTGAGACGGGGTAATGAACTTACAAAGAATGCAAGTTGTGAGCGCAGATACTCGAGGTAGTTCTGCCAGTTTCCTGCCATAGCTGAAAGAAATATCATATGGGGAAGCATGAAGTCAACTTTCAGGTAAGCGTTCTTGTAAATCTTGCTTCTCAATGCTTGATTCAGCGTTGCGCGCATTCTGGTTGAGACATGCAAGAGAATTCAACTCGAGCGTTGGGTTTTAAGACAGACCTGTTGGTATACTGCGCATTGGCGTAACGACCATGGAACTCCTTCGCTTCGCCCGTTTAGCTCCACGTACTGCAAATTATAACAAAATTCTACATTAACAGGTCAATTCACGGACCGACAGACTAACACTTGGGGAAAGTTCTTGCCATGCACCTGGCGATTGTCCCCGTCTACCGGCCTTTGAGAGACCTTCCAACGGGCTTCACTCCAACTGTGTTGATCGGCGTGTCTCTTTGAGCCATAAGCTTGAACGAAATCTAAAAATGGTATAAAAACATGATGTGAGGCAAGGATTAGTCTGAGTGCGTGAGACGAGACCCGTAATGAACCCCAGGAGGTTTGTTGTGGAATCAAACTAACAAGTAAATCAGCTATAATGCTTTTCGATGTAGATCAGGTCTTTACTAGAATGCGTCCTGTGTGAAGGAGCTCGTGTTGATCTAGCACCGTAAATGAGGGCTTGTCACGGATTTCTCCTTGTCATAAAAGCGCTTTTCAGTCTCACCTTTACATGACTGTCGAGTGCACTGGCGCTTTCTACCAAATATGATTCTTTCTCTGTACGAAATCAGTCACCTTGATGAGTCCAACAACATTGGCTGCAGAAATCCTCACCCCCGCTTCCTGACAGTACTCGCGTAATTTCCAAATGTTCTCCCTGACTGGCAAACAAACGTCGCGAATCGTTCAGAAAGCGAAGACTATATCTTTCTTCATCAACCTTCACTGGAACAAGGGATTTGTCACCGAGTGGGTAAAGCTTGCATAAATCACTCTGAACATCGTTCATGTTGTCGCTGTGGTTTTTCTCTCTTTCTTTCTTTCAAAATGTGACGGAAAGGACGTTTATGCAATTTACAAGCCTCAAGCAGTGACCTTCGTCACAGGGTTACATCAAACAAGGATATAAAGGCCGCCTTGTGAAAAAGATCATGTTCATGTGATAGCATTTGACGCGCCTTGTATCGAACATGATTGAAGGCCATGAAATGAATGCGAGCCAAGGCAATTAGAATTTATGCGTGTTAGACGCATGTTGACCGTAATCGTGCCCCGTTTACGTCTGCATTAACCTAGCGTAGGCGGAGGTGAGGCACCAGGCAGCTATGGTCAGCATAGTCGGGCGTAGTCCTCATGGTCAATAGGAATCAACCGTTCTTTAGGACGTGCTGAGCCTCCGAGAAGACATTGAAATGCGGACAAAATGTTGAAAATCTCTCGTGATTCATCTTCAACATTCCCTGAAGCAACGAAGCAACACGCATTACTGAAAATCACACCTATCTTCCTCTCCTCAATGGAGAACCAAGTCATAGCACACGAATACATTAAGTTAAACAAGCTCAATGCGCTTCTTCAGTCTCTGTTTGGGACGAATTTCTCGGTGGATGTAAGTATTCGTCTTATGATAGACTTACGTTTCGAGGCTTAGCTGGTCTGTATTCTCTTAGGAAAGAACCGACTATTATCATCTTGTCGTCCCACGGAAACTGACAAAAGTATGTCTATGATCCATCCTGGACCCTATTCTGACTCTAATCTTGAGCAGGATCAAATCGAGTCCATCACCGAACGCGCCAGTTCTTGATCGTCGGTAGATGGCTCTGGTACCATTGAAGATCAAATCGAGCAATGGATACACTCTATTCATCGATATCCAAAATTCGTCGCAAGAACGCGGTTGACTATCGGTACTTCGTTCCCAGTCACCGCGTTCGCGAGGTTATGACCTCGGAGAGCGTCCGAAAGGTTCTTCTTGACAGCCAAATGGAGATATATCATGTCAACGAGGCAGTCGAAATCATCAAAAATGGCGCATGGAATGTTTTTGCCATCCTGGTTCTTATAAGGCAGCCCCGGAGCATTATCAGCTTCATCAAAGACGATCGCATGCAACGCGGCCCCATTGATCATCACCTACCCTTTGAGCTCATTAAGCTTAAAAAATTACTAGATGAAATGGTGGCACAGGACTTCCACGATAAACAGTGGGAATTCACAGCGCCGTCCTTCTCAGGGAGTGTGTTCACAAGAATCCTTCCAGATGACTTTGTTTTGCCATTTCTCAGCGACGAGGAGTTCGGGGAGGGAAGCTTTGAGGCAGTTCATCGGATTGAGGTCGAGCACTCTTATCAACAGTTCGGTCGTAAAACGTACCACGAGGCGAGCTATCGAACACTGTGAATTGGGCTATTGATTTGCTAACTGGACGCTCCAGGTCGTGCGAAAAGAGTTCAAACCTCAACGTGAAAAAGCTGAATATGAGCTGGAACTCCGAAACCTGTCTGAATTAAAACTCATCAAGCATCCAAACATCATCGAATTACTAGGCTCTTATACCTATCGAGACAAACACAACCTCATATTTCCACTCGCCCGTGGTGGAAATCTCGCGAATCTTTTTAAAAACGCTCGGCCTCCCGCATTTCAATCAGATGAGAATATCATTCTTGCTCTGTCTGAGTTGTGCTCAGCGGTGCACGCCACCCATAACCTGTTCTCCAAGAATAATATGTTAACTCGGATTGGTTGTCATCATGACCTAAAGCCCCAAAACGTTTTGGTCGACGACGCCACATTTCTTCTCGCCGATTTCGGTCTGTCTAGGTTCAAAGAGCTCACGGAAGGGTCTGCTACATCTTATAAATCCGTCGGCGGCTATTATATAGCCCCGGAGTGCGAAGATATTAGCGCGTCGGACGAAACGAAGAGGAGACAAATTATTGGTCGATCTAGCGATATTTGGTCCCTCGGATGTATCATGATGGAAACACTGGTCTACATGAAGTCAGGAGCAGCAGGTGTCCAAAGATTTGAGGATGAGAGAAGCTATCGGTTTGGGCAGATCACGCTTCACCGTTTCCACCATGGCCCCAACAAGAAAGAACCCGCGGTGGCCATGTGTCTCACAGGTCTGTCGAGTAAAGCGAGTACGAGATCAGAGCGTCTGCTTATCGAGTTGGTCAGGCAGGTTCTTCAGCTTGATCCCAGTGCTCGTCCCAAAGCGGAAGAAGTAGAGAGGAGGATGCGGTTCATCGCTATTGACACAATTGCTCAGCAAATAAACCCCCTATACGATGATATCTGTGAAGAAGGTAGCTCGCCCCAGGCTTTCATAGAGCGGATGCAGTTTGAGAGCTGGATGGAAGCGTGCGAGATTCTCTACACCCACAAGGACTCACCTCTGTCATACCACTGGAAGTTACCATCATACGACGAATACCAATCGACTTTGGAGTGCCTGAGAGAGCTGCAAAACACGCTACTTGCATCTTCAATCGAATCGCAGAATCGCCCGATCTACCAGTCAATAGAGCGTCTCAATGACTTCCTTATCGATGCGCTCCCGAACAAGTTGCAGGAAAACTCTCGCCGAAATTTGGAGTTGAAAGTTCTGGGTACAGGAACGCAAGATTTCGCCGGTCAGGCACTTCATCACTCTCATGGACATGAGCGACATAGGATTAGCATGTTGGCAACTATCAAGCAGATGGGTTCATTGGTAACAGAACGTTTGCAGAGCAGCCGGCCCGACCTGTGGATAGAACTTGAGCGCCTGAAGGGTCGAGATCAGGTCGGCATCCATCACAAGAGTACATTGGTCATAGATAAGGACGGAGACGCGGTTGAAGTGCTGTGTGAAGTCAAACCTTATGGCTCTGATCGTTTAGAAGACTCGATTCGACTCGAACTCTACCTCCGTCTCGAGGCCACGGCTGAGTTGCTACAGCAGGCGAGTGCAGGCTGCTCCAATGGCTTTCGAGTGCTCCATTGCCTCGGGTATTTCCATGACCCCGCGAAACTATCTTGTGGCCTTGTATACAGCCTACCCACCTCGACAGGTTCGGATCCTCCAGAAATTTCAACGCTTCGGACTGTGCTCGCAAAACGACGAGGGCCGTCTCTGGGCAGTCGATTCCGTCTTGCCCAAAACTTGGCAACGGCGGTGCTGGAATTTCACAAAGTCGCATGGCTGCATAAAAGCATATCGTCCTTGAACATTGCTTTTGTGTACCCAAAAGGCTCCCCTTGGCGAAACGGCGTCGATTGTCCCTATCTGCTAGGGTTCTCAAACAGCCGACCCGATGGACAGGACCCGTATTCCACCTGGCTGTATGAAACAGATCGCGCTCTCATGGACTCACAACATCCGGAATATCTCAAAAATAAAGGTAGGGTTCGATATCGGCCTGAGTTCGATTACTACAGTCTTGGTATGGTTCTGCTAGAGATTGGTCACTGGAAGCCGCTCAATAAAATAACTGCCATGACAGATGGCTCTCCAGAAGATTACCTCAACCACCTTCGGAAAGAGAAGGTCCCAGGACTAGGATTTACCATGGGTAATATTTATCGGGACGTCGTTGGTGCATGCTTGAATGGAGATTTCGGCAAGCATGAGAATGTCGATGGAGGTTCTAATTTCTCCATAAGCGTTGCCCTGGGCTTTGCTAAGACCGTGGTGGAGCAATTAGCAAAGTGCTGGGCCTAGTGAAGCATTTGATGCGCTTTAGATGGTCTTATGATTTAGGGATTGAAGACCTTTCATGGAAGGATTTTGTTGATATTATCTGGTAACGTACCTCGGTCTTAAGCAGAGGTGCGTTAGAATATGATGAATATGTTTCAGCGTCGGTAAACCATGAGATTGTAATTTATCGGATGAGTTGTCTGTGTCGAGACTGGTAAGGGTTTTTGCAAAGATCGAGAGCATACTATGTGGTCTTAGAAGTCACTAGAACGTAATCTGTGACCAGACATATTGCATTGTATGAAACGCGCTGCAGTACAGAATCCTCCTAGGACTCGAAAAACACGCATTTCGCAACGACTCCCACCTCAAATTAGAGACTTTGCACAGCCTGAGGGATGCACGGTCTGAGCGTTGATGAATGATAGTAACCGTCAAATCATGCTGATTGGTAGTTACTCAGTTACGAGTACCTTCATGTTCAGGTACCTAAGTCACCATACCTGCCAAGCCTCAACGGAATCCTCCGTGGGACCGTGGACCGAGTCAGTCGCATGTTCTTCCTCCATATGTATTAGCCTGGATGTGTTAGGCAGCAAGATCACCCGGCTGACAACAGCAACTCCACCACCCCTTGCTTTTTACATCTTCCCTCTAAGACTAGATACAAACCGAGCCTCTCTATATTTCGGGGAAAGCATTCATAATACAGACCAAAAGATCTTCAATCGATTTCGAGCTTCTTCATTCAAGAGAGCCTGATGCATCGGTCAAGTCTTCGATATGTCAACAGCCTCCGACAGCTTTTGTGACACTTCAGCTCTAGTGACGTACACGAAGTCTGGAGAGACTCATCAAAGCGCGAGCTCAACTTCGAACGAAGAATATGACCTCCTCGATTTCCTTGGGGTCGCCCAAAGTCTGAAGATTGACTTTCTTCCGATTACATGGGAGCCAGCACTAGGCAAAGTCGGCGAAGGTGGTACCGCCGTGATCTATCAAGCATTGGTCAATATTCAGGCGACTTTCACGTTTAAACGTCTGGAGCCTTCCCAGTCCGCTATGAGAAAGGCCCGAAATTTGCGTGCACTTATTGCGGAAATATCGATATTAGGTCATCCCGCCATCCGATACCATCCGAATGTTGCGAACATCGAAGGAATCTGCTGGGACGTTGTCGATGGTGGTGAGGAAGTTTGGCCAGTCCTAGTGTTAGAGAAGACTCGGTGCGGGGATTTGAAGAGATTCATGACATCAAGCTCAGGAAAAGAGCTGGATTCCAAGAACAGACTTGACATGCTGTTCGATGTTGCTCTCGCGGTCAGAGATTTGCATGCCACTGGTAGGTTCTCAATCCCTCCCCTCTTGGCGACATTATTAAGTGAAAAAGGTGTCATTCACGGTGACATCAAACCTGAGAATATTCTGGTTTCCTCTGAGAATGAGGCCCGTCATGTGGCAAAAGTGACAGATTTCGGTTACTCTACTCTATTTTCAACCGACACTCACCCGATCACAATGCCTGAGTCGGGGATCTGGACGGCTCCAGAACGGCATCATCGGGAGATTCTGCCGAGAGAAGCTAGGAAGATGAACGCATACTCGTTTGGCATGCTCTGCCTATGGCTTCTCTTCTATTGGTATATGAGGGTCAGAGCGAATATGTGCATGTAGATATATTGGTTGAACTATCTAGTAGGTAGAGCATATATGGTAGAGCATACAGATGAAGGAAGAAGTGGGAGGACGGATAAATACCCCTAGCGCCAAGCCGCTTCGGCCGGAGCGGAAATAACTAACCGCCGGGGTATACGTATGAGCATACGTATGTTCATACGTATGTGCATACGTACCCCGTTTCCAACATCTTCTCCAACAAAGGAACGAATCGAGATCGCAATTTTGAGAAGAATTTAGAAGATTCACAGAAGAAAGTATCAGATTACGCTTCTGAATTGCTTAGAGCCTCATCGGACCTAGATAGTCGGGAAAAGGACGATATGCAAAAACTCTTCAGGTCAACAATCGTTAAAGATTCAGCTGAACGAACAGCGAATTTTGATGAACTCTTGCAACTCTTATCACCATATAGGCCAGTAAAATCTCTGCATTCGAAATGAGATACTAACGGGATATTAGGGCCTTGCATTCAGCATTTCCGGCGAACAAAATATTCATACCTCACGAGGATTTTCAAGTAAGTTTGACTCGCGGTTTCAAATCATGAAGCCACAGTCTGTACAATAAACTAACAGTATTCAGATTACTCTATCATTACATCAGCTTATTGATGCTCACTATGGCGTGCGCTCTCACATCGCAAAATGCCTAGAAAGAAGGAGGGATCGAATTTTCACTAGTCGTTTTCACACTTTGAACCTTGCTTTTTGTTATGAGCTTGGATTTGGTGTTCGACGAGACATCGTCAAATATTCCCGAACCTTGCTCAGATCACATGACATATCAATTAAAGATCTCGAAGATGTAT
>JAABUY010007540.1_pt1 | contig 10312 bp, 9 predicted proteins | sample 5560271 | NCBI WGS metagenome assembly JAABUY01 (sample SAMN10711886, study PRJNA513374) | rock metagenome | isolation source: Antarctica rocks | place: Antarctica: Victoria Land, University Valley
GGTCAAACGCAAGATGAGCGGCTATCCTTTACGCCCGCGCACGCCACAGCCGACCACGCGCATCGACTTCAGCGCCGCTATCCGGATCGCAAAGTGAACAGCATTGCGGTTAGGCGTCATTGAGACTTTTCCGGGTCCGGCTTTCGAGGCATTCCGGTTGCGAGCCCATATCGGCATCGACGACATTCGGACCTCGACGCACGGAGCAGTTCTGGATAGAGGGCCAAAGCGGACCGTTTTCGGCCCGGCGATGCAGTTCAAAAAGCTTCGGCCATAATAGCGCGGGCAAACGTCGCCTAGACCCGGCAGACGGTCCGCTAGACGCGATGCAGCCGGTTCGGCCTAGGCGAACCGCGGCCGAGTCGCATAGGGCTTGCGGCGCGGACTGAGCAAGCGGCAGAATTGGCGTCCGTTCTTCTATCACAAGTTCGTACTCTGCGCCGCAAAACCCGCCTTAAACGCAGGCTCGCCCGCTTCCGTAGCGCTGCCGGGCTTTTCAGACCGCCGTATCCGGCCTGCCGAAAGCAGGTAAAATAAAGCGTTTTCATAGGCTTAATGGCGGACCCGAGACGATTCGAACGTCCGGCCTCTGCCTTCGGAGGGCAGCGCTCTATCCATCTGAGCTACGGGTCCCGCACCTCCTCATAACCCAGCAAGCCCGCCGCGCCAAGCCCTCAGTGGTGCGCGCTGCGCCAGGACCCCGCCGCGATGTCCGCGCCCGAAGGCAGCCAGGTGTCGGGCGACCCGATCCAGGCGATCACGTCCCCAATCACCGCCATGCGGGAGCGGTCGCGCATCAGCAGGTGGTAGCCGCTGCGATACAGCCCGCGCCGCACGCCCGGCGCCATCGCCTGCCAGGCGCGTCCGGTCGCCTCGGCGGGCACCAGCGTGTCGCGCTCGCCGTATAGCGCCAGCGTGCGGGCCGGCAGGCTCGGGGCGGAGGCTTGCGCCGTGTCCATCAGGTCCGTCAGGCCGCGCAGCGCGTCGAACCGGGTGCGCCGGATCGTCAGCGGGTCGCGCGCCAGGCGCAGCAGCGCGTCGCGGTTGTCGGTGGGTATAACATGGATCGGCACCTCCCCACCGGTCACGCTCAGCCCCGGCGCTAGGGTCGACACCAGCCAGAGGCCGCTGCTGAGCGCCACGTCCATCTGCGCGCGGCCCCAGACCGCCGGGGCCAGCAACACCCAGCCGGCAACCGGCGGCGCATCGCCCGAGGCCGCGAGCGCCATCAGCACGGCCGCGCCCATGCTCTCCCCCATGGCGAACACCGGCGTTCCCGGATAGCGCGCGTGCAGGATGCGGAGCATGGCGGCGGCGTCCGACTCCAAGGCAGCCGCGCCGGGCCAGAACCCGCGCTGGGGCGCCGCGCCGAACCCGCGCTGGTCCGGCGCGAACAGCGCGATGCCGGCGGCGGCGAAGGCGGGGCCGGGCAGCTCCCAGGCGTCGCGGCTGTCGTTGAAGCCGTGCAGGGCCAGCACAACGGCACGGGGCGCGGTGGATGTCGATGTCGAAGCCGGGGCGGGCAGCCAGGTCCGCACCGGTAGGCGGGCGCCGTCGTCCATGATGAAAACGTCGTCCGCGTGCAACGCCGCCGCGGGCAGCGGCGCCAAAACCGTGTTATAGGACGGCAGGCCGCTGCACCCCGCCAGCAGCAGGAGCACCAGCAGGCGGCACCATGTCGCGCGATTTGAAACCACAGGCGGCAGGCGTATCATCCCGCCGCTTTCCCGACCAGTGAGGATCATGCAATGCCCGGCACCGACATGCCCTTTGGCGCCAACACGCCCCACCCCGACGTCGGGTCGCCCGAAATCCTGCACGTCGACGACCGCGTCGTGGCCTGCGACGGCGGCGACGGGCCGGGGGGCCATCCGCGGGTGTGGCTGCGCATCGTGCAGCAGCAAACCTTCTGCCCCTGGTGCTCCCGCATCTTCGTGCTGAACGAGGGCGCCGGGGACAGCGACCATTAGCGCCGCGCCCGAAGCCGCGCCAGGGAGCGTGCCAGCAACCGTGTTGGAAGCGGTGCCAGAGGCAGCGCCGATGCACCTGATCCTGATCGACGGGTCCGGCTTCATCTTCCGCGCCTTCCACGCGCTGCCGCCGATGTCGCGGGCGGACGGCACGCCGGTGAACGCGGTGTTCGGCTTTTCCAACATGCTGGGCCGGCTGCTGCAGAACCACGAGGGCACCCACATCGCCGTCGTGTTCGACGCCGGGCGCACGACGTTCCGCAACGACCTGTATGACAAGTACAAGGCGCAGCGCCCGGAGCCGCCGCCCGAGCTGGTGCCGCAGTTCGCCCTGGTGCGCGACGCGACGGCGGCGTTCGGCGTGCCCGGCGTCGAGCTGGCGACGTGGGAGGCGGACGACCTGATCGCGTCCTATGCCCGCGCCGCGGCCGAGGCGGGCGGCCGGGTCACGATCGTGTCGTCGGACAAGGACCTGATGCAGCTCGTAACCGACCGCGTGGTGATGCACGACCCGATCAAGCAGAAGCCGATCGGCCCCGCCGAAGTCATGGAAAAGTTCGGTGTCTCGCCCAGCAAGGTCGTGGAGGTGCAGGCGCTGATGGGCGACAGCGTGGACAACGTGCCCGGCGTGCCCGGCATCGGGCCAAAGAACGCGGCGCAGTTGGTCCAGGAGTTCGGCGACCTCGACGGCGTGCTCGCCGCCGCCGAGGGAATGAAGCCCAGCAAGCGCCGCGACATGCTGCTCCAGCACGCCGACGCCGCGCGGATCAGCCGCAAGCTGGTCGAACTGTGCTGCGACGTGCCGCTGCCGCTGACGCTTGAGGAGCTACGGGCCAAGCCGCCGCACCGCGAGACCCTGGTGGCATGGCTGCTTGCCCAGGGTTTTCGCAGCACGGTGGCCAAGCTCGGCCTGGACGGCCCGGCCACGGCGCAGCCCGTCCCGCTGCCCGACGCGACGCCTATCAACACGGCGCAGCCGCCGTTCGGCCCGTATGAGTGCGTGACCACGCTCGACCGCTTGCAGTGCTGGATCGCCGAGGCGCGGGCCGCCGGCGTGGCCGGGTTCGACACCGAGACCGACAGCCTGGACGCGCTGCGGGCCGAACTGGTCGGCTTCTCGCTGGCGACGGCGCCGGGCCGGGCCTGCTATGTTCCGCTGCGGCACCGCACGGCGCAGCCCACGGCCCAGGGCACACTAGATGGCACGCTGGATGGCACGCCGGACACGCCCCCGCCCGAGCCAGCGGCGGCAGAGGTGCAGCAGGTCGCGCCGGAGGACGCCTTGGCGGCGCTGGCCCCGCTGCTGGCCGACCGGTCGGTGCTGAAAGTGATGCAGAACGCCAAGTACGACCTCATGGTGCTGCACCGGGCCGGGCTGCCGGACGTGGCGCCGGTCGACGACACGATGCTGATTTCGTATGCGCAGGAGGCCGGCGCGCACGGCCACGGGCTGGACGAGCTGTCGGCCATGCACCTGGGCCACCAGCCGATCTCCTATGACAGCGTGACCGGCACCGGGCGCGGGCGCGTGCCGTTCGCGCTGGTGCCGCTCGACCGCGCCACGCCCTACGCCGCCGAGGACGCCGACGTGGCGCTGCGCCTGTGGCACAAGCTGCGCCCGCAACTGCGCACGACGCACAGCCTCGCGCTGTACGAGCAGATGGAGCGCCGGCTGGTCCCTGTGCTGATGCGCATGGAGCAGGCCGGCATCAAGGTAGACGAGGCCGAGCTGCGCCGCATGTCCGCCGACTTCGCCGAGCGCATGGGGGTGATGGAAACCGAGATCCACGCCATGGCGGGCCGCCCGTTCAGCCTGGGCAGCGCCAAGCAACTGGGCGAAATCCTGTTCGACGAGCAGAAGCTGCCCGGCGGCAAGCGCCTCGCCAGCGGCGCGTGGGGCACCGATGTCTTCATGCTGCAAGGCCTGGCGGACCAGGGGCACGCATTGCCGGCCCGCATCATCGACTGGCGGCAGCTTTCCAAGCTGCGTTCGACCTACACCGAGGCGCTGGTGGGCCAGGTCAACCCCGAGACCGGGCGCGTCCACACGAGCTTCGCCCAGGCGATCACCGCCACGGGGCGCCTGTCCAGCACCGACCCGAACCTGCAGAACATCCCGATCCGCACCGAGGAGGGCAGCCGCATCCGCCGCGCCTTCATCGCCGAGCCGGGCCATGTGCTGGTGAGCTGCGACTACTCGCAGATCGAGCTGCGGCTGATGGCGCATGCGGCGGACATCGCGCCCTTGAAGGAGGCGTTCGCAGCGGGCCAGGACATCCACACGCGCACGGCGTCCGAGGTGTTCGGGGTGCCGATGGCCGGCATGGACCCGGCGACGCGGCGCCGGGCCAAGGCGATCAACTTCGGGATCATCTACGGCATCAGCGCATTCGGGCTGGCGCGGCAGCTTGGCATCGATGCCGGCGAGGCGCGGCTGTATATCCAGGCCTACTTCGAACGCTACCCCGGCATACGCGCCTACATGGACCGCACGAAGGAGGAGGCGCGGCAATATGGCTACGTCCTGACGCTGTCCGGCCGCCGCTGCTGGGTGCCGGGGATCGCGGACAGGTCGGCGCAGCGCCGGGCCTATGCGGAGCGGCAGGCGATCAACGCACCGCTGCAAGGGGGCGCCGCGGACATCATCAAGCGCGCCATGGTCCGCCTGCCGGCCGCGTTGGAAGCAGCCGGACTGCACGCCCGGCTATTGTTGCAAGTCCACGACGAATTGTTATTCGAAGCGACCGAGGCTGAGGCCGCGGAGACTGCTGCCGTCGCCAAGCAGGTCATGGAGGGCGCGGCGCACATCTCGGTGCCGCTGGTCGTGGAAACGGGTGCGGGACAGAACTGGGCGGCTGCCCACTGAACAGCCGCCCTGCCGCTGCTAGCCCTTCTCGCCGGCCTCGATGTCGCGGCGGAGCGTGCTCTCGCTGCCCGGCGCGGCGTCGTCACGACGGAACGTGCTCCTCTCCGCCTCCGTCATGGAGCCTGGCGTGGAGCTCGGCACAGCGCTGGGTTCCGTCGTGGAGCCGCCGACTTCCCGCGTGCCATGGCTACCGACGACGGTGGTCGTGCCCGGCATTGCCGCGCTCCCTGGCATCGTGCCCCCGGACGTCGTGCCTATCACCGTCGTCGAGCCGGGCACCGTCGTCGAGCCGGGCACCGTCGTCGAGCCGGGCACCGTCGTCGAGCCGGGCACCGTCGTGCCAGGCATGGCCGTGTCGGCTGTCGTCATCCCGGTGTAGCCCGCGGTTGGCATGGCGGACGGCATGGCGGTCGTGCTGCCCAGCATCGGCCCGGTCTTGCCCATCATCTGCTCGACCTGCGCCGCCTGGCTCTCGTCCACGCGGGCCGTCACCAGCGTACGGCCGCTGCTCACCTCGGAGTGGTAGGTCTGTGCGTCCGCCTCGCTCACGCCAGCGCCGGTCAGCGAGCCAACGAGCCCGCCCGCCGCCGCGCCGACACCCGCGCCGGTCAACGCCGCCACAAGCCAGCCTGCCGCGACGAGCGGGCCGATGCCGGGGATGGCCAGCGAGCCGATGCCCGCCAGCAGCCCGGCGCCGCCGCCGAGCACCGTGCCGAGGGTGGCGCCGGTGCCGGCGCCCGTGCTGGCGCCCTGGGCCGGATCGCCGCTGGTCACGCCCGTCGCCGTGCCGGAGCCGCCGGAGCCGGCAGCCTGGTCGCCCGAGACGATGCTGATGTCGCTGTGCGGGATGCCCGCGCTCTCAAGGGCAGTGACGACGCTCGAAGCTTCGGAGTAGGTGGAGTAGGTGTGTGCGATCGTACGCATGGGAAAGCCTCCTGTTCGGTGTTGGCGCGGCCTATGACGCGCCGACGTTGCCCTGATAGTCGCAATAGACCGGGACCATGGCGCCACCCCGCATGCCGGTGCCGCGCCAGATGCCGTCCTGGTCCTTCTTGAGTCCTGTCACCTGGCTGAAGCCGCCAGCCTGGATTCGCCGCCGGGCCTCGTTCATGGTGAAGCTGTTGCGGCCCTTGACCGGGGCCGCGGCCGTCTTGCGGTTCGCGTTGGACGTGGTCACGGCGGGCGGTGAGGCGCTGGTCGTGTTGTCCGGGCTGCGCTGCGAGGGCGTGTTGGTGCTGACGCCTGGCAGCGTGGTCCCCATCGTCCCCGTTCCCATCGTCCCGGTCCCCATTGTACCAGTCCCCGTCGTCCCAGGCCCAGTCATGCCGGTTCCGGTCATTGGCGCGTTGGTCGCGGGAGCGGTGCCCGGCGCCGTCGTCTGGGCGGTCGATTGGGCGATGGCCGGTGCCCCGAACACGAGCGATGCCAAAGCGATGGCCGTACCCCGTTGTAGCCTGTTCATTGTAGCCCTCCTCCTCGATGCAGTATGCATCGAACGCTGGCGGCCGGCCACGGTTCCGACCGTTTCAGTGCGGCACCATCTCCCGCACGAGTTGGGCCAGCGCGCTGCCCTCGAACGGCTTTGGCAGTATTGCCTCCCGTAGGCTGGGCTGTCGCCCGGCGAGCGACGCGATGCGTCCTGTAATGAAGATGATCGCCAGATCGGGCTGCTGGTTGCGGACCCGGTCCGCCAGCTCCAGGCCGTTCGGCCCTGCGCCAAGGTCGATGTCCGTCACCATCACCACGGCGTTCAGCCCATCCTGCATCAGCCGTTGCGCCTCGGCGGCGGTGGACGCCTCCACCACGCAGAAGCCATCGTCCTCGAGCATCAGCGCGACCGTCGTGCGGACAAGGATGTCGTCCTCAACGAGCAGCAGGCAGATGCGGTCGGTTTCGTGCGCTTCGTGCATGGGTATGGGCCGCCAAAAAGTCTTGCCCGTACCGAACGGATCAGCGGCCTTTCCGTTCGGTACGCACGCGAACTTAAGGAAAAATGTGATGCCGGGCGCCGCACCGGTCAGCCCAGCAGCCGCCCGATCACCCGCGCGGTGTAGTCCACGACCGGGATGATCCGGCCGTAGTTGATCCGCGTCGGCCCGATCACCCCGATGGCACCCACGATCCGGTCGGCGCCGTTCCGCGCCGGCGCCACCACCATAGAGACGCCGGTGCCGCCGAACAGGCCGCTCTCGGCGCCGATGTAGATGCGCACGCCGTCCGACTCCTCCGCCAATTCCAGCAGGCGCAGCATGGTCTCCTGGCGCTCCAGCCGCTCGAACAGGGTCTGGATCGCGGCCAGGCTCTCGATGCCCGTCACCTCCGACAGCAGGCGGGCCTGGCCGCGGACGATCAGCGCGCCGCCGCGGCCCTCGCCGGTCCAGGTGGCGAGGCCGGCCTCGACGACCTGGGTGGTGAGCGCGTCCAGTTGGGTGCGGTCCTCCGCCATGTCCGCGCCGACCACGCGGCGCAGTTCGCCGAGGCTGCACCCCGAAAGCCGGGCGTTCAGGTAGTTGCCCGCCTGCGTCAGCGCCGAGGGCGGCAGGCCCGGCGGGATTTCGATCACCCGGTTCTCCACCTGCCCGTCCGCCGCCACCAAAATGACCAGGGCGCGGCCGGGGCCGAGCGGCACGAACTCGATGTGCCGCACAGCACCATCCGACTTCGGCGCCAGCACCAGCCCGGCCGCGCCGGCGAGGCCCGCCAGCATGGTGCTCGCCTCGACCAGCGTGTCCTCCAGGCTACGGCCGCGGGCCTCCAGGGCGCGGCCGATCGCCTCGCGCTCGTCCTCCGCCAGGCTGCCGGTCTGCAGCAGGCCGTCGACGAACAGCCGCAGCCCGCGCTCCGTCGGCAGCCGCCCGGCGCTGGTGTGCGGCGCGAACAGCAGCCCGGCCTCGGTCAGGTCCGACATCACGTTGCGAATGGTGGCCGGGGACAGCGCCATCGGCAGCCGGCGCGACAGAGTGCGGCTGCCGACCGGCTCGCCCGTCGCGACATACTGCTCGACGATCTCGCGCAGCACGGAGGCGGACCGGGGATCGAAGCCGGGGGGCGGGCGCGGCGGGCGCTGGCCCATCAGCCCTCCGCGACGCTGGTCATCGGCCGGCCCGACAGGATGGCTTCCACGACCTGCTGCACGTCGAACGCCTCGGTGAGGGTGGCGAGCTGGTGCGGCTCGCCCCGCGTCATGCGCGCGACCTGATCGAGCTGCCGGCGCAGCACCAGGGGGCGCAGGCGCTCGTTGGGCAGCGCGTCGGGGTCGACGGCCCAGCTTCCGTCCGGACGCTGCCGCTCGGCGATGGACCAGTCGCGCAGCCGGATGTTGGCGACGCCCTGGACCGTCCATGTGTTGTGGTCGTCTTGCTGGGTGTCGCCGACGCTGCCGGTGAGCCGCCCCGGCAGGCCGCCGGCGTCGAGCCGCGCCGCGATGCGCCGCTCCGTGCCGCCGTCCACGCCGTACTCGGCTTGGCTAGACTTAAGGTACAACTGGCCCAGCACGCGGCGCGACAGGAACAGGAAATGCGACACGACCTCCCGGGTGAAGCCGCCCTCGGCCGTGCCGTCGAGCCAGGCCGCGGCGTCCTGCTGCCACGGCCGCGGCCAGGCGGCGAAGCCGACGTCGATGGTGAAGCCGTGCGGCGCCCCAGCAACGTTGTCCCGCAGCCACCGGTGCAGGCGCTCGACCGCAGGCGACGACGCGAAGGGGAAGTTGACCGCGACACGGGCGGCCCCGGCACCCTTCACGTCCACCTCCCGCACGAACGCCTCCGCATCCGCCAGGTCGACCGCGAGCGGCTTCTCCAGGAACACCGCGCGCCCGGCCGCGATGGCTGCACGGGCATAGCCCAGGTGCGTCGCAGGCGGCGTCGCCACATAGACGCACTCGGCACCCTCGATCACCGCCTCGGCCGAGGCCGCGCGCGGCACGCCGGGCAACTGCGCGCCGATCCGGTCGAGCGCGGCCGGCGCCTGGTCCCACACCCCGGTCACGCGCACCACGTCTCCCGCATGGTCGAGCGCCGCCCGCAGCAGCCGCTCCCCCATGATCCCCGCGCCGATGATGCCCACCCCAATCGTCATATTGCCGCCTTAAGCTCCCTGCCATGCGCGCCCCGGTTAGGATATAGGGGCGGCCCAACCTTAGGGACACCACCATGCGCCCATCCGGCCGCGCCGCCGACGCCTTGCGAGAGGTATCTTTTGTCACGGGGTTCGCCCATCACGCCGAGGGGTCGTGCCTGATACGCATGGGGGGGACCGAGGTGCTGTGCACCGCGAGCGTCGAGGGCCGCGTCCCCGGCTTCCTGCGCGGCAGCGGGCTGGGCTGGGTCACAGCCGAGTACGGCATGCTGCCGCGCGCCACCCACACCCGCGGCGACCGCGAGGCGGCGCGCGGCAAGCAGTCCGGCCGCACCCAGGAAATCCAGCGGCTGATCGGCCGCAGCCTGCGCGCCGTGGTGGACCGCTCGGCGATGGGCGAGTGCAGCATCACGCTCGACTGCGACGTGCTGAACGCCGACGGCGGCACGCGCTGCGCCAGCATCACCGGGGCGTGGGTGGCGCTGAGCCTGGCGTTCCGGCACCTGGAGCGGAACCGGGTGATCGCGAAGTCGCCGATGACGGGGCAGGTCGCGGCGGTCAGTTGCGGCTTGGTGGACGGCGCCGCGGCGCTGGACCTGGACTATGCCGAGGACAGCGGCGCCGAGGCCGACGCCAACTTCGTGCTGACCGAGGGCGGCGGGATCGTCGAAATCCAGGGTACGGCGGAGAAGGCGCCGTTCTCCGAGGCGCAGTTCATGCAGCTCATGCAACTGGCCAAGCACGGCACGGCGCAGCTTTACGAGCTGCAACGGGCGGCGCTCGCCTGATGCGCCGGCTGTTGCCGGGCGAGCGCCTGGTTCTGGCCACGCATAATCCTGGCAAGGTCCGCGAACTCGCCGACCTGCTGCGGCCCTGTGGGGTGGAGGTGGTCTCGGCTGGGGCGCTCGGGCTGCCGGAACCTGTGGAGGACGCGCCGGATTTCGCGGGCAATGCCCGGCTGAAGGCGTTGACGGCGGCGCGCGGCTCCGGGCTGCCTGCCCTGGCCGACGACTCCGGCTTTGCCGTGGCGGCGCTGGGCGGCGCTCCTGGCGTGCTCTCGGCGCGCTGGGCTGGGCCGCAAAAGGATTTCGCCGCCGCGATGGAGCGGGTCCACCGTGAGATGGCGGCCATCGATCAGGGCGTTGGGGCCGACCGCCGCGCCTGGTTCGCCTGCGCGCTGAGCCTGGCCTGGCCTGACGGCGGGACGGCGTCGTTCCTCGGCCGGGTCGAGGGCACGGTCGCCTGGCCGCCGCGCGGCACGCGGGGCTTCGGCTACGATCCGATGTTCGTGCCGCTGGGCAGCGCCGAGACCTATGGCGAGATGGACCCCGCGCAGAAGCACGCGACCAGCCACCGCGCACGGGCCATGGCGCAAGTGTTACTCAAGTTTTTTGACCCC
>JAABUY010007541.1_pt1 | contig 10312 bp, 12 predicted proteins | sample 5560271 | NCBI WGS metagenome assembly JAABUY01 (sample SAMN10711886, study PRJNA513374) | rock metagenome | isolation source: Antarctica rocks | place: Antarctica: Victoria Land, University Valley
GGAGTAGACCTCCGTGAAAACGTACGGTGACGGACCGGGATAACCACCTCGACTCGATCCCGAGGGGTCGCCGAGGGTAAGGGAGGGGGTGCTCGGACTATCATACGAAAGATGAGCGGTGACATGTTGCCAACGTCCGGTGACTCACGAGGAGGGTAACCCAGCACTTGCCTCGTCGTGCGCGCGAAATTGGTTTGATCGTATTGCGAACCCTGGCCGCTCGGCTCGTGCTCCCCTCATCGTCATCCTCATCCGCGACATGAAGAAGGTCAAAGGAAATTCCGGGACGAGACGAATGACCCCAATCGTCCGTCTTAAAGTCCCGCTCTCAGAATACGTCGCCACCTGCCTCAGGAAGTACAGGAGATAGAAACGCACGTTGGGCTCGGTCGAGGTCCCAACGGCGGATGGGTCGGTCGCATCGACACCCAGACGCTCGATAGCTTGTTGAAGCTGGTCCAACGCGATAGGTGTGATGGAACGGTTGAAGGTGATGTGGGGACGGAAGAAGTCTGGGATTGACATGGTGATGGTGAACGAGTCGAGAGAGAGAGAGAGAAGTGGAAAGAGGCCGGGGGTTTTTCGATGTGGCACGCCGGGGGTTTGGCGGAGTGAGGAAGTTACCGCGGAGAGGTCAGGTCACAATGGGGAAGAGGTGTGGCTATCAGCAAAACACATCAAGACTACCCGACCTACCAAGAAGCTTGCTTCCTGGGACCATACAAAATCAACAAAAAGGTTTCGACACACGCATACTGACTTGACCCCCTGGCAATATGTGCCACAACGTCTTCCATGTCCGACTCCTGGAACCCTTTGAGGACATTACTATTTGTGGACGAGTTCAGTCTCCACCTCCACCCAAAGAGCTAGAGGGACAAGAAGAACACGAAGTGGAAGCCATTCTGGATAGCAAATTTTTCGACTCAATGTCGTCCATTCACAATTTACTCCACAAAATCGACATCTCCTTACTCATCACCTCCACACTTTCGCTCGGTCGGATCTGCCCTCAGTGGCTGCGTTCTCGACAGCGCGTGCGGTAACTTGCACCGAACAAGCACGAGGACAACGGCAGTGTTCGCTTGTACTGCCCACCTTTCTTTGCAATCCTCTTTAAAAGCCGGACTCTCTTCTTTTGACCAGACGGTTCACTCTGCCCTTTTGGGAGCAGCAACACGATCTCAGAGACAGGGGAGGTGCTGCACGTTCTGTGTGGTAAAATAATCAGGTATCCATGCTGTGACAAGTCACTGCGCGTTTTCTAACCTGCTAGACCGCAAATTTGCCTTACCGAAGCTCAGTACTTAAACCTTTACGTCTTGATATGCTCACGCTTTTTGCATACTGAGATCTTTTGCTCTATAAGTCCGGTATCCCTTATCATGTCCGATAATGATAATTGTACCGCTTTGTCTGGTTACCAGGACAATCATCCTGAAGGGCGCAAATAAATTCGCCAAATGGGAGCTCTCTGTGGCGTCAACTTTGCTTGGAAAAAAGTTCAGTTTCCCTCCCAACCCAAAACATACATCTCACACATGTATACTATATATACTTGTCCTCGCTCACGTCTCGGTATCACTTGTTGGCTTTCGGATCCGAAGCCTGCTGGATCTTCCTTACCTCCAACCCCACTTTCAAAGTGTCCCTCTTCGCCCTCGATTACGAGGCCAAGAATCGATCTTATCTTGGGATGTACGCACCGGTGACCATTCACCCTCGCTCGGCCCGCTTTCCCAGCTTTCACCCTACCACGAAAAACACTGTTGTGTAGCGTCCACCAAAATCACCGCCACCTCCGACAAACGAACTACAGTAGGACCCGAACAAAAGACACGTAATCCCGTTCAATTGATTTTGCTTTTACCCCTGATATCACATCGGGGTCCTTGCGGTCCTTTTCCAAGAAAGTGTCGAGGGTGAGAGAGAGAGAGAACATCCTGTAGAATCAACCAAATGCCCCGCCATACGTCTAACGCATCTTTCACGACTCACAAGAGATGATGCCCCCTAACATGGGGTGGTGCGGGAACGCTTTGGCCCGTTCTTATTTGGACGGCAAGAGAGGGAGGTCCCAACTCTCCACCAAAGCCATCAAAACATCCTGAGTAAGTGCCTCACCAGCTCCATCTCCTCCCTGTTCTCCGCCTCTCCGCCCGGGTATGCTCGATCGAAATCGATGATCCGGAGCTCGTTCTTGTTGTCCGACCACAACCAGTGCCGGACCTCGGGATCGCCATGACAGACACCGGCGCGGTGTAGGAGGTGATAATGATGGATGACGAGTTGTCTATCGCAGCGAAGCGGGAAAAAGATAAAAAAAGCCAAGAACCGTCAGATCGGGTTTCCGTTACATTCGGGGCGTCATGTCGATCAATGGATGGGTTGAGAGAGAGAGAGAGAGAGATGCTCACTTGTCGTTCTCGGTATATTCCTCGATCCGAATCGGCTCGCCCGCATGTTCCATCACCATTGCCCACATCTCGCTTCCCTCCTGAACGCTGCCAAATAGGCCGACGAGCTCTGGAACGACGCTGTTCTGAAGTTTCAGGAGAGGGCCCACGAGCACATCGTGCTCGGCGGTCATGCTCCTCCTCGCGTCGAGTTCGGTGTAACGCGGACCATCGTTGAACTCCTGCCTGATGCGACGAAACTTTGTCGGACAAGTAAGCTTGACGATCAGAGACGGGTCCGACAGTCGAAACGCATCCCAAATGGCTCCTCGATTAAGAAAGTCGGTAATGGCGAGGAAGACCACGTCACTCTGGATGGGAGTGGAGGTGGGAATATCCTCCACCAGGGTGGGGAGATGACCGTTTGGGGTATAGGGGCCGGTGAAGTGGCCATCGAGGGTCCGGATGTACTTCATCGAATGCCAAGCCTCGTCAAAATCGCCTGCGCCTTCGAGGACGCTGACCAGGAGACGGATAATGCCGAGCTGTAGTAATAATCAGACTCGGAATCAATCATATGCGAGTGGTCTTGGTTCGTTGCACCTGCACCTACGTCGGTAGAGATCATCATCGGCGAGTCCATCTCGCTAGTGGTCAGGACGACGGGTTTTCCCGGCTGCAGAGACAGCACGCGGACCTGGATCAATTTAGATGATCCGTGACGACGAAAAGGGAGACAGCTTCGCACCTTGTCATCGGCAGATGTCGAACTCCACACACCTTCAGAGGAATCCGAGGAGAACGACTAGAGGAATCACATTGTCAGCTCTCCAATTGACCTGGATGTGACGCCGACGCACAACCGACTTGTATGTCATCCGCTCGGGCTAGCAAAAGTCAACAACCACACATGAGGTGATAGCAGGACGGATCTACCGAGTCTGACGCCGACGCCGATGGCTGCAAGACGATGAGATGCTTTTCTCCCAGAGCAAGCAGATTTCGTAGAACGCACCGAGTGGGTTGATACGGTCAGACTCTTGTTCTGCATGGCCAAGGGTTAGGAGATTCCCAAATGAAATGGAACAAACCTGGCGAGTACTGCCACCGGACCGGGTCCACTAATCCCAGTCCGATCAGTCATCTCGTCTCGTCTCGGGGACAAAGAGGAAACGGGGAGCGAGCTCACAGTTTTCGTGGAAGGGGTGCTGACCTTCTGCAAAGTAGTCAGCAGTCTGCAAAAAGCCATGATTCCCCCAGTTCTTGGGACTGACAGGATCGACCGCAGCACTGAAAATGCCTGGACCGCTCTGTCGTCCGCTTCTCCTCGAATTTTCAGCTTGCTGGACCGGGCGAGAAAGTGTGGGCGGGTCGTAGAAGTCAAGTGCGGCGTCGGGGAGGAGAGTGAGGGATATGAAGAGGAGGAAGGGTGAGGAGAAGGGGTCAATGCTGTTGAAGGCTTGGTGGGAGAGGTCGTTGACGGTGAGTGGTCTCGATCCATTGATCGGCTGGAGAAGGGATGCGAAGTCATGAGAATACACTGGCGAGACCTCGATATGGTCATCAGACGCGTGGAACACGAGCCAGTCCTCGTAGTTGTAGAGGACCGCCCAACGAGCACATCGCTTGGCCATCTGGGTCCTGACCTTAAGCGACGAGGACCAGCATTAGCACAGTACGATCATCGATGGATGGGATCATGGGTTGGGAATTAGGTGAGGCTCATCTCGTCTCACCTGGACCACAGCGTTCTCCGCGTTACCGATCCGCATTGCACCTTCGACCACCTGCTTGTTGGCCATCCATTTGATCCTCAACCCTCCCTCCCCAGCCGCCTTACTTTGAATCTCCTCCAACCCAGGCCGTCCCACCACCCTCTTCTTCTTCAACTCCACCGTCACCTTGGTACCATCCTTCGGGGGCTTCTCCGTCAGACCTAAATCCGGCCTGCCTCCGGAGCCGGTCCCGATACTTGAATAATAGCGGGTCCTACATTCGGTCTCGACAGTCGTCTGTAGATCCTGTATCGTCTTGTTGATCGGATCAAGCAGGTTGGTGTAGATGTGGGTCTGAAGACCGATTTCACCATCGATCGGGAGGGAGCTGACGTTGCTAGCGTCTTGGAAATGTTGGTGTAGAACGAGGATCCGGTTGGAAGATATCGATCGGAGGCGTGACCAATGGGGCAAGAGCTCGCTGGCGAGGTCAGGACGATACTTGAATACGAGGGGGAGCCGGCTGTTTCTGACGGTCACCTGGGTGTTCACCGAAGTCTCGGTCGATGTCCTGGAGCTATCGGAGCCGGGAGTGTCGTCAATCGAAGGGAGTTGAACCGATAGTAGGCAGTTTTGTGTGTCGAGTTTGAGATGGGAAAGGAAGGACATTGATTGACAACGTTGATGATGTAGAGAATAGAAAAGGAAGAAATGAAACGAGGGAGGCGGGGGGGGGGGCGAAAAAGGAAACTGTCACCAATCCTCACACACGTCATCTCGCTGTCTTATGATACATCGGTTGACAGATAATCTGGGTGCGAGGTAACCCGTGGATGCTCACGTGACCTAGACAAACGCTGAAGAAGGCAAACTCAACCTTTTATCATCCTATGGACCATCAAGCACCTCTGGCGCTTGTCGGCTGCATCCTTTTGGGGCCTATTTCACTGGCAGTCAAGGAGATCAGGGCTATATGATACAGATTCACCAGTTCGGAGTCCGGTGCAGCCTGGATTTTTTTTTTCACCTAAACAGCCGCTCTAAACGAGCGTCAAAGCGGGCTTCAAAGCGAACAGCTCTAAACGAGCGTTAAACGCTTTGAGTCCTTTCGGGGTCTGATTGTTTTGCTATCCAATTCTACATCCCTCAAGTGTATTGACCCAGGTTGTCATGGGATACAGGGGACGGGTGGTCTAACAGGGCTGAACGAGATTCGTCGAGTGGCGATTTGTGGTGTGGCGTGGTCCATGACGGTGTCACAGGTCAGCTCGTGGACACAAGGTTTGGAGGAGCGGAGCTGTGTTCCTGAAGCATATTTGGACGCCCTCCAAACCCCATAGGACAAGGACAAATACCGCCCTTGGAGTGGAAGGTTTCATACCCTTGTATATTACTCTTACTCTTCCGACAGCAGTGCATTCAATGCAAAAGCGAATGTTGTCAATACAACTACCGACCCACCCAAATATCATTGTGAACATCGGCGCTTCACACCACATAGTAGCCAACAAAGGCCTTCTGACAAGTCTGCAATCAATTCCAACAAAGTCAGGTGTAATTGGCAATGGAACTTGAACGCAAACAAGTCGGAAATTCGCAACTTGGCAAATTCGAGTTAAAAGGTTCAAATGGGGAATGTTTTGTTGTAGCATGAACTGAGTTGTTGTAGCCGAGTTCTGCAATGTCAAGAGGTGCCCAGTGTCTGATAGTGATCACAGTAAGTCCTCAGATAATGTTCTAGGACTTGGTTGACACGCTCAGTCTGTCCGTCAGACTGCGGGTGAAAAGCTGTGGAGAAGTTTGGCATGATGCCTAGTCCGGTGACAAAGGCTCGCCAGAATGGTGACGTGGTGATCCTCTGTCTGACATGATATCAGAGGAATATCGATGTTCTGCCTGAACATCGGAGCCAGATTTGGTGCGTCAAACCGCTTTGCAGTATATGGGACAAAGTGGGCTTGTTTGGTGAATCGATCCACAAAGACCATGATGGAGTCATAGCCTTGGGATGGCGGGAGCTCAATGATGGCATCCATGCTGAGGGACTGCCAAGGATGCAATGGAACTGGGAGTGACTGGAGGACAAGAGCTCTTGAAGGATATTATCCTCGCTTATTCTTCTGCCGCTCATCAACTAAGAAATTCGATTCCGTCTCTGCCGAGTCCATTATCAAATCACACGTGTCAATACAAAACACTCCGTCCAACTTCCCCATTCCCCTTCTACATCATCCCCAAACGATGCTTCCTCAGGCGCTCACCCCATTCCACACCTCTCCTCTCCAGCGTCGTCCCTTTCCTTCCGACACCACCCAGCCCCTCGTCCATAACCACCGCGTCAGAACGCTCTCCCTCGATCACATTCTCGCCTCCCACCACTGGCGCTTCCTCCAACGCGGCTTTTGTCACAGCCTGATACGTGATGAGACCCAGCTCCACAAGTTCCTCGGCAATGTTCTCGAGGCCTTTGTCGACCCCAACGATGCGAGTGAAGATGTGGACAAGGTCACGATCTGTGGCAAGGCAGCCCTGGATTTACGCAAAGTATTTGGGATAAAGCCAAAGGCATGGGTCGAGATGAAGGAGGTACAGCTTCTCCGGGGCTTGGAGGAAGAGCGAGGTGTGAAGCTTAGGGTGGATAAGGAGGCAGCGGCGAATAGGGCGAGAGAAGGGGACAAGGGGGAGAAAGAAGCGGCGAGGAAGGCTGATGGGCGGGGCGGGAAACGAGGCCCCGAGCGGACACCAGATGAGACGTCCAAGAGGAGCAAGACCTCACTACGCGACAGCTCATCTCAATTCACCCCCACCGACTCGGTCGCAGCCACCTCGGCCACCTCCCACACGGAGGGCCACCACCACCCCGACATTTCCGTTCAGGTCGGCCCCTACCAGCCAGCGGATTCAAGTCTCATAGGAGAGATCAAGTTTGACCTGAACGAGGACGGTACGGTGTACCTGGCGACTCACCGCGAAGGGCTGTACCAGCTCTTGTTCTACATCTGTGTGTGCAAGAGGATGTCGGGGACGCGGCTGGGGCTGCTGGTGTGTAATCACTGGTATCAGAGATGTGTCGTACTGGACGACGGGAGTGTCGCCATCGAGCGGCCGCCTGAGCGGCCACCAACCTCACCTGATGCAGCGCACACCGGACTCGGCGACGACCCCGGAAGCCCTCCGTCCGCCCGCAACATCACCGGTAATCCTGACCCTCCCGTCTCCCCTTCCGCCCTCTCCCACCCCTCGATTACCATTTCTACGCTCGAAAGCGACCAAAATTTCTGGTCTGCCCTCCCGAACGACCTCTTCTCCCCTTCCGGAGATGACTATGACCCCATATGCCGCGAACGATTCATCCACTTCCTCCTCTCGGCAATCTACGTCGGCGCCAACATGACCCGGCATCAGACTGGCCCTTTCCTACAGGTGAGTGCTCCCTGCTGGTTTCGACGATGACGGACGAGCTCATAGACACTGCCCGCGGGATTTGGGGTGCCAGATCGATGCGTGAAGGTCGAGGCGACATCTGAGCAGGCGGCATCGGCCGGGCTCCAGCGGGCGGCGTGGAGCGAAAAGCGAAGGGTTGTGAAGAGGACGATGGCGAGGAATTCGAAGAAGGACAAGGAGAAGCGGGACCAGTCAGCAGAGGGGTTTGAGGAGGTTGATGAGGGGAGTGAAGGAGAGGGATTTGGAGGTGGAGAGGGGATGGGGCAATGCGACAGGACGCTGATGGTCATGGGAGTGGAGGAAGATCTGCCGGTCCGAGTGGAGGAGACGGTGGAGTGGGAGACGGTGGAGTGGGAGACGGTGGAACGGGAAACGGTGGAGTGGGATCTCAAGTTCGGCCCGGCGGCAGTGGAGAGGGCCGTCATGATGACGGACATTCGGAGAGAGATGTTGAGGGACAGGGCGAGAGAGATGCAGAGGGACAGGGGGAGGGGAAGAGGGAGGAGAGGGAGGACGAGGGATGGGAGGATGGGGCTCAGAGCGAGAGTGCTTGGTCGGTGGATCCGGGTGGACAATGTGAGCCCATGGGTGATTTCCCATTCGGCTTGATACACCATCCCCGATTTCCCTCTGCATTCCGAGCTAATTTCCTTCTCGAGCCAACATTTCTTCAGGACGAATCCTAACCTGGCTCGCAAAGTCCGTCTCTGCTCTCCCGATCTCGCCGGACGACGTTGCTCCCCCCTCGCTGCCTTGGCCCGCTCTACCTCCACCTCCTTCCCCTTCCGACCTTGGTTCTCAATCCCTCTCCCACCTCCTCGCAACCGTCAGGCTCCACCTCGTCTCCCCGGTACAGTTGGACAAGCTCGTTTCCGCCCTGGTGGTGGGTCAACCGCTGGTTCTCGCTGTGGAAGCTGCCGCTGCCGAGGAGGAAGGTACATCGAGCGCCTCGACGGATGGGGTGTTTCCTGTGCTTGAGACCCCGCCGTATCTGGCTCGAAAACTGCCCCAGGCTTGGCTAGACAAAGTCGGTCAAGGTGGAGATTGGGGAGGGGGGGAGGCGCGGGAGATACGCCGATTGGCTTTGCTTTAAAGCTACCTACGTGGCGTGGCATCATGGACGACGGAGACGATGGGACAGTGCGTGAATGCAGTGTTTGATCCATGGACGAAGCTGCAGACCACGGAGAGGGGTCCCTGTGGCACTCTATCAGACCACACGGAGCGGCCTCGGTATCACTATCAACACGGGGTGGTCTGCCCCCATCAACTCACCTTGAACTTGATTTCGTCTTTTATGGACCCGTTGGGTTTTCTCTTGACATTCCATGACCTCGCCTCATGGCGCCCGGGGGAAGACCTACTCGGCTCGCTCTGGGATCACCCAATGCTCATCGTCTTTTATAGGGTTTGGCTACTCGTCACCGGTTTGCCGCTAGCGAGTGGATTCTGCCTCCTCTACGCGATGTAGATCACCCGGGCCATCAACCAGAGCATCCGAGTGGCCGTCACCTTTCACCGCTCACTACATCATCCAATACTCGCCCCCCCCCCCCCCTCCCCAACCTCAGCCAATTCCATGTTCGGCCTCTGCTTCCTCCTTGGCAATCCAACAATTTAGCCCATCGCTCTCACAGACCTTTGGTGACCTCACCGCAGATTTCATTCAATGGGGAGTTCAGCCATTCGGTCAATTCGGTTCATGAGAAGAAATTCCTTGGTTGGGCGTGGTCGTGGTTGGGGTCGTGGCGCTTTACAACCCGTCAGGTATGATCCTCGCTACCGTCATCCGGCTGGCAGTTTATGTTTCCAAAGAATGGTATGGTTTCGTTTACCACCACCACCTCCCCCCGTTCGTGTCAAACACCCTCAAACATCTCAAAAGGGAGACAGCGCTTGGTCTGGTTTGTTCAGGATATATGTGTATTGTACATAGAGTTTGAGGATTGTTTTGACGTACCTTGCCGGCGACTGAGAAGATATCTTCGAGACTGAAAGACGTATCCGACATGATCAATGATCTATTGTGCTGTCGCTGTTGCTGTTGTATCTGAATCTGACTGGCTTCTCCGTATGAGTACTTCTCCCACGAGGTATCTTGATCCAGCCTAGGAATATGTCACATGGCCTGGGATGTCCCGCACGGCCAGTGTATCAATCGGTAGAGAAGACGCCGTCACCGCAGACGGCCACAAGCTCCAGATCAACTACGAAAACGGAGCAGTGAGTGGTGCCTTCATCTACTCCAAATCGTCACGTCAGGTCGGCAACCCCATCCCTTCCTCGTGCAGTACAGAGCCACCGTCAGGAAGCTGTCAACTTCCGGATGAGGACGACGACCAGCTTTTCACGATGCAACAAGATCCAGACCCTGCACCAAGGACGTTGCAAACCGCTGAAGCAGCACAAAGGTCTGTTGCCGGTGCCGGTCTGGGAGAGAGCTTGCTCTCGGAGAGGAGTGTAAGCTGGTTTCTTGTTCTTCAAGCCGGAGTGCTCACACTCACAGACCTGCTTGTCCGGTCTTGGAGCGTACAGCGAGAACCGTTCTCTCCCCGGTTGGATACACTTTACCTCTCCATTCAATAGTCGATCGCAACTCTCCAACAGGACCATATTTGACATACTCGTGACTACCTCGGCACATCATCCTACAGGCCTCCAAGTACCTGGAGCAGGTGGAGAGACGAGCGATCCTCGCCAAACCTCTCACCAATGGACGCTTCATCCCCTTGGTCTTCTCGGCAGGAGGGATGATGT
>JAABUY010007546.1_pt1 | contig 10307 bp, 11 predicted proteins | sample 5560271 | NCBI WGS metagenome assembly JAABUY01 (sample SAMN10711886, study PRJNA513374) | rock metagenome | isolation source: Antarctica rocks | place: Antarctica: Victoria Land, University Valley
CAACACTAGAGTATTTGAAAAATACTCGAATTGCAACGAGAAAATGACTATTAGAAACGAAAGAGTAGAACGCGAAGAGTGTGAAGAAACGAAGAAAAACGAGAGTACGATTGCGAGAGTTTGAGCGAGAGCGCTTGTATATGCAAACTATCGATGTGATTGATCAACGAGAAGATATAAAGCAGCGACTTTGATTAGATTACATGTAACTTAGCATACATACAGCGTCTAGACAGTGTCATAGTCATAGACTGCATGCACTTAATGAAGAAAAAGAAAAAAAAATTCATTGTTTCAACTGCATAAAGCAGTTGTATAAACTGCAAGTGATTTTCTATCTCAAAGAGTTTTGTTTACTTGATACAAATAGCATAAAGTTCTTCATGAGTTGATTTAACTGATGTCACAAGAATGTATGAATTTATTATTATTATTATTATTATCAATATCAAACATTTTGCAATATATTTTATTGATAATGCAACAAGATAATGTAAACAATGAGAAGATAATAATGAAAAAATGAGAAATAGTTTCATTTGTTGCATGTAAGTCTTTCAAATATAATGATGTAATAAATTCTAAAATAGGAAATCTTGATATTTAATATTATTTTCAATTACTTAATAAATATTGAGATCATGCTTAAATGATTCAATTAGTGAAGTACATAAATGATAATGTTTAATTCTTTAAAAATAATTATAATTGAACATTAAGAATACAGAAGAAGAAAGATGCAAGAACTTTTATTTATATAATGTTTAAAGACTGTGCTAAACTTAAAAAAGATATGTTGTGATACAGAAAAGAATGTTGTAAAGTGAAAAAAATATTGAGAATAAGAAAAAATATTGAGTCATTGTGATGATTAAGTCTACTAAATGAATAAACGAAATCTATGAGAATAATATGACAATGTGATATTCTAAGCAGACACAGAATGAGTATATATTAAGAAGCTCTCGATAACTTGAAAGAATCGATTGACTATAGAAAGTTTATCAAGCGTTGTTAAGTTGAACATGACATAACTCATGATATATTAAGTTGAAAATATGACGTAATCTAAATGATGTTTTGACAAAGTCACAAAGTCTCAGAGCTAACTCAGATCTGATTTTCAATTCAGTCTCTGACTTTAGTCTTTAATTTAATTTATATATGTCAATTCATCATGACAATTGTCTTTTCTTCTAAGTGAGTTCATTCTCAATCTCAATAATCAATGTCTTGATTTATGTTAATAAATAATGATGTATACTCATGATTTCACTCTAGAAGCTCTCAATAAAAATCTTCAAATCTTCGTAAGAAAACAAGAAAAAGAGAAATTTTCAATTGAATGATGATTCATCTTTAATTATAATGCGTGTAAATAACATTATAAATAGTATATGTGATGTGTAATTGATGTAAATGATGACATCAATGAAATGTGAATAAAAAAAAGTTGATGATTGAGCAACGCGTCAAAAGAATTCATTGAATTAAAATTTACATCAATCTCTTTTGACAATAGAACATCATCAACATGATGCTTATGCTTCATTCTGATTATCAAGAGCAAATGATGAGCATTATTAACACAACGTCAGCAAGTGAGTGAAAGATGAATATCACTATCTTGCAGAAGAATTTAATCAAGACGAAGAATATACATGAGAAATTGAACAAGCTGCAAGTACTCTATGAGCTTAACAAATGTAAAAACAATGAGCTGATGCTTTGAGAAAAGATGAAGAAATTGACAGAAATGATAGAAAAGCTGACATGTCAACGCATCGCTGCATTAACTGTCAATCAATGCATGAAGAATCAGCTGAAGAGATTGAAAAAGATAATGAGCAGACTTAAAAAGAAGTTCATGAAGAAAAAGAGACGTGTTGACAACTGAATGAAGAGAGCAAACAAGAAGTCAATGATGTTATTTGAGAGTCATCTTGTCTTCAACGCTGACGTTGCATCATCAGTGCAAAATCATTGCAAGAAATTCAAGATTAAGATCTTTATTAAAAAGAAAGAAAAGATCAAGAGAATCATGATGATAACAACAGAGAACATAGTGAGATGAGTGAGAGAAATTGACGTCGATGAGACGTTATCAATGTGCAAGAATATAAAGACTATGAAGAAATGATCAAATCTACTGATATTTTGAGTTAAGACAAAAGACAGCAAGAGAATATTGAAGAAAAACAATTTTTGAATCAAAAAGATTTCATTGAACATAAGTCTGCATGAAGTCAGTTTCAAGATAGTGATACATGAAATTAAAATTGAAGAAATGTCTAAAGACATAAAGAAAAAGAGAATGAAAGCACTCATCAAGATCAACAAAGACATACATTCAAAGATGATGATTGAGAAAGTTAAGTGATTTACAAAGAATAGTGAACAGAAGAGATATATCTCATTGATGATATACATAGTCAGCGCTAAGATAATGAACAAGCTAATTGATGAGAAAGTATGTCACAAGATCAATATAAAAATCATGCAGTTTTATAATTCAAGTTGTAGAACACATCAATGTTTAAAGTATCAAGACTACAATTATAAAATATATGAATGCAGAAACAAGCAAAGATGCATTTACTGCATGTTAGATCATCGCTTGAAGCATTGTTTTCATAGACAGACTTGAAACATGTGAAAATGTGAAATGTGTTAAAATATATAATGAGTCTTTAACTTTTAATGTCATAAATGACAGATTTAAAAAAAGAGAATAAAGAGAGTCACGAAATACAGATCTTTATATCACATCATATGAAAGCAGAAAAAGCTCAAAGCGATGACATCGAAGATGTTCACAACGACATCTGTCAATTTGAAATCATTGATAGACAATGACTTGAAAAGAAAACAAAGATGCTCAATAAATGAAAGTCATCTGCTCAGCATGATTATCACATTTGAAAACACTATATTGAATCATCTAGTCAAGAAGTCAAAAACAAATGAGTTGAAATCAACATCAATCACATCAATTTCAATATCATCTTCTTTTGAAGATTTTACAAGTGAAGCAAGCACATTGCAAATGCTTAAGAGAACATTAAACAGCTTTAAATGTGAACTTTAATGTCTCAGCAAAAGAAGCTTTGAATACTACAGTATAATGTTCACAAGTTCAAAGAAAAGATGATGATAACATTACTACATGAGAAAAAGATAAAAAATTATGACATTTTGATTCTTTAAGAACTTTGATGATTTGATGAGATTTTCAGAGCGTACTGTTCAACAATTGTTGACTTCATGCTGAAGAATAATGAGAATAAAATCTGTTTCTACATAAACAAGAGAATTGACAGTAATATTTGACACTCAACATGATACTTTAAAGATGTAAACATGATTATGTTACAAACATTAACAAATGACATACAGATGACTCAGAAAGCTATACACATTCACGAAGCATACAATTTGTCATTCAGAGATCATGAAGTCATTCATGAAAAAGAAAATCTTTCAGACATTGAAAAGATGTTACACATGTTGAAAGAATGCATTCTTGTAGAAAACTTCAATCTGTATCATCTCACATGAGAAAAATCATTCTACTCAAGACAGCATTTATTGTCAAATGATTTAATTAAAATGATTACAAATGTTGATGCATCATTAATGTTATTTCAAGACATGATTACAAGAGATTATTAAAGATCTCAAACAACAATAAATTTGATCTTCACAACAGATGACATTATGAATCAATTAATACGATGTGAAATCAATGAAGAAATAAAAAACTTTTCAGATCATTTGTTGATACAGACAATTATAGATTTCAGAGTCTGCAAAGAATCAGCGCGAAAATCGCGTTGCAACTAAAAGACAATGAATGAAGAGAAGTTCATCAATATTCTGAAAGAACAAATGTCAAAATCATTGTTGAATCATGAGATGAGACATTAGCGCATCAATGAGTACACTAAGCAACTGCTGAATGCATTGAAGAAAATCATCAAGATTTCTACTTTCTGAGCGAGATTACATAAAATGATCAAAGCAGAATGAACAAAGAAGTGTATGAAGATCATCAAAAGCATGCAATAAATGAGAAAAAGCTGTCAAATCATCAATGACTGAACAAAGTACATTCAAGCATGTGACAAGAAGAACAAGATTATCAGAAAACAGAAACGCAGTGAATATTGAAAGATCATGCAGAATGTTGAACAATTCTTGAAAGAACTGTTCAAAACTGCGAAATGAACAAGAAATGCAATTGCAAATACATTAACTCAAGCAACAATTCTCTCTCTGATCAAGTCAGAGTGCTTCAACATCATTATGACAATGCAAAATAAAATGAAGATGATGTTTTAAATTCACTTTTCATCATCTTCAGAAATTCTCATGCTGAATATAAAAGACTTTGAATACTCGTTCTTGATTGAGAATGATGTTTCGCTGACACATTGCAAGATTAAAAGAGTTGTTTACAAAATGATGCTCAACAAGACTTTGAAATACACAGAATATATAAATAGAATAATGTGCAAACTTGTTGACGACACATTAAAACAAATACGCTCTCTTTTTGAAAGATGTTTGCAGAAGAAAATACAGTTAACTTAATTCAAGAGCGCAATCACAATAGTGATATGAAAGTCAGACAAGAAGAATTACTTTAATGCAAAGATATATAAATCAATTGTGTTACTCAACATGCTGAGTAAAATATTGAAGTTCATCATATTCAAATGTTTGCAAAATGTTGTAAAAGTGTGCAACTTAATATTGAACATTCAAATGAGAACTTGCAAACACAAATCAATAGATACGACTTTGCAACTGATTACAAAAAAATACATATTGTATGAAGTGATACAAGAAGAAGAGTAGTGTTATTGCTGAGTCTGAATGAGAAGAGTGCAATTTTTTTTTATTTCTTCAAGTTTTACATGCTTATGCTGTCTATGACTATGAAACACAATGCTATCTATCTAAATAGTCGCACTAAAGCGCTGTGTGTAAGCTAAATTACATGTATTCTAACTCTAGTCGCTGCAGTATATCTTCTCATTGCTCAGTCAGATCGTTTGTGTGCGCATACGAGCGTGCAATCTGTTTATATAATCAAATGATCATATTAATAAATCGAAATTGTGAAAGCTGATCACTTCGACGTGAACTTTTATTCACTGTTTGATCATCTAGTTAAGTAAGCTAGATGAGCTTTGATTTATGTAGATGAAAGCTGATCACTTCAACGTAAGCTTTTAAGTTCGCTGTATGATCATTCAGCTGAACGAACTAAATGAGCTTTGATTTATGTATCTGTGACGCATGTAAATCGATCAGAAAATCGAAAAATCGATCGATTTACTGCGTTGCACAGATGTGTATGTGCGCAAAAGCTGAGTCGTGCCTTTGCAATAATTGTGTAAATGTCGTATATTAGTTGCAGCGTGTGCGCAAAGACGTTGCTGTCGTTCTGTGTATATAAGCAAAAACTGTGTCATGTCTTTGCAATGTATGTGATTGCGATGCATGTAAATCGATCTGAAAATGCGAAAAATCAATCGATTTACTGTATCACATCTGTCTGTATATGTGCAAAAGCTGAGTCGTGTCTTTGCAATATATGTATATATGTCATATATGAGCTGCAGCATATATGCAAAGACGTTGCTATCATTCTGTGTATAAACAAGCTTCAACGCGTCGATGATCACGTTGTCATTGCTTTGCTTTTCAACTGTGTGTGAGCTCAACATGTGAGTAAAGCGCTGTTACTGCTCTGTTGATGTTGATGAGATTATTCAACTCTTCTGACAAGCATAGCTTGCAAAAGATTCGTAGTCAGCATCTTGTACAGATAAATCTCATTGTTGATCAAAGAGTGCATTTGACAATGTAGCGCATAGCAGACTTTTGCATGACATGAAAAAGAGAAGAGTTCTCAGACTGCTTTTTAAATTTATGAAGAACTTTCTGAGAAATCGATGCATCATGATCACAATCAATGATTACATGATGATGAAACGCAGCGTGAACGTTAACATATCATAAGACTCTTTGTTATCATCAATATTATATCTGTTTTACAACGTGAACTTGCTAAAAGCATGTGACAACATCAGATTGAGAATAAGCTTCACAGATTTTGTAAACAACGTCAATATTTTAACATACAAGAAGTTCATGAAGTGTAATTGCAAAGTTCTTAGTGAGATTTATGATAGATGCAAACAGTGATCAAAAACGTACGACATCAAGTTTTTAAAGACAAAGCATGAGTTGATTCACTTTATGAAAATCTTTAAGTGATTCAATATGAACGTTGATGTAAAGTTGATGAAACATCAGATTAACTCAAAATCAAATATCAGAATTTTGAGAGTTCAATTGAACTTCAAGCTGAAATGAGTGATTTACATGTATCATGTCAAAGCAAAACTAGTGATTAAACAAAAGATCATGCAGACAATCATTGAGTCTACTTGAGACTCATCAATGATGATAAGAAAGTAAATATACTTCGTGATGACGCGCTTTTTGCTTAGTCACGAAGTCATCATATGATACATGTCATAGAGAGTAAAGAGTCATTGAAAAGATCTGAATGTTAAGCTGAGATTCATACAAGAAAGAGCATTACAACAAATCATTAATGTTTATCATGTGATTGTGATTGTAATTCATACACTCTTGTGACATTGATTTAGACTCAATTCATGAGAAACTTTATGCTATTTATATCGAGTGAACAAAACTCTTTGAGAAAGAAAATCACTCATTGTTTATATGATTGCTTTGCGCAGTCGAAACAATAAGATTGACACTGTGTTATCAAGTAATGAATCTATAACTTTTATTCAGCGTGTGATGCTCAAGTAAACTCTTGATGAGAATGTTTATGCTGTTTGATTATGATGCATCATCTTTGCTCTGCTCTTCATTGATGATATTCTATACAACAATGTTTTGATTTGATTCTTGATTCAAAGATGAAAGACGTTTTCTTTGCACTTGTGATGCTCATGATTGTAACATACGTAAAGCTGTGTTCTCTTACTCAATGATTATCATTTATTGAGCAGAGAAATATGTGATGAAAGAGAGATGCATATGATGAGAAGATAGAATGTAATTGTATTGAGTAATTCTTTTCTTCTTTTGATTTGACTTATGTCACGTAGATGTTGAATGAATTGTTAGTATAAATGTGTGATCACAATCGTTTGATGTTTGACTCTGATCAAGAAAAGAGAATGCATTCTGATCATTCTTTTGAGCTTTTGATTTTTCATGTGATTAGATGAATGACTTGACATCAAGTAAAGAAGATGAGTTCAAGCTCTTTCAGTATATCAGCATAATCAACAAGTCACTACTTCTTCAAGCACTGTAGTCACGTCTTTCAATACTTGAAATGACTATTCTATCTGATATCTTTTCATCAATTACTTAATGATACTGTTGATGTGATGAAGACGTTTTGATATTGATGCAGTCGACGAGTCGCAAATTCTTTGATCACTTGTAATCACAATTTGCAAACTCTTTATCTGAGTTATCTTTTTCACTAGTAGTATCTTTTCATCTTTTACTGACATCGACATATCATTAATCTTCTTCGTAAATCAATTGTGACTGTTAGAAGAAATGTTGTTGCATGAGTAAAAACTCTGCACAATGACTTTTCTGATCATGTAACATTTTAACATCATTCAAACTGTGTTGAATTGAGATCTCTTGACTCTTCTGACTTTTATTCAAATACAGAATAGAATCAAAAGATTCTTAGTTGACATCATGTACAGATGAATCTCGTTGTCAATTGTTTATCATGTGATATCAACAGAGATTCTACAGATAGAAATAAACACAGCGTTGATAAATATTCATCTACAAAAGCTGATACAAAAGTTGATAATAAACATGAACTCTTGAAAATCAGATGAAGTTATTGAAATGATGATGTGTCAAATTTGTAACGACTTGATACTCAAAAGAGATCAAAAATTAAAGCTTCGCAAGACATCTTTGCAGTTAAAGTGAAAGTGAATGAAAGAAACACTTAAATAAATGAAGATGAAGTGAAGTCATTTTTACATGATGATTCTTTGATCAGGGTCATTGAAAATAGTTATAGTTGCAAACAAGAAAATGTCAATAAGTTGACATCATCTTGACACATTTACGTCAAAGCAAAGAATTGACTTAAATGATAGTGACAATAAAGAAGATGTTACAATGACTGCAATGAGAATTAACTGAAAGTTAAATAAAAGATTGAGAAAATTGACTTTAGTCATCACTCATTATGAAGAACTGAAAGAATTGATCGCAAGAATGAAACATCTTGCAGATGTAATGACAGAGAATTGTAAGTGTCATGAAAAGATATACAAAGTATATAATGATAGTCAGACTTCTTTGAAAACAGTGAAAGTTATGATATCAACAAAAGATCAAACACGTCTGCAATGAGTTCAGATTACACATGAAAACATTTGATCTTGAGAAGTCACGCTGAAGCTACATTGAGTGATGAGACATGCAGAAGTACTTAAAAATGAAGTAATGAACAAGATGATTAATGATGCACATGATTTGTCTTTATTGTTGACTGAGCATCAATGCATTGAAGTGATGATGAGATTGACACTCATACAAAAATAAACTAGATAAACATGAAGAATAGTCTGAAAAGAGAAATTCAACATAGCTCATTTTTGATATTTAACATCAAAGATGACACATCAACATCTGCAACTGCATAAGAATCATGCAAAGTTTTACAGCACATTATTGATGCAACTATGCATAAGAAAAATTGACTTCAATCAATTTCTACATGAGAGATGAATACTTAATGTCACTACAATGATGTGTAAGTGCAACAAAGATTGAATGTTAATCAAGCATGTTTTATTAACATGTTTCAGATAAAAAGTAGAATAAAAAGTAATGCAATGAGAAGAGAACATCACAAACTTGAGAAAGCTCTTAGAAATCGTGAGCGTAATGATGATGATTATTCAAATAATACTTTCAATGAGCATATTAAATCAATTTCAAGCTGTGATGTTATTAAAGAATCAAATGAAAGAGAGAGAAAATAAAGAAGAAACAGACTCATAGAGTTTTTGCATTGAAAACAGTTATAATATAAAGCGCAGAAAGAAGCGATTTTTTATGCGAAAAGAGCGCTGCGCTAACGCAGCGCTCGCTACAGTATATAAAATCTTGCATAGATTCATAATAAGTGTTGAATCAAGTAAAAATTAAAAAAAGTCTGCGTTTTGAGCACATTTGTGATACAACTCATTACATTATTCATTGTTTTTACTTGATGTTCAATGATCAACTCTTTGATGATGTTGATTATAATAAAAGCATACACAGTAGACTCATCTTGTAAAACTTTCGTAAATGCTTGTGCAAAGAACAACTCAAATGTATGCTCATTTACATTGAAACATTATGTTCTTGTGATTATGTTTATTCAAATACGCTTGAATTGCATACTCAACATACTCAGAATCAGAAGTGATTCTTTCTTGTTGATAACATAAAAGATACTTATATTTCTTTTCTTTATGTCTCAGCTGTCTTTCAGTCAATAACACATCTTATAAACGTTATAACAATAAACATTCTGATCATTCATTTAAATAAATCTTGAAAGATCAACGTTCAGCAATAATATATCTTGCTTAATGATGAAACGTTAACTAATCATGTTCATCTTGACATTAATATTCATGTGAATCTTTGTTTCTGTCTTCTGATCTTTCTAAATTACATGCTCTTTATATATAAGAATCTTTATGAAGAGAATTTCTTATTTTTTTCTTGATGATTTGAAGCATTCATTGAAAGCTTTTTTTTTGAAATTTTGAAATAATTCATATGTGACATTGAATTGATGAATACTCAATTAACATCAAGTTCTTTTAATTTATTCTTGATCTTTTCATTTTTACAATTAATAAAGTAATGACTCTTTTAATTGCATATGTAATACATTATGTTGAACAAATTCTTGCTATAACATGATGAAGTGTGTGAGCTTATCTTTGACGAAGAATTGAGTTTAATTGATCAATGAAATTTCTTTCGCTTTGAATGAGTCTTCTTATTGACTTTGTCTCGATCATGCAAGTTTTCGTCTCAAGATCATTTCAACAACAAAATGTGTTCTTTTCGCAAATTTATTTTCAATCAAGTGACAAGATTAATTAATGCATCTCATGTGATAGAAATCAACTGAACATTAGTAATGATCATATGCAGCTCAAATCTCAACTTGATGAATAAATGAGCTCGCTTATGCTCAT
>JAABUY010007547.1_pt1 | contig 10307 bp, 7 predicted proteins | sample 5560271 | NCBI WGS metagenome assembly JAABUY01 (sample SAMN10711886, study PRJNA513374) | rock metagenome | isolation source: Antarctica rocks | place: Antarctica: Victoria Land, University Valley
CACGTCGCGCAACTCGGCAAGCGAAAAGGCCTCCAGCGATGCTGCATCCGGCAACGACATGCCGGCTGTGAATCACGCCTACGCCCTCAGCGCAACCACCTCGCCCGGGAATCTGCCCCGGTTACGGATGTACTCGTCCAATGCGCTGCCCGCGCTCGCTTTGCGCCCAGTATTTTGCGCACTGCACCGCGTTGCGGCCCGGTCCGCGGCGGCGACGGTGTTCCAGAACCGCGAGGACCAGGCGTACTTCAAACGGCACCGCATGGAGGGCGGGCGGCCGAGCCACTTGATTCCAGGCTCGGGCGTCGACATCGAATGCTTCGACCAGCGCGTGGCAGCGGGACCCTCCCCGGCCCAGCTTCGGCAGGAGCTTGGCCTCGGCACCGCCGAGGTCGTCGTCACGGTCACGCGCCTGACGAGGCAGAAGGGCATCCCGACGCTGCTGAAGGCCGCGGCACGGGTCCACGCGGCCCGGCCCGGCGTGCGCTTCGTGCTGGTGGGGCCGCGCGAGGGCGAAGGGCCGTTTGCGGTGACGGAGGCGGAGCTTGCTGCCCATCGGCCCTACGTGGTGGCGACCGGCAAGCGGACGGACGTTCCCGCGCTGCTCGCCTTGGCCGATGTGTTCGTGTTTCCGACCGAATACCGCGAGGGCGTGCCGCGGGCGTTGCTGGAGGCCGCACTCGCCGGGCTGCCTATCGTGGCGACGCGGATGCCAGGCTGCACCGACGTGGTCTGCGACGGCGAGAGCGGCTTTCTGGTTCCGCCGCGCTCACCGGGCGCACTGGCGGACCGCATCCTGACGATGCTGCGCGACCCGGCGGCGGGGCGCGCGATGGGCGGCCGTGCCGCGGCGCTGGTGCGGCGGGATTTTGGACTTGAACTCACGGCCGCCCGGTACGCCCGCATCTACACGGGGCTTCTAGGGCGCCGCGCCTCAACCGCGGTGCCGGCGCACAGCGCTCCCGATTGGGCGCCGCGCAATGGTCCCGGCACCGTCCGGGCTCCCGCGGCCCGGCAAGGAAGCTGACGGCATGTGCGGCATCGCGGGCATCCTGCTTCCAGACGCGGCAGACCGGCGCCGGCTTGCGCCCGTTGGGGCGATGGCGGCGGCCCTGCACCATCGCGGACCCGATGGCGGCGGCGTCTGGACGGACGACGGTGCCGGCATCGCTCTCGGCCACGCCGGCTGGCGATCGTCGACCTGTCCGCGGCCGGCCGCCAGCCGATGCACTCGCACGACGGGCGCCTGGTCGTGACCTACAACGGCGAGATCTATAACCTCGCCGGGATGCGGTCCGAGCTTGCGGCGCAGGGCCACCGCTTCCGCGGCCATAGCGATACCGAAATCATGCTGGCGATGTTCGAGGGCCTGGGCGTCGCCGCCGCGTTGCCCCGCATGGCGGGCATGTTCGCCCTGGGACTTTGGGACCGCACGCACCGTGTCCTGCACCTGGTCCGCGACCGCATGGGCAAGAAGCCGCTCTATGTTGCGCTGGTCGAGGGCGCGTTGCTGTTCGCATCCGAGCTCAAGGCGTTCCGCGCCTTCCCCGGCTTCGATCCCAAGGTGGACGCGCGCGCCCTGGCCGCCATGCTGCGCCAGGGCTGGGTTCCGGACGACCAGTGCATATGGCAAGGCGTGTTCAAGCTGCCGCCCGGCACGGTGCTCTCGGTCGGCGCCGGTGACCTCGCCGGGGCCACCACGGAGTCGCTGCGGCGCCGCATCCGCCCGTGGTGGTCGCTCGCCGAGGTCGCCGGGTCAGGCCAGCGGGTGCCCTTCGGACTACCCGCGCCCGAGCTTGAGGCCGAACTCGACCGGCTGCTGCGGACCGTGGTGCGCGAGCGGATGGTCGCCGACGTACCGCTCGGTGCGTTCCTGTCGGGCGGCATCGACAGCGCGCTGGTTGCGTCGCTGATGCAGGCGCAATCGGCCCAGCCGGTGCGCACCTTCACGATCGGCTTTGACGACGCGCAGCATGACGAGGCCGGAGCCGCCGCGGCGGTGGCGCGGCACCTCGGCACCGAACACACCGAGTTCCGCCTCACCGCGGCCGACGCCCGCGCGGTCATCCCTGACCTGCCGCGGATCTGGGACGAGCCGTTCGCCGACGAATCGCAGATCCCCACCCTGCTGGTGTCCCGCCTCGCCCGGCAGCGTGTGACGGTGGCGCTGACCGGCGACGGCGGCGACGAGGGGTTCGGCGGCTACTCCCGGCACATCATGTCGGCGCGCGTGGCGCCGGTGTTCGGTCTGCCCCTGGCGCTGCGCCCGGATGCGTGGGACGGGATGCTCGGCAGCGTTGGGCTGGCCCCGCCGGGCGTACTGAGCGGCGGCAACCTGCAAAAGCTCGCAGGCGTGCTCGGCGCCGTCAACGAGCGTGCGCTGTACCAGCGACTCACCACGTTCAGCGGCACGCCTGCCGCATTCGGCCCGGCGGTCGCGGACGATGTCCCTCCGCTGCCTGACCTCGCCGCCCGGCTTATGTACCGCGACATGGCCCAGTACTTGCCGGGCGACATCCTGGTGAAGCTCGACCGGGCGAGCATGGCCGTCAGCCTGGAAACACGCTGTCCGCTGCTCGACCACCGTGTGATCGAGTTCGCATGGCGACTGCCGACCGCGATGAAGCTCCGCGGCGGCAAGGGCAAGTGGCTGTTGCGGCAGGTGCTGGGCCGCTACGTGCCCAAACCCCTGTTCGAGCGGCCGAAACACGGGTTCAACGTCCCAATCGGCGCCTGGCTCAAGGGTCCGTTGCGCGACTGGGCCGGGGACCTGCTCGCCCCGGACCGGCTGCGGCGCGAGGGGCTGATGGACCCAGCGCGCGTCCAGGCGTGCTGGCGCGAGCACCTGGACGGGCGCCGCGACCACGCCGGCGAGTTGTGGGCGGCCCTGATGGCCCAAGCCTGGCTCGACAACGAGCGCCCCGCCGACCGGGCGCCGCCAGCGGCAGCGCCGGCCCTGCATGGCGCCGACGGCGGCGCCCGGCGACTGGAAGGGATTGACCTGCCATGACCTCCGATCCGCACTTCCTGGAACTTGTCGACATCCTGCGTCGCCGGCAACGGTTCATCCTCGCGGCGGCTGCGTCCGGCATGACGCTGGCCGGCGCTGGCGCGTTGCTGATCCCGCCCCGCTACACCGCCAAGGCACAGATCATCTTCGAGCCGCAGCAGGTGGTCCGCCCCGGCGAACCGGCTTCCGTCTTCGTCTCGCCCGCAGAGGACGTCCTGATCCCGACACAGGTGACGACGCTGCTGTCGCACGACCACATGGAGCGCGTGCGCAACAGCCTCCCGGACGACCCGGCGTTCCGTGCGGCGGAGCAGGCGCGGGCCACCCGCCCCCTGGCCACCGGCGCCGCTTGGGAAAAGGCCGCCAATGCAGCGTGGAGCAGGCTGGCCACATGGCTGCCTGCATCGTGGCGGCCCGCATCGTGGCGGACGGACGCCGAGGCGGCGCCGGCCGGGCCGGCCGAACCCGTTGTCCCGAACCAGGAGGAGTTCGAACAGCGCCTGAAAGTCTTCCAGGAGGCCGGGTCACATGTGATCGCGGCAACCTACACGTCGCCCGATCCGGCGGTGGCCGCCGCAGTGGCGAACCGGGTCATCCAGCGCTACATAGAGGGCCAGACCGAGCAGAAGCGGGCTGCCACGAGCCGGGAGCTCGCGTGGCTCGGCGAACGGATCCCGGTGCTCAGGACGGAGGTCCAGCAGGCCGAGGCGGCCGTGGGGGACTATCAGGCCGCGCACGGCTTCGCCGCGGTCAACCTGTCCATCGCGAACGATATCCAGGTTGCTGACCTCAGCCGCCAGCTCGCCGCTGCAGAGGCCGATTTTGCGGCGCGGCAGGCGCGGCTGGCCTATATCCGCAGCCTGCGCCAGCACGGGTCCGGCACGGACCAGTTCCTGGAGGCCCTCAACTCGCCGATGCTGGTCGAGCTCCACCACCAGGAGGTGGCGCTGCTGCAGTTGCAGGCCGAACTCGCGACCACCGTCGGCCCATCGAACCTCAGGCTGCTGCAGGTCCGCAACCGGCTGCAATACGTCCAGGGCAGGCTCAGCCAGGAGACCGGGCGCGCGGTCAGCAACCTGGACAACGAGGCGCAGATTGCCGGGATGCCGGTGAGCGCGCTCCGCTCGCAGCTCGCTGTCATCAACAATGCCAAGGCCGACATGCGCCTGCACGACCTTGAGCACGACGTGGCCACCAAGCGGCAACTTTTCAGCGGCCTCGTCCAGCGCCGCGAGGAGGTCCGGGGGCAGCAGGACATCCTGCGGCCGGACGCGCGCGTGCTGTCGTTCGCCACCCCGCCGGAGCGGCCGAGCTCCGCCAACCCGCTGCTGTTCCTGTTCCCTGCGCTGATCGTGTCGATGGTCGGCGGCGGCATGCTGGCCGTGCTGGTTGAGCGGCTCGACCGCCGGCTGCGCAGCCAGCGCGACGTCACCGAGGCGCTCGGCATCCCGTGCATCGCCATGGTGCCGCAGCTCCGCCGGATCGGACGGACACGGCCGCACCAGCACCTCCTGGCAAAGCCGCTGGCCGCCTATGCCGAGGCGTTCCGGTCCATCGTCGCGACGCTGCAGCTCGCCGCCCCGCGGCGCGCGCCCAAGGTCGTGCTAATCAGCTCAAGCATTCCCAGCGAGGGCAAGACCACGCTTGCCGTGAGCCTGGCCGCCTACATGGCGAGCCTGGGGCGGCGCGTGCTGCTGATCGACCTGGATTTCCGGCATTCGACCATCCTGCGCGAACTCGGCGGCACGGCCGGAGGCGGGGTGCTCGACCTGCTCGACCAAGACCGCCCTTCCGCGGAGGTAATCCAGCACCTGCCGGAGCTTCGGCTCGACTACCTCCCGGTGTGCCGCCGGCCGGCCGACCCGTTTGCGCTGTTCGCCAGCCAGCAGATGTCGCGCCTTTTGGCGAAGCTGCGCGACGAGTACGACTGCGTGATCGTCGACAGCCCGCCGCTCCTGGCGATCACCGAGGCGCGGCTGCTTGCGGCGATGGTGGACAAGGTGCTGTTTGTCGTGAAGTGGGGCAGCACGCCGCGCGACGTGGCGCAGAACGCCCTCAGCCTGCTGCGCAGCGTCAATGTGCCTGGCCGCGCCCGCGACAACCTGGCCGGCGCCGTCATGACGCAGGTGGACCTGAAGAAGCACGCCCGCGGACGCTATGGCGACGTCGCGGAGTCGTTCGTCAGGTACAAGCAGTACTACCTTGAAAACTAACCGGATGGACGAAAACGCCAGCAGGACCCGCCTGCTTCCGGTCGAACCGCTGCGGCATGAGGATGCGACCATGTCCGAAACGTATGAACTTGGCGCGGTTTCAAGCGACAGCACTGGGCCTTTGAAGCTGTTGCAGAGGTTGCTGTCCGCTTTTCGCCGCAACGATATTTCGTATTGCTACTGGAAAAGCAGCAGGCGCTTGCCGGCGGTCCTGGCGGGCGACGCCGACCTGGACCTGCTGGTGGACAAAAACCATCAGCACCGGGCCGGGCAGGCACTTTCGGAGTGCGGCTTCAAGCTGTTTCCCGCTGTCGCCAGCCGGGATCATCCGGCCATCCTGAGTTTCCTGGGGTACGATGCGCCGAGCGGGCGCATCCTGCACGTCCACCTGCACATGCGCCTGGTGTCCGGCGGGCGGCTGCTGCGGAACTACCGCATGCCCTGGGAGGCGGCCATCCTGGCGAACTCGGTGCGGCACCCGGCGTCGCAGCTCCGGATACTCGACACGGCGAGCGAGGCCGTGCTGCTGGCGGTGCGCGCCTGTCTTGAGCTGCGGCGGGCGGATGCCGTCACACTGCTGGGCTGGCGGGCGGCACAGGATAAATTCGCCGGGGACCGGGCGGACCTGGCCGCGCGCTTGGACCGGGCCAAGCTGCGCCGCCGCGCTGCCGAGTTCTTGCGGGACGACACGGCTGCCGTGCTGGCCGACGCCATCTGCGGCGCCCGGCCATGGGACAGTGGCGGCCTCAGGCGCCTGGTCGAACGGGACCTGGCGGCGCACCGCATGTACGGCACCACCGAGGCCCGGCTGCGCAGCGCCGGCCGCACGGTCCACTGGCTGGCCGGCGGGCTGAACAAGCGCTACCTGCACGCGCCCCGCCCGTGGGGCCGGCACGCGCCCGGCGGAGGCTGCGTGATCGCGCTGGTTGGCGTCGATGGCAGCGGCAAGTCCACCGTCACCGCCGCGGTCCGCTCCTGGCTCGGCGGCGAGATCGACGTCATGCCGATCTACTTCGGCACCGGGGACGGCCGCCCTTCGCTGTTGCTGCTGCCGCTCAAGCTGGCCGTGCCGCTGTTCACGCGCCTGCTGAAGCGGAAGCCGCGGGGATCGTCGCACGGCGTGGTCTCCAGCCAGGCGCCGGGCGTGCTGTACGGCGCGCTCCTGATGGTGTGGTCCACAGTCCTCGCGCTGGAGAAACGTAGCAAGCTGCGCGCCGCGCACCGCGGCAGCGCGCGCGGGATGGTCGTTGTCGCCGACCGCTACCCGCAGGACGAGGACCTTGGCTACAACGACGGCCCGCTGCTGCCCCGCCTCGCCAGGGTGCCGCGCTGGCTCCGGCGCTTCGAGGCGGGCGCCTATGCAATGACCCGCACGCTGCCGCCGGACCTCGTGATCAAGCTTGACGCTCCGGCCGAGACCCTTGCGCGGCGCGAGCCGGACATGGACCGCGGCGTGGTCCGCGAGCGCGTCGAAGCCGTGCGGCGCCTCGCGTTCCCCGGCGCCCGAGTGGTGCGGGTGGACGCGACGCAGCCGCTCGCCGACGTGGTCCGCGCGGTCAAGGGCGAGATCTGGAGCATGCTTTGAACGCGTGCACGAGGGCCATGGCATGATCGTCGAGCTGTTCGGGCCGCCCGGTGTCGGCAAGACCACCTTCGCGTCCGCCCTTGCCGCCTTCCTGCGCGAGCACGGCCAGGTGGTGGACCCCGTGATGAGCTACCGCCCGGCCGAGCAGGCGCCCGCATCCGCCGCCCTTGCCGAACAACACCACCGGTCGGCCGCCCCGGTGCAGCGCCTGGCCCGGCCGGTGGCGGAAATGCTGGCGACGGCTGGGCACCTGCTGCGCCATTCAAGCGACGTCGCGGCGACGGCGGAGCTCATGCGGCTGTTGCCAACGAAAAACCTCCTGTGGTCGGTCAGGCTGCGCCAGTACTTGTTCCGGCTGTTCCGTTCCTGGGACGCCGCCGCAGTGTCGCCCCATGTCGTCCTGTTCGACCAGGCTTTCGTTCAGGCGGTGTGCTCCTTGGCGCTGCTGGCCCGTGTAGCGGGGAGGACCCGCATCGGGCGCGCCCTGGACGCCGTGCCGGAGGCCGACCTGCTAATCAAGCTTGACGCGCCGCGGGACATCCTGGCGGCCCGGCTCGGCCAGCGGCAACAGCGCCAGGGCAGGGTCGAGCGCCGGCTGGAGCTCGACCTGCAGACCAACCTGGCCTCGGTGGCGATCATCGACGACCTGCAGGCACTGTTGCAGGCACGCGGCCGTCCGGTGATCCGGCTGGAGTGCGCCGACCAGCCCACATTGCAGGCGGGTCTGGCAAAAGCCGGCACGGACATCCTGGCAAGGCTTGAGGCGGGGCGCCTGGCTCAAGCGGCGTCCGACCGGCACCCGGCCCAACGGTCGCAGCATGGGTAGCGCGCCGCCCGGCGTCACCACGCTCAGCAGGCAGATCGCCCGCGGCAGCATCGTGGCGTTCGGCATCTATGTTGGCGGCGCCGGGCTGACGTACGGCTCGCAGCTCCTGCTCGCCCGCGCTATCGGCGCCGACAGCTTCGGCCTTTATGCCTACGTTCTGGCCTGGGTCACGATGCTGGCGTACCTCGCAGTGCTAGGCTTCGACGTTTCGTTGTGCGCTTCATCCCAGCCTATCAAGCCGAGGGCAATTGGCCCCTGCTCCGGGGCGTGATCCGTTATGCCGAGCGGTGGGCGGCCATCGTCGGGCTGGCGGTGGTGCTGGCCGGCACCGCAACCGTGCGGCTCTGGGTGCATGCGCGGTCGCCCGGCCTTGCGAACACTTTTTTGGTCGGGTTCCTCCTGGTGCCGGTCCTGGCGCTGTTGTGGGTCCGCTCCGCCGCCGTCCGGGCGTTCGGCGGCGTCGTGTCGGCCTTGGCGCCCGACCGGATGGTGCGCGACGGGCTCCTGCTGGGCTTGACCGGCCTTGCCGTCTTCGGCCTCAAATGGCGCGTTGACGCTCCAACGGCGATGCTGGGAACGTTGCTGAGCGCTTTGGCAGGGCTTGGGCTTGCGAGCCTGGCGCGGCGTTGGTGGATGCCCCAGGCGGCACTTGCAGCGCCGCCGGCCAGTGCCGGGCGCATTTGGGCCGGGGCGGCGCTGCCCCTGGTGGTCATCGGCGTTGCCGGCGTTGCGGTGAACCGGACGGGCGTCGTGCTGCTCGGCTGGGCCGGACAGACCACGGACGCGGGGATCTATGCGATGGCGTTCCTCGTCGTGCTGCCGCGGACGGCGATCAACGCGTTGTTCGCTCCCGCGATCGCCGGGCTGTTTGCCCAAAAGGACATGGCGGCGTTCCAGGCGCTTGCCACCAGGACCTCCGTCTGGACCCTGCTCAGCGCCGCCGGCATCGCGCTGCCGCTTGCGCTTTTTGCGGAACCCCTGATGGGCTGGTTCGGCCCTGGTTTCAGCACGGGAGTTCCGGTGCTGCGGCTGCTGCTGTTCGGCCAGGTGGTCGCGGCCGGGGCCGGGTCGCAGCTCTTCCTTCTGACGATGACGGGGCACGAGCGCAGCGCTGCCGTGCTCATGCTGCTGAACGCAGTCGGCAACGCCGCCCTTTGCGCCGTACTCGTCTACTTTTTCGGCCTGACCGGTGCGGCTGTCGGCGCCACCATCACGCTTGTTCTTTGGAACGCCGCGATGGCGCTGCTGATCAGGCGGTTCCTGCGCGTGGTCCCCAGCGCCCTCCCCGCATTCCGCCGTCCGCTGTTCGGAAAGGCGCGGGCCGTCAGGATACGGCCGGTATGACCATGCTGCGCACATCGGCGGCTGGCGGGCCGGTGGTTCTGGCCGGCAGGCTGGGGGACCGCTCCCGTGCGCCGCGTGCATTCCGCGTGGGCGGCGTGTCGCTGGCCGGGGATGTGCTGCTTGCGCTCGGCCTGCTGCTGACGACGGCGTCCCAGCTCCGCCGCGGCAACCTGCCGGTCGGACCCGGCGAGCTCTGCTTGGTGCTTTGGCTCGTCCTCATGCTGGGGCGCGAACTGGGCCGGCTCGGTCCGCGCCTGAGCCCGGCGCTTGCACGGCTGCTGGCCTTCTGGACGCTGTTCGCTTTCGCCCAGGCCCTGGGTTTCCTGACCGGATTGTTCGCCGGCGAGCAGTATGATTTTCGCTGGCTGCTGCACGACACGATGGCCTACCCCCTGCTGATCGCCGTGAGCTGCCTGAGCGTGGTCGACCCCGGCGCAAGGCCACGTTTGCGCCGGGTTGCCTGGTTGTTGACGGTGTTCGGCTCCGCTGCCCTGGCGCTCCAGGTCGCGGTTGGCTGGCACCTGCTCGATGTTCCGCTTATCCAACCCTGGTACTGGGAGCGGTTCCGCGGCTGGTCGGCCAACCCCAACCAGCTCGCGCTGCTCTGCGTGGTGCTCGGACCCTTGGCGCTCCACCTTGCCGAGACGACGGCGGGACCCGGCGGCCGGTCGGTCGCCATCCTTTGCATGGTGCTGCCCATCTATGTCGGCCGGATGACCGGAAGCGACACGTTCACCCTGGCGCTGGCGGCGTCCGGCCCGGTCTTTGTCGCCGTCAAGCTGCGCACGTGGCTGCTCCGGTCGGAGCGGAGGATGGCCGTGCATTCCGAATTCGCCTGGATTATCGTGCTCGGCCTGCCCCTGCTGCTGGCCTCGCTCGTCCCATTGGTTTTCGCCGCCACCGCGGACGCTGGGATTTTTGCCAGGGACCTGGCGAAGAGCGGCGGCAAGGAGCTGCGTCAGGAGTCCGACCTGCGGTTCTCGCTTTGGACGGAGGCGGTGCAGTTGGGGGTGAGGACCGGCTTCCTCGGCTTGGGTCCGGGTCCGCACCTCGAAATACCCACGTCGATCGTGGACGCGAGGGCCAAAACGAAAGACCAGCCTGAGAACCTCGAACATCCGCAGCAGACGACCGCGCCGAACTTCGAGGCGCACAACTCGTTTCTCGATTTGCTGACGCAGGGCGGAATTGCTGCCATTCTGAGCCTCACCACCTATCAGTTTTAGCCCCAAGTGGTTGACGACCAGACCTGTGGTGTGATGAACGCCCGTTTCCGAATGGGTTGGGTGAATGGATGGGTGGGATCGAGCATGCAGCCCAGGGTGTCAG
>JAABUY010007548.1_pt1 | contig 10306 bp, 6 predicted proteins | sample 5560271 | NCBI WGS metagenome assembly JAABUY01 (sample SAMN10711886, study PRJNA513374) | rock metagenome | isolation source: Antarctica rocks | place: Antarctica: Victoria Land, University Valley
AGTATATTAAAGAGGTACAACATAAAATAAACCAGCGGCCAAGGAAGAAGTTATTGTACGATAATCCTAAATATATTTTTTATACTAACTTAGATACAAAAGTTGCATTGGTGAATTGAATCTGCGAAGGCATTTAAAAATCTTAAAATTGGTCTGGTAGGTAATGAAATGCAAATTAACGAAAGAACTGAAAATATGCTTGCTTTATGCTTTAGCAAACAAGAAGAAGTTCGCAAGAGGATCAATAACATTATTACTGAAAATTCTACCTTAACCAGCAGCATAACCCCTCGGCCAATCTTAGGCGAATTGAAACAGTTTTGGCTTACAGAACTCAATATTTGGACGCACTATGTCAATGATGGTTTGATGTGGGATGTTGGTGGAATCAGTGATTCTGACTTTGGACATGTAGAACGCGCTGCAAAAGTGATAGACCAAACGTGGGCAACTGATAAAAAAAGTGAGCTTAAGATAAAATGCAATGCTGCTAAACACGAAGTTTTACCTTCAGCTTTGCGCAGAATGGTTTTACACATGCCAGGTACATCATCAGCCTACATTAACAATGCTATGCTCTGGCGGGAAAGGACAGTAGCGTTAATTGGCGGTACCCTAGGAATCGGTGAAGAAGATTGCGACAACCTACCAATAATAGAACAAACCTCAAATTATAAATGTGCTGATGTGCGATTACTTGCTAGCCTAGATGAGGTCGAAGAAGAGGGCAATGATCTGAATGACCGTATGGACGAAATTACTTGGCATCAAACTAAGAAAAAACTCAGAGAGAAGCTTACTGCGCTACCAACTGGTGCATTGAGATCAGCAATGGAAATAAGATGGGTCGACTGGCAAGGTCAACTTGATAACGATTCCGTTGCCAGAGTAGCATTATGTAGACAAATGCTACATCCAAACGCTGAAGGAAAAAATATAATTTCTTCTTTGCGGCACGGCCCCAAAACAGCCTTATTAGTTGCCAAAGGATTGCTGCTGCTTTTAGCTGTGGCTGTAGCAGTTTCAGATACCAATGAAGGTTGGAAACGAATTGGAACAAATTTCAGCGTGGGAGCAAAAGCATTGAAATTTTGGAGCGGGCCTTCCGACGGTGATCGGAGCATCAGGTACATTGGAGATGAAGGTATTGATATACTTATTGGAAAAGAGCCAAGCAAGTTATTGATTTTATCTGGAGTAGAAAGCAGTGTATCAGAAACACTCGAAACAACTTTAGGTGAAACTAATGTGCCAACCCATACACTTGCTGACGGGCATCAACCACTGATTTTAATCACCAATTCCGGTAAAATAAAGAATGCAATCACAAAAGGGGAATTAGCTGAATTGCAAACATCAATTCGACTGCTACTGACTAAAGCAACCGCTATTCAACAACAACAGCTAAACAATATTGTGTTATGAACGAGAAACTTACCGCGCAGTTTATTATTGATGAAATCACTAACAAAGTGCAATCTAAATATTCAGTACGCAGCGATAGTGACGAAATTACACAGTGGCTGGCTTATGATCAGGAAGAACTTCCCGACCGGGCAGTTCTTCGACTCAAAAGGTTGACAAACAAGAGCGATAACTGGAAAACTATTGCCATTTCATTAGTCGAAGAACCAACCGAATTTCAAAAAGCTTTTAGTTGGGTTGCAACGATAAAAGACGATTTGTTAGACCCCGAATCTGCCGATCTTTACTTCATAGGTGCTGTCACAGCAGTAGAAGTATCACCTGAGTTTTGCACGAATATTGAATCTAAAGAACAATTCTGTCGTAAATATATATTGAGGCCAGGCGAGACAGTAAACGATCTGATAGAACGAACTTTTTTATCCACACTTACGAATGATGTAATCCAGGCTGACATTGTTGATCCACTTTACACCGCAATTCAACAAACGGGTGAACGCATCGCGGCTTTTAGTCAGCTACAGCAATCACACTGGCGACAAGCATTTTTATCAGGTTCTTCCGGCGCGGAGTTAATTGATGAGCTGTTTAAACCAATAACCTACTTAAATCAACCCAATAATGCACCTGGAGAAAATTACGCTGAATAACATTCGGAGATTTGGCGAAAATGTAGAAATTGAGTTAGCCAAAGGTGCTACTATTTTTCTTGCACCTAACGGGACAGGAAAAACAGCCATATTTGAAGCTGTGGAACTGGCATTGACTGGAGGAGTCAGAAGACTGCCACAATCTATTGATCCAATCATTCGAGACCTTCAAAATCAAGCCAGTGTACGACTTGATTTTGAAGGAGGAAAATTTTGTCAGGTAGCACTAAGTAAAGGGATTGCAGCAACCTATTCTGGTGATCATAAAGCACTGTTTGGGGCTACGGAAGCTCAAGACCTTCCTTTTTTATTACAGCTTACTCATTTTTTAAATCAGCAGGGTAGTAATTGGTTTGTAACTGCACACGGGACGAATGCAGGAAGCCAGCTTGAACATTTGGCAATCGGACGTGAGGCGACTGAAGTCAACCAACTAATACCAGCAGCAAAGCGCGCAGCAGGATCGGAACTACAACAGGCACAGCGAGAGTTTGATGATATCAGCCTCCAGTGGCAAACGTGGAGGGAGCTTATTGAAAAAAGGCAGAACCTAACTGTTGGTACATTAAATGAACTTGTCAGCCAGGAGCGGCTACTTGAGCAAATGAACGGCATCGTTGTGAAACTGCCAGATTTTAAACCTCAGAAACAAGATCAGCTTTTAGGTCTGAAAGTAATGAGTGGCGAAGTACGAACAGCTATACAGGCATTTATAAAGAATATTAAGGACCGACTTATCGAATTAAATTCTATGGGGATATTGGCTCTTGATTTTCAACAGCTTTCTACTAATCTCGATAGTTCAAGAAAAACGCTTAGAATATTACAGAATGATTCAGATCAGAAGAATAATGATCTTAGAAATATTGAGAACATTGCAAAACAAGAACAAGTCCAAAAACAAAATTTTCAAATTCATATCACCACATTAAGAGATTCAAAAAACAGAATTAATCAGATTCAACTTCTAAACAGTCAAATTGAAGCACTTGAGCAAAAATCCGTTAAAACTAATGAGGAACTAACAACTATCAATAAACAGGTTTCTATTTTACAGGAACAATTAAAATCGGCGGAGGAAAAGGAAGCTAAACAACATTTATTGCTCCGTCGTTTTGAGGAACTTGTTAAGCAGCAGGAAGTATTGACCGGCCTTAAAGACCAACTTAAGCAACTAACTGATTTGTCAGCGTCACGACAAAAGATACTGATAGAGATCATCCCTCAAGAGCAGCGAGAATTAGAAAGTTTTCGACAGGGGCTTAACAGAGCTAGGGAAGAAGAAAAGAAAGTCTTTGAAACATTAATAAACTCTGAATTCGGTTTAAAATCATTGATTGAAGCGAACGACACAATCAAACAAGCGATAGCGGTTATTTTAACTAATTATCCAAAGGACAGAGGTGATTGTCCTGTTTGCGGCGAGGAATTTCTACCAGACGAACTTCAAAGACGAATGACAGCTACAGTATCCAGTGTGAATCCTGGTATTGTTTCAATGGCCTCTCTTGTTGAAAGCAGTCGAGAAGCTCATTCTCTGGCAATGCAGAAAACACAGGGTGCTTATGCAAAATTCAAAGCTAAAGAATCGGCTATTCAGATTTTGCAACTACGAACACAAGAAACAGAAGTAGCTATTAATGTTATCTATCGTCAGCATTTCACTTTATATATTACATTGGGTGAATGCGCGTTGGCCATTTCCAAATTGGAGCACCAGGTAAATGAAACAAGTCAAAAAATTGAGTCAGATAGAAAAGATGCAGGAGAACCGGTTGATGCCGAATTAATAGTTATACTTTCCGAACAACAATTACAAGCCAATGAAAAATTATTCAAACTTGTTGAGGAATTACATAACATCAATGTGTTGATAACTGACGCCTTATTGCAAAAAAAGATATTAAGTGAAAAAGCTCCGGAAAAAGAAACCGAGGAATCTTTAAACGAATTGCTGACTACAGCCAATCAAGATCAGGAGATCATTGATAAACGTAGCGATGAATTACAAGTTAACATTGCACAATATAAAGAAGAAATCAAACTCTTAAGAGAAAAAATACTTTCCGAAGAACTACAGATTTCGTTTTTATCGACCAAATTAAGTGAAATACGCAGTAAATGGACTAATGCTAAACTGTCAGGTGATCCTTCTAACAGAACCATTGATTCGGTAATTGAAAACGAACGCAAACGACTCTCTTCAATAGAACAAGACCAGTTATCGCTGGATTTGATTGACCGAGAACTTGGAAAATGGCAAACAATGGAAGAGGAAATAAAAGTGGAGACGGAATTGTCAGTGATCAGAAAAGAACTGTCTGAATCCGCCTATCAACATAATTTAGAAGAACAACTGGCTAAAAAGAAAAGCAAGCTGGAATGGATTCGTTCAAATATTGAAATTCTCAACGAATTTGCAACAAGGCTTACTGGTGAGCTTAAGGTTGTTTACGAACGTATACGATCAGTAAATCCGTTATGGCAGACCCTACTTCGGCGAATCATAATTGAACCCAGATTTTCTAAGGCTGCCCTTGATAGCTATGGACACTATAAGAAATCTCATGCTAATGTGAGTGTAAAACTGCATGACGGTAACGTCCTCGTTTCTGAAGTTGCCAGTGAAGCACAGATCACCGACCTTCAACTTACATTTTTATTGGCAATGGCTCAGAAGTATCAATGGACTCCTTGGAAGACATTGTTATTAGATGATCCGACGCAGCACCACGATCTGGTTCATGCCTCTGCTGTATTTGATCTTCTGCGCGATTATATAGCTGATCACGACTTTCAAATATTAATTGCAACGCACGATGCTGTCCAAGCCAAATTCTTTATGCGCAAGTTGGAAAATGATGGCATACCCGTTAACATTGTTATGCTTAATGCTACGGAAAATGGTGTAGTAGCACGATATGTAAATTGAAACAAGAAACTAAATTTTATAAAGTATATTTCCAACAAATCATTTGAAATGCGTCTAAATATCATGCGACGATTATAATAAGTGTAAGATATTTCTAACTAAGACAAGGATTTCTGTAGAAGACCTGTTAGTTTAAAAATCTCTTTTGCATCATTTTAAAGGGCGAATTTTATTGTTTATACCAAGCAGGAAATTTTTATTATTGAATGACTTGATTTTCTATTGCAAAGGAAAATATTTATATTGTGAGTAAAATATTTATGGCCTAATGATAGCTACCGTCTTATTTGTTATTGGTTTCATAATTATCTACCTAACTAGGCCAAAGAAAAAAGTTGTTCCTTTTGAAGGTCTCAATCTTGAAGGTCGCAAATCAAGAGAGAATGAATATGAGTTGAATGAAGAAAATGAGTTTGAATCTGAGCCAAACCAAAGCGTAAAATCCTCTCATATAGAACAAATAGATCAGCAAAAAGAAAATCTACATCAAGTAGATCCAAGTTTACAAACTGAGAAGCCAGATAAAAACTCTATTCAGTATTTTGACCCCATGCCAAGCTTACAATACGCTGGTCTGTTTGAAGATGAAAATAAGGCAAATAATCTACTCCAATACCAAGAAAAAGATTTTGAAAAATCAACACTAGCCAGTTCAATCAATACTGATGATCTGGGTAAAACTCATCAAAATACTCTACCAATTGACGAAGTACAATTGCAGGAAAATCATTTTGTTGATATACCAGAATCTTCAGACGCGACCGTTCTGACTAGAATGGTGGTAGTTGAAGAACCTGTTAAACCGGTTGAAAAACTTGATTTTGCGCACGACAATGCGCTTGTATTGGATGTTGAGCTACTCTTGCAACCTAAAGTGGAACCTATTATAGTAGAACCAGATAATTCACCTAAAATTGAAATTGAAGAAAAGGAAGATTTACAGGATGATTCTATTATTGATATAGGAAATCAGCCTATCCCCATCAACTACATTGAACATGTTGAAACATCTTTAGTAGAGCCTGTTTTAGATGCTCCTCACTGGCCGAATTGTTATATTTACTCATTAAGCGATCTAAACCGGGCGACACCCGTTCAAAAAGAATTCTACAATCATTACAAAACCCAATTTATAGAAGGACATTATTTAGATTTAAAAGGTAACTTAAATTACATATTTGTTCTTTTTTATGATTTAATTGACGAATATCATCAAAAACATCACGACTTGAATTTATTAACAAGACAATTTAAGAAGCTGGAGGAACTATGCCCCAAAATACGACGCTATGCAGATATATACCTAAAATCAAAAGTCTCCAATATCGAGGAAAAGCAAAGTGAAGTTCCCACTGATGATCCTAAAATAATAACTGATCCTGTTAAAGAAAGCTATCAATCATGGGATTGGAAAAATGTATATATCAGAAAGTTAAACTTAAATAAAGAGGATGCTAAATATTTAGACGATATATGGATTTCAAGCAATACCTTCTTAAACATAGAACAATGCTGCGTTGAAGTTCTCAAGTTGTATATAGCATCAATAAAGATTTTAAAAAGCGTATATGCCCAAATGGGGACTAATGTAAAAGAACAGTTTGCAATTGTCAGTGATTTAATTGCTAGAAAACAGTACCGCTACCATTTAAATAGCCCGAATTATAATTATATTTTAACGAATGGTGATCACCAATTATATATGTATATCCTTCGATATTGCGAAAATCAATTAAGGATTCTATATAATCACAAAAGGAAGATCAGTTTAGATTCATACTACTCTCACGCTGAAGTCAAACAGTCTCTAGAAGAAAGAATTATTGCCCATATTGCTGCACACATACCCGCTCTATTAGAAAATATAGCTTGTCCAAGTCAAGATACCGAGATAGAATTGAACATGCTCAACACAACCAGATGGAAGAATTATATTCAACTGACGGAAGAAAGCTACAAGTCGAAAGGGAAAGATGACTTTTATAACGAACTAACAGCACTATTAAATCTTAATGTAAAAAATCCATCATCAGAATCTATTTACTATGAGCTTTCCAAATTTCTAGCAGGATTTGATAATATATTAGCCTTAAAATTTTACCTTCAATATACTTACAAAAACAAGTTGGCCAAAAGCCAGCAGTTAAAGGTTTTGCCTAAAACAGTGCATAAACAATTATTTCACGATCAATCTCAACATGAAAATTTTGAATCAATAATAAAAACTTTGGTTGAAACCTCTAATATAACAAAAGCCATAGACCAAATCGACAGTTTTTACCACCCAACCCGAAGGAAAATCAAACTTAATTTAGCTGAAATCAGGCAAGTTGAAGATCAACATTCCGAAACCGTTGGTATCTTGAATGAATACTTAAAAGACGAGGTGGAAGAACCTTTAAAGTCAAAAAACACTGTTGATCTAGAGACATTTACACCCATAAACGCTATTTACCAAACACCAATTTTTTCCAATACTTCTAACGCCCTTTATAAAGTGATACTAAGCAGTACTGAAATAGGTATGCTTGAGCTATTCAAAACAAATGATTTTACCTTGAAAGTGAATGTTGTCGAAGACTTTTGTAAAGGACAAGGCGCTGTAAAAGGAGCTGTAATCAATAATACTAATGAGGTTTGTTTTGATATTTTGGATGATGTGCTTATTGAACAGGCTGAAAGCGAACTTACTATCAACCCTACTTATTATAACCAAATCATAAACGAATGATACCAGGTCTAAAACCTAAGGAAGCTACTGCCATTATCAATTCCCTTTTAGGAGGAGTTGTTCCTAAAATTGGCGTACAGCATATAACAGTGGGACGATCAGCTGAAGTTGAAGCATTTTTACAGGCTTTGAACGACGTGAAAAACGGACACAGTATGGTTAAATTCTGGATCGGAGAATTTGGGTCGGGCAAATCGTTCATGTTGCACCTATTGAATACGGTAGCATTAAAGCAGAAATTTGTAGTTGCAAATGCTGATTTTACGCCGGACAACCGCTTATATTCTAATGATGGAAAAGGCGTATCCCTATATGCTGCCATCATGGATAATGTTGCTATTCAAACGATGCCTGAAGGAGGAGCATTACCAACTTTACTTGAAAAGTGGATCGAGCAAATTGTAACGAAAACGGCTCAAGAAAATAATATTCCCGTTACCGAGATACGTAATGCAGCATATTTACCCATCATTCAAAACAACATTCTTAAAACTGTTAATACCATTACGGAAGTTGGCGGATTTGATTTCGGCCTCGTGGTAATCAAATATTACGAAGGGTATATCAGTGATGATGAAAACTTAAGGAGAAATGCCCTGAAATGGTTAAAAGGAGAATACCATACTAAAACTGAAGCTAGGCAGGATTTGGGCGTAAGGGATATTGTCAATGATCTGAACTATTATGATATGCTCAAAAACTTCTGCAAGTTATTTGTCAGCATGGGCTATAGTGGGTTTATGATCAATCTGGATGAAGCAATTAACCTTTACAAAATCTCTACATCTATCATACGGGAGAAAAATTATGAAAAATTGCTTACTATATATAACGACTGCTTTCAAGGCAAAGTGAACAACTTGTTCATTAATTTTGCAGGAACAAAAGAAGTGTTGGAAAACGAACGGCGTGGGCTTTTTAGCTACCAAGCACTAAAATCTCGTTTGGAGACTAATAAATTTGAAACGCGGGAAATCAGGGACTTTGCGCAGCCAGTGATCCAGCTAATGCCTCTAAATAACAACGAAATATTCGTATTACTCAAGAACTTAAAAAACATATTTGATTTCAATTACAACGTAAACAGTGACGTTTCAAATGAGGACATCCAGCAATTCATGGAGGAACTCTTCAATAAGCCCGGAGCGGCTGAGTTTCTTACGCCCCGCGAAGTCATTCGGGATTTTCTGAATATACTGAGTATCATCAGGCAGAACCCAGGAATTGACAAGCAGAAATTATTTGGTGATTTGCAGGTAAAGGATGAACGGCCGAATGAACTGCTTCTGGAAGATATTGAGGAGCTATGACATCGTTTGATCAATTAGCTGAACCCATCAGAAAATATATACGAGATAAGAGATGGGATGCCTTGCATCCCATTCAAGATGCTGCTATTCCCCGTATTCTTTCCACTGATAAAAATATCATATTAGCATCCAGGACTGCTTCAGGTAAGACCGAAGCTGCTTTTTTGCCGATTCTTACTAAGGTTGATTTTAAAACGCCAGGTGTGAAAGTGCTTTACATTTCTCCCTTGATCGCTTTAATCAATGATCAATTTTTACGAGTGGAGGAGCTGTGTACTTATTTAGATGTACCGGTCACCAAGTGGCATGGAGAAGCAAATAGAACATTAAAGGAGAAGCTTATAAAACATCCACAAGGGGTAGTGCTCATCACGCCGGAATCTATTGAGGCTATGTTTGTAAACGCCCCTCGAAATGTCAAACACTTATTTTCTGCCTTAAAATTCGTTGTAATTGATGAAATACATTCATTTAGCGGAACAGATAGAGGTATACAACTGAAGTCAATACTTTCCAGACTACAAAGCCGAAGTTTGGCAAATTTTCGAGTCGTAGGCTTATCAGCAACAATTGGAAAGGACTTCACCGATGTGAAGAAAATGACCGGGCAGCTAGATAACACCATAGTATTAAGGGATAAAACAGCAAAACCTTTAGAGGCTGAATTCAAATACTTTGAAATGGATGGGATAGATTTGCCACAGAAATTATTAGAAGATTTATATCTTAAAGTTAAAGATCAAAAAGTTTTGATATTTCCGAATAGCCGGGGAAAAGCAGAAGAGGTGGCAGTCCGACTGAAAAAAATCTCAGACCGGGTCAAAGGCCATTCCTATTATTTTTCTCACCATTCTTCTGTCGATAAAGAGCAGAGGGAATATATCGAGCATTTCGCAAAAAATAATACGCGTTACCCCTTTGCTATTGCGTGTACTTCCACACTAGAACTGGGTATCGACATCGGAGCAGTCGAAAAAGTTGTTCAGATCGATGCAACGCACTCAATTGCTTCACTTGTTCAGCGGGTTGGAAGAAGTGGCCGCAAGGATGGGGCGCAAAGTAGTTTGTTATTATATGCTACAGATTCCTGGAGCCTTTTACAATCATTGGCTTGTCTATCATTGTACAAGGATGAGATGCATCGGTAAAACCGGACAGTGGATTTGCTTAAATTAGCAAAACATTGAAAGCAAAAACAAACGAGAAGTCACGACGTAAATACGATTCGAATTTCAGGGAAGAAGTAATAAAAATGGTT
>JAABUY010007550.1_pt1 | contig 10302 bp, 14 predicted proteins | sample 5560271 | NCBI WGS metagenome assembly JAABUY01 (sample SAMN10711886, study PRJNA513374) | rock metagenome | isolation source: Antarctica rocks | place: Antarctica: Victoria Land, University Valley
AGGCTCTCGACTTCATTGCGCACGAGGACATCTTCTGGGTGCTACGTTGAGCCTTCAATCTCGTCGAAAATGCGGAAAGTCGAGTTCAGGTAACACCGGAAATCGATAGAGCTTTGATGATAAGGGGAGTTCTCGTTTCGTGTGGTACCCTGATTTGAACCACGCCGTAGAAACGACGATGGGCCGCTACAAAGCGCTGCTCGGACCACGGCTGCGAGCCCGCGGCTTTGCCGCCCAGCAGACCGAGGCGGGCATTGGCGTGGCGGTGCTGAACCGGATGCTGGCGGCCGGACGCCCGGATTCCGTCCGTCGCGCGCCGGTCAGTGCATAGCAGCTCGGGGTTGTGGGCCATCTCGCCCTTCGTCGGTCGAGTGCACCAATGCCTCATGCAGCTCAAACGCGACTGCGGCAAGCGGCGTTAAAGGCAACCAGTTCCCGCGTTCAGTTTGTTTGGGGTAGCTCCACTACCCTCGCACGAGCGGGCACCCACTCTCGGCCGGGTTGCGGAACGCGTCCCCGCCGGGGATGCGGGCCAAGACCTGCAGGTAGTCCCAAGGGTAGCGGCTTTCTCCGGGCGTTTTCGCCTGGGTAAGCAGCAGGTCAAAGGTGAGCTTGTTGTTCGCGGCGATGCGCCCGCCCGGCGCGTAGAAGCCCTCGACCGGCATGGCGCGCATGGACTCCAGCACCGGCCCGCCTTCCACCGTGCCGGCCGCCTTCACGGCCCGTAGGAAGTGGCTGGTGGCAGAATAGGCGCCCCCTTGCAGGTCGGTCGGCATCCGCCGCCGCTCTGCGAAGAAACGACGCGCCCAGATGCGGGAGGGCTCGTTCATATCCCAATACCAACTCTGTACGAATTGGAGGCCTTGCGCCGCATCCAGGCCCAACGCGTGCACGTCCGTGAGATAAACGATGGGGGCGGCCAAGGCCTGCCGCCGATTGATCCCAAACTCGCCGGCCTGCTTGACGGCGGTGATGAAGTCCGCCCCGGAATTGGCCAACACGACCACCTGCGCCCTGCTGGACTGCGCGCCGGTGAGGAAGCTCGCGAAATCCCCGTTGTTCAAGGGGTGACGTACCCCGCCTGCCACCGTGCCGCCGCCAGCGCGCACGGCCGCAGCCATGTCGGCTTCCACCGCGTGGCCGAATGCGTAGTCCACGGTGATGAAATAGTAGCTCATCTTGCCAGCACGCAGCAGCCCGCGCGCGAGGCCATTGGCGTCGGCGTAGGTGTTCTGTGCCCATTGCACCCCGCGCGCGCCGCAGCCGCGACCAGCCAATTCGCTGGTGGTGCTGGAGACATGCAGGATCAAACGGTCATATTGCACGGCCAGCGGTTGGGCCGCGAGCGAGATGGCGCTGTTGGACACGTCCACCACGCAGTCCACGCGGCCAGTCGCGAACCACTCGCGAATGATGCCGACGCCGACGTCTGGCTTGTTCTGATGGTCGCCCGCCAGCACGTCCACCCGGCGCCGCAATCCTGCGGCTTCCGCGTCCATCGCAGCCATCCGGACGGCAAGCGTGCTGCCGGGTCCCGCCAGGTCGGCATATGGACCGGATTGGTCGTTGATCACGCCGATGCGGATCGGCTGGTCCTGTGCCAGCCCGCGGCGTGCGGGAACGAGGCCGGCAAGTGAAGCGCCGAATACGGCACGGCGTGTGAGCGGGGACATGTCGGCTTCCAGGTCTGATGCTGCCCTACTGAACCGGACCGCGCATTCCCGCGCAACCTCCGCCCGCCAGCGCAACTTGGAGCCAGCCACGTGCGTCCAGCCGCGCTCGGTCGCCCGGGCGGAGCAACACAGTTGTCGTGGGAGAGTCGAGCAGCGCCGGGCCATCCACCGCCTGATCCGCTGCTAGGGCCTCCAATTGCCAAACCGGCGCGTCAACCCACGCGCCGCCCAGCCAGGCCCGGCGCCTGCCAGAAGCTTCGGCGGGCAAGGCCTCGCCTACGGCGCGATGGGGCAAGGACGGCAGGCAGCCTGTCACCGCGAGCCGCGCGTTCGCCAGCGCGACGTCCTGGCCCGGCAGGGCATAGGTGAACAACTCCTCATGCCGGCGGTGGAACCGCGCCTCCGCCTCGGCCCGGGCGTTTGACGCGGTGAGGACCAGCCCATCCAAGGAAACCGGGATCTCGAAAACTTGTTCGCCGTAACGCATATCAGCACTGCGGGTGGCCGCGACCGGCCCCTCATGCCAGAACAGGCGTGCACGCCCCTCCGCCTCCATGCCGGTGAAGGCGGCCTCCAACGCGGCCGGGTCCACCGGGCCGGGCAAGCTGCGCGCGAGATGAATCGTCAGATCAGTCTCCAGCATCCCCCAGGCAGAAAGCACGCTGGCCTGCATGGGCACCAGCACCCGGTCGATGCCAAGTTCCGCCGCGACGGCGCAAACGTGTAACCCGGCCGCCCCCCCCGAAGGCGAGCAGTGCGAAGCCGCGCGGGTCCACGCCCCGGCGTACGGTCGCCAGCCGCACTCCGTCCGCCATGCGAGCGTTGACCAGGCGATACACCCCCGCCGCGGTGTCCGCCGCGTCCAGCCCGAGCCGGGAGCCCAACCGGGCCAGCGCTGCTTCCGCCGCATCGCGGTCCAGCCGGAAGCCGTTCCCCAACGGGTCCGCGAGGTAGCCCAGCACCAGGTTGGCATCCGTGACGGTAGCCTCCGTCCCGCCGCCGCCGTAGCACGCCGGGCCGGGCACTGCGCCGGCGCTTTCTGGCCCCACGCGCAACAAACCGCCCGGGCCGACGGCCGCGATGCTGCCGCCACCCGCGCCAAGCGTGGTGATGTCCAGGCTGGGCAGGGCGATGCGCGCGGTGCCCACGGCGCGTGCCCCGGCCATCGCCGCCGCTCCGCCGCGCACCAGGGCGATGTCTGTGCTCGTGCCACCCATGTCGAACGTCACCAGCGCCTCACCGGCTCCGGCGCGGGACAGCGCCGCCGCCGCCGCCACGCCGCCTGCAGGGCCAGACAGGGCCGTGCCGGCGGCGAGCCGCCCAGCCTCCTCCACTGTCGCGACCCCCCCGTGACTGAGGATGATGAGGGGCGGCCGTGGCAACCCGGCCTCCGTCAGCCGCCGACCGAGCCGGGCGAGGTAGGCCTGCACGAGAGGGCCGACCAGGGCGTTGGCGACCGTGGTGCCCCAGCGCTCAAACTCCTTGATCTCCGGCAGCACGTCCGCGGAGGCCGTGACGTAGGCGTCGGGAAAGCGCGCCCGCACCGCCTCGGCTGCCGCGCGCTCATGCACCGGATTACGCCAAGCGTGCAGAAAGCAGACCGCGACCGCCGCTACGCCGGACCCGGCCAAAGCGTCCAGCGCCGCATCCAGGGACGCTGGATCCAGCGGGATCTCGACCCTGCCGTCCGCGCGCATGCGCTCCCGCACGGGCAGGCGGAGCGCGCGAGGCACGAGCGGCGCGGGTGGGGGCATGCGCAGGTCATAGCGCTCGGGCTTCAGCCCTTCGCGCATCTCCAACACGTCGCGATGCCCCGCGGTGACGAGCATCGCGACGGGGGCGCCCTTGCCCTCCAGCAGCGCATTCGTTGCGACCGTGGTGCCGTGGACCATGCGGCCCGTTCGCGCGAGCAGCTCCGGCAGCGCCAGCCCCATCGCCGACGCGGCCCGGCGCAGCCCTTCCAGCACGCCAAGCGATTGATCCTCCGGCGTGGTAGGGGCCTTGGCAAGCGTCGTCGCCCCGTCCGGGCCGCGCACCACCACGTCCGTGAAGGTGCCACCCACATCGACGCCGATGGCGTAGGTCATGACGGCGCTCCCCAGCCGCCGCCGCCGCCTGAGAGCAGCCGGAACCGGCTACCGCGCGGCACGGGCACGCCCGCTTCCTTGGTGCGCAAGGTCCGGGGCAGCGCACCGGGCGCCTCCAGCACATAGCAGTGCGGCATGCCGTCCGCGCCGCCGCCGATGCCGCGGGCGCCGTGCCGGGTGCCGTCGCCCGCGGTGTTGGCCACCGCGTCCTCGGCTTCAACGCGCAAATCCAGCACCGCGCCGTCCCCGCCGTGGTGGTGGCCGCTGCCGCCGGACCCCTCGCGGAACTCATGACGCTCCAACACGAGGGGGAAGCGCGCCTCCATCACCTCGGTGGAGCCGAACTTGATGCCGCCGACGGAGTGCCACTCGCCCGCGGTGGCCCAGCCGGCACCGGCGACGGAGGCGCCGCCGCCGGGCCGGGCATGGAATAGGTGCCAGATGAAACGCCGGCCGTTGCGCGGGTCCTGCCCGGCGAGCGCCAGGCGGAAGCGACGCCCCCAGCCGCCCATGACCCGCTCCGGGCACGCAGGTGCCAGGGCGGAAACGATGGCCTCGACGATCTCATTGCTCGGATGGCTGGTGCAGAGCGTCACCGCAGCGCCCTCGCGCGCCCAAACCACCGTGCCTTCCTGCATGCGGACACTCAGCGGACGGAAGGCGCCGTCGTTGCGAGCCGTGTCCGGGTCGAGCAGGTAGGCGAACGCCATCGCAGCGGCCGACCAGCTATTCGCGTAGGACGAATTGCAGAAGCCAGTGACCTGGGGATCGCTTCCGGACAGGTCCACCTCCACATTTCCATCGCGGATCGTGACCACCGCGCGGATGCGGATGTCCTCCCGCCCGTGGCCATCGTCGTCCAGGACAGCCTCGCCGTGGTAGATGCCTTCGGCCCAAGTGGCGACAACGGCTCGGGCGTGGCGTTCGCTCGCATCGAGGATGGCGTCCACAACACCGAGCAGGGCGTCCGCCCCGTGCTCGGCTGCGAGTGCGGCCAGCCGCGCGGCTCCTTGGCGAGCGGCGCCCACCATGGCGGCCAGGTCGCCCCGGAAGTCGCGCGCGTTGCGGGTGTTGGCGGCAAGCATGGCCACCAAGTCGTCGCGCACCACGCCACCCTCAGTCAGTCGGATCGGCGGGATGCGCAGCCCTTCCTGCCAGATTTCGGTGGCGGCCGGGTTGTAGCCACCATGGGTGGAGCCGCCGATGTCGCTCTGGTGCCCGCGGACGACGGACCAGAACAAGTGTCGCCCCTGCGCGAAGACCGGCACGAGGGCGGTGAGGTCGGGCAGGTGGCTGCCGCCATGATACGGGTCATTCAGCAGGAACACATCGCCGTGCGTCGGCTCAGGGAAGGCGGCGGAAACGGAGCGCACGGCCCAGGGCATAGCGCCCACGTGAACCGGGATGTGGTCGGCTTGGGCAACCAGGCGACAACGCGAGTCGGTGAGCGCGATGGAGAAGTCCCGGGATGAGTTGAGGATCTGGGAATATGAGGTTCTCAGCATTGCCTCGCCCATCTCCTCGGCAATAGCGGCGAGTCGGGCTTGCAGGACGGCAACGAGCACGAGGTCTGGCATAGGACGATTATCGCGCAAGCGGCCGCCAGATGGAAAGGTGCGATCCAGCGGTTCTAGAGCATTTTCAGACTGACTAGAACCGGAAAACAGCTTGCGATTGGTGTCGAGTTTTGATTCGAAGCGCTCCGGTTGGTTTTGGCCGGGGGGTTGGGATGCAGTGGCGGCGTGGCAAGGCGTATTCTCAGGATCTGCGCGAGCGGGTGTTTGCGTTGTACGACGCCGAGGACGCTGTTGGCGAGATCGCCGACGCGCTGTGTGTCAGCACCTCCTACGTATCGAAAGCCCTCAGCCGGAGGCGGGACATAAGCGAGATATCGGCTCGCCCGCAGCGGTGCCACGTGCTGCCAAAATTGTTCGAGCTTTACGATGCGATCCGGGCCGAGGTGGCGTCGCGTCCGGACGCTACCCTGGCCGAACTGCGCCGCTGGCTTGGCGAAAAGGTAGCGTGCGCCTCGGGCGCTCCGCCGGCTTCGGCGGCGGTTCTCGGCAAGCTGTTCGCGAACGGCTTCGAACAGAGCAGGGTCGACCAGCCTCGGCACTGGCACGCTGATCCAGTCGGCTTCAGGCACACCGTAGCGCCCCTGGGCGCGCCGCGGCTGCTCGCTGCTGCCGCGTATTGGCCTCGGTCGGGCCAGCGGATGCCCACCGCGCGTCTTGCCGAAAGCCGCCTCGCCCACGTAGGCGGGGTTCCTGAGCATGCTCCAAATCGTCCTGCGGTCCCAAACGAGCCGGCCTCCACGGGTCGGGCAGCCTTGCTGGCGCAGGCGCCGGCACACCTCGCCGATGCTGGCGCGCTCGCGGCCGATCCAGTCGAAGATTTGCCGGACCACGCGCGCCTGCTCCTCGACGATCTCGACGCCGGCGCGGCGCAGCTCGTCGACGAGCAGCACCTGGTAAGCGTAGCGGCGCGCCAGGCGATCGGGCGAATGGACGTAGACGCGATCAACAGCCCCAGAAGCAGCAAGGTCACGCAAGCGCTCCAGTGCTGGCCGGATCAAGGTAGCGCCGCTGTAGCCGTCATCGGCAAAGCGGTGCTCGGGCAGGACGGCCAGACCGTCTTGCGAAACCCGCGCCTCCAACGCCGCAAGCTGGCTGGCAATGGTGCTGTCGCCCGCCTGCTGCTCGGACGACACGCGGGCATAAAGGGCAGTGCGCAGATCCTTTCGCATGCTATCGCTCCCTTATCGGCTTCGCACGCCTGTGCGTGGCATCGCTGAATTCGTGACGTCACGGTTTGCAATGGGATCGGTCATCGGCTTTGCGCCTCCACGCGCAGCATCGGTCTCGTGCTTGACGCCCTCGGCGCAGAGTAAGCGGGTTTGCCGTTCGAGCACTGGAGCCAGCCGCTCGAACGCCGCCGCGACATGCGCCTGGCTGAGCCGGGTGGCCTCATGGCTGACCCGCACCGTCAGGCTCGGAACCGTCCTGCCGCGCCGGGTCATCGGCGCCTCCACATCCCGACCGGCTTTCGCCGGAACGCGGACAGATTACCACCGGCGCGCCCAGAAATCCCTCGCCGTATCCCGGCCGGAGATGCTCGCGAGGAAGCCTCACCAACAGGCCAAAAGGTAGTTTTGCCAGATTGTGGGAGGGGTGTTGACGACGTAGTCCGTGTGTCCTGCCCGCAGCACGGACAGGAACGTCTCGCGCGACTTCGACGTTCCCGTCCGGAACACGGTGAACCGATCGTCACCGATCTGAGTGTTGAACCCGTCCTTGCGGGCATGCCTGGCAGCGGTGTCGTCCACTGTCACCCACCGTGCCGTGGCCAGGCCGGCGCAGAGCACTTCCTGGTCCTCGGCTACGAAGTCGTCGAGCGGCACGGCCAAGAGCCGCACCACTTGGCGCTTCGAGATCTCCACCCCGATCCCGTTCAGCTATGCCACAAGCCGCTCCGTGGTGACCTGCCCTTGGGCATGCAGGGCCAGCACGAAGCGCCGCAACTCCGGGCCGAACCCGCCGACGATCCCCGCCGGCAAGGCGGCCAGCACCGTCTCGCCCGACGGCAGCAGCCAGCGCTCGCGCCGGTAGCGGATCACCTCGACCGAAAGATGCAGGCCGCGCACCAGGATGTCCTCGTAGCCTTTGAACCGCGAGCCGGCCGGCACAGCCACCTTGAGCACCCGCTCGGCGGTGATCGCCTGCGCATCGCGCTTGACGCCCCGCGGTAGCTTCGGACGCTTCTCATCCGCGTCGGTCGACCCACGCTGCGTCGCCTGTTCCATGCCGGACGGCCGCAACAGCGGCCGGGGCGGCAACCCATTCAGCCGCGCCACCTCGTCGCGCAACGCTTGGTTCTCAGCGTGTAATGCCGTGATCGTCGCCTGGCGCGCTTCAGCGCCGCTCCGCAGCGCCCCAACTTCAGCAACCAGACTGCCAACCAAGTCTCGTAACTCGGCAACAGGAGCTCCGGCACCCGCAAGGCCGTGGAGCGGACGTAGCGACGCTGCACACCGCTCCAGGACGCTTGCGAACAACCGACCGGAAAGGCAGGATCGCGCCATGATCAGGCCGAAGGACCAAACGCCGCACTTCGCTGAACGGACCTCGTTCCGGGCCTGGGCCGCCGCGCAACCAAGGGGGCGCTGGGAACGCCAGGACGGGCAGGTCATCGCCATGGCGCCGGAGCGGGTGCGCCACACGAAGGTGAAATACCAGGTGTGGCAGGCCTTTCAAACCGCTTTGGAGAAGCACGACACAGAGTGCGAGGTCATCGGCGACGGAGTGACCGTCGAGATCGACGCGGGAACGGATTACGAACCGGACGTCCTGGTGAACTGCGGGACCAGGACGGACGAGGAGGGCCTGACCGCCGCGAACCCGGTCATCATCGTCGAGGTGCTCTCACCGTCGACTGCGAACGTCGACGCGGCGGCTAAACTTGACAACTATTTCCGCCTGCCGTCTGTCCAGCACTACCTCTTGGTGTCGACGGAGACGACGAGGGTGGTGCACCACCGCCGGCAGAACGATGGGACGCTCCTGACGAGGATCCACGTCCAAGGGCGCATCGACCTGGACCCGCCGCGCATCTCGGTCGAGGTGGCGGACTTCTACCGCGGCACGGACTTTGCCCAGACACGTCCACCGCCCTGACCAAGTTGGTCGTAGAAAACGACCGGAGGGGCGTTGTTGCAGGGATCGAAGTGAGACTGAGCTGGCCCTCCCCGCGCGTCGCTTAGGCGATCCGGACGGAGACGGGCTTTGCCGTTCGGATCATCGTGTTCAGCACCGCGACGGCGATGGCGACCTCGCCCTGCTGTTCAGATAGGCTGCGGGCGCGGAGCTTCGGGCCGATCAGGTGTTTGTATCTCGCCATTGCTGTTTCGACTTGGTTCCTCCTGCCGTATCCGGTCGCCTTCTGCCAACCTATGTGGCCGCGCTCGGCCATGAGCTGAATGTGGCGGTCACGTGAGTTCTGGGGGCGGCTGTCGTCGTTGTCCGAGCTTGGCACCGCCGACGCCCGAGGCGGGACGACGACCTCCAGTGGCAGATGGCGCTGACGTGTCGCAGCCGCTGCGTAGGTGGGCTCGCCGTCGTAGGCGCCGTCCGCCGTCACAGACGCGATCACGCCCTCAGCCTGCCCGAGCAGGGCCGGCACGTGGGCGAAGTAGGCAAAGGTTCCGTCAGCGTAGCTGATGGAAAGCCTACGGAGGGCGCATTGTCGGCATGCCCTTCGGTCAGCACGTGCGCTGCGATCTCGCCCGTGTCGGCATCGCCGGCGAGATGAAGCTTGCGCCACTGCCGCCGCGTTCGGCCGTGTTTCTCGGCATCCCACTCGCCCTGTCCGAACAGCTCCAGGCCTGTGCTGTCCAGCACGAGGTGGATCGGGCCAGTGCTGGCCTGGACACGCGGTTGCCGCCCTGCGAACGCCCGTCCGCGCCGGCTCAGCGTCGAGTGGTCCGGCACCGTCAACGCCAGATCAAGGAAGCGCAGCACGCTTCGGCCTGGCGCAAGGCAAGATGAAACACGAAGCGGAGCGTCAGCACGAGTTCGATGGCCAGGTCGGAATACAGCGGCTGACCACCGGGGCTGCTCCGCCTCGGTGCCGCCCAGCCCGCGAGCGCCGCCTCGTCCAGCCACAGCGTGAGGTCGCCGCGCCGACGCAGGCCTGCCTCATACACGGGCCAGTTCGTGACGCGGTAGCGTGCCCGCGGAATGCGGTGGCGGCGAACGGCGTTGTGCTTGAACGGCATGGATGGAAAGTAGCCACAATGCCGGCATCAGGCCATCGAGCCGGATCCCTGCACCAGTACCCATCTGGAACAGAACACCGCAGCGCCGGGCAGCTCTGCAGTGACCGGCCAAGTTGCACAGATCACGCCGGGCGAGGATCACGCGTTCATCCTCAACAACCTCGGCACGCAACTGTATTTCCATCGCGACAGTCTGACGCGTGGTGAGTTCGAGGCGCTGAAGGTTGGTGACCCCGTCCACTATGTGGAGGAGGCCGGCGACGCTGGGCCGGTCGCGACAAAGGTATGGCCGGCCTAAAGCGTTGACCCGGCTACCCGCATTGGGCGCCGGGCTTGCGAACCTACGAGCGGTCCTCGGTGTGCGTGTGGTGAATGTCACGCTCGCCGCCGCCACCTGAGGCGCGGCTCCGAGACGGATTGGTGGGCGTCCCAGGCGCGGGCGGTGTGCCGGCTTGGTCCCCGCCACCCTTATGGCCCGTCGGCTGGTGGTTCTTGCCAGGGTGTTCCCGGTCCTGGTGGCTGCTGCCGGGACCGCCGAAACGGCCGGTGTGCTCGTTCTTCTTGCTCATGCTCAACGATCCTGCTGCAGGCCCTTGTTCGTCGTGTTCTGCTTGGTGTTTCCAGCTTGACCTTGTTCGGCCAGGTTGCCGTCGGGCGAACCGCCGGCGGGGCTGCCGGCAACGTCGGCCTTGCTGAGGTCCCCGCCGCCGTACTTCGGCCGCTGGTCGGGGGGAACCGGGGGTGGATGTGCAGACATGGCGTCCTCCTT
>JAABUY010007551.1_pt1 | contig 10300 bp, 11 predicted proteins | sample 5560271 | NCBI WGS metagenome assembly JAABUY01 (sample SAMN10711886, study PRJNA513374) | rock metagenome | isolation source: Antarctica rocks | place: Antarctica: Victoria Land, University Valley
AGCGCTCCAGCCAAAGCCTCAACATAGGATGCCAAGCGTAATGCATTGTCGTGCGTGCCTGATGAAGCCACAATCCGCCTCTACAAACGAGAAGCTCGCTTCGTACACAATCATCATCAAGCTATACAAGTGGTTTATGACACAGTAAGACTAACCCGCAGTCGAGGAAATGCGCGAGATTGTAAAGGTGACCGACGTCATAGCACTCGTGCTCGAAGCGGCTCCCCTTCTCGCCCAGAGTTTCGAGAATGGAGGCGATGTCGCGGAAGGTATTGCGGAAGATGAAGTCCTCCGAGACGAGCAGGTAGGCGCGCTCCCAACCGTACTTCCACTCCCGCTCGCGTACGGCGGCGGGGAACAGTGCAAAGTTCATGCTGCCCATGTTAAGCGAGCACATTTCCGGTGCGAACTCGACAGCTCCCCTAGGCCGATCCTCGACCGTCATCGCCGGGCTGCCGCCAGTGGTGATGTTGATGACCGCATCGGTCCGTTGCTTGATAACCGACAGGAAGCGGCGGAACACGTTGGGTCGCCGGTAGGCTCCTCTGTTTCGGGAACCCTGGCATGTAAGTGGAGCACGGACGCGCCGGCCTCAGCGGCGGCGACCGACTGCTCGGCAATATTCTCGGGCGTGACTGGCAGGGCCGCCGACATGCTGGGCGTGTGGATCGCCCCGGTTACCGCGCAGCTGATTATCGCCTTACTCATGTGTGAAACGGCTACCTTGAGATCGAGCCTTTAGGAAACGAATTACATTTATGCCGGGGGAAGATGTGGTTGATGCGGCAATGTAGCGGGGCCGACAAAACCGATCCTGGCGCACGCTGCCGACTGCCACAATCGGGCAGCTTGATAGGCTTCAAGAAAAGCCAGGTGGGCAGCCGTTAAGGTGTCCAACCCGTGCGCCGCTCATCAGGACAACGTGACCAAGCCCTCCACGGGAAGGTTTTCCTTGACCCATCCATAATTGAGCAAGTTGGCGAGACCTTCTCCTGCAGCGTGCATTTCCATCATGCCTCGCAGATTGAAGGGCAGCAATGTGTTGAAGTCGGGCTGCGCCGCGAGTTTGTTGACGTAGAAGTCGATGATGTCCTCTTGGCTCGGCAGGCACTCTACGATCAGCTCACACCGGTTCTCATCCGGATCGCGGTAGCTCACGGAAATGATGGTGCCCTGGTGGACGGCGGCGGGGAACAGACCGAGCTCTGCCTCGATGTGGCGGATGGCATTGAACAGAGCCGGAAGGTTCCTGTAACGCCACGAGAGGTGTTCGATCCGGACTGTCCCTTGCGGCCTCTGCTCCAGCGACGGGAGCTTTACCAAGCCGATTCGGTGGTTCTCCTCGTCGAAGCTCAGCGCCACGAACCTGATCTTGCTGTTGATTTCATACACAACACGCATGTTCAGCACGACTTGATAGAACGTGAGCATCTGCTCGAAGTTCTGGTTCGAAAATATTGAGGTGTGAACCATGTCTCTCGGCGATGGATAAGATTGGTCGCGAATAAGCGCCTGCTCCGCCTTGATTACGTTTTCGACAGCAAATGAATTCACGGTCCCCACCTAAACCTATCAGACGATAATGCATTAGACTTCCAACATCGTCCTGAGAAATAAGAAAAACAAATGTGAGGGATAACTCCGAGCAGGTCGCCGCGACTCAGGCGACGCATAGACAGCCCTGATCCCAGACATCCGCCGAATTTATTTGGAAGAGGGTGCCCGCGTGATACCGTCGCTGCTAAAGATCAACAAAACTCGTCGATCTGATATGCGCATCGGCAGCGGCCGATGATCTCAGCATCCCGCCGCCGAAGGTTGTGGGAAAATAACGTTGAATAAAATGCACAGGGTGGGGACTTGATGAACGAACATAAGATCCTTGTTGTCGGGGCAGGTATCTCCGGCTTGGCCCTCGCCGTAGCAGCGCTCCGAAAAAGCCATCAAGTTGATGTGATCGAGCTGGAGCAGAGGGTGCTCGGCGTCGGCATTTTCCTGACAGGGAGCACCCTGCGCGCACTCGACAGGATCGGCGTGGCCGACACATGTGCGGCACATGGGTGGCCTGCCGAGGCGCTACGCCTGTTCGACGGGGCCGGCAATTTCCTCGGCGACAACCCTTTCCCGCGGGTCGCTCGTCCCGAACTGCCGGTCAGCGCCGGTATGCCACGCCCGACCCTGTCTAACATCCTGACGGACGCCATGGTGGAGGCGGGTGGAGCCGTCCGCTACGGGCTGACGGTGAACGCCATCGAGCAGGATGACGCGCGCGTTGGCGTCCGCTTTTCCGACGGCGAGAAGGCGACTTACGACGTGTTGGTCGGCTGCGACGGAATCTATTCGCGGGTGCGCGAACTCGTGTTCGGCCCGGAGCACCGGCCGGTCCACGCCGGCCAGGGCGGCTGGCGCTTCATGACCAGGCGGCATGACGACGTCGACGGAATGTTCCTCTACACACACGAGAGGATCAAAGCCGGGATCATCCCGCTCGACGACCATTGGATGTATGTTTTCTGCACGATGTCCGACCCAGACCGGATACGGATCGATCCGGGCGATGCGCCCGAGCTCTTCCGCGAGCTCCTAAAGCCGTTCACCGCACCACTGCTGCAAACCTTACGCGACCGCATGGCGGTGGCAGACCCCGCGACGGTGATGTGGCGGCCCTTCGAGACGCTTAGCCTGCCCGAGGGGTGGAACAGAGGCCGCGTCGTTTTGATCGGGGATGCAGCCCACTCTATGACGCCACATCTCACCTCCGGCGGGGGGATGGCGATCGAAGACGCCATCATACTCGCCGATCAGCTGTCCGCCGATGTTGCTCCACAGGAGGCGCTTGCGGCCTTTTACCGGCAGCGCGCGGAGCGGGTCGCGTGGGTCCAGCGTATCTCGGGAGAGATCAGCAAGGAGGAGATTTCCTCCGCGCCCTCGCGCGAGAAGATCTTCGCCCTCACCGTCCAAGACTACAATGCTTTGGGTGCGGAGTTCCTGTATCCTGCGGAGTCGCGATCGCCCCGCGAATTGGCGGCCTGAGGACATGCGACTCCACATCAGGCAACCGCGCCCGCATGGCAATCCGCGTCCGCCCCGCCCTTCTGCCTTACAGCTGGAAGCGTCGTACTTTCGCCTTGTGCCCGCCGGCATCGGAGCTATTTGCGCCGCAGCCCTGGTGATCTGATGGCTTCGACAATGGTGCGCAGCAGCGACGGCGGCGAGCAGATCGACCGGGAGGCGGTCGAAGCGTCGCTCGACCGCATGGGCCTGCTAGATGGATCCGTGCTCGATGTCATTCGGCTGACTGGCGGGGTGTCATCGGACATCCTGCTCGTCACGACGTCCCGCCGGCAACTCTGCTTCAAGCGCGCACTGCAGAAGCTGCGGGTAAGCGCCGACTGGCAGGCACCTGTAGACCGCAACCGCCACGAGATACATTGGATCAGGGCCGCCAACTCCGTCCTGCCCGGGATCGCCCCTGAGATCTTGGGCGACGACCCGCTCGCGAATGCCTTTGCCATGGCCTACCTGCCGGCTGAATGTCATCCACTCTGGAAGGCGCAGCTTCAGGCCGGCTCTGCCAGCCTGGAGACCGCAGCCGCGGCTGGCCAGTCGCTGGGCCGGCTGCACGCGGCGACTGCCACCACTCCGGCCCTGGCCGAGACCTTCAACAATTTGCACAATTTCGAGGCGCTCAGGATTGATCCATTCATCCTGGAAAGCGCCCGGCGGACGCCGGAGGTGGCGGCGGAGCTCTTCCAAATCGCCACGGACCTACGCGGCGCGCGCACCTGCCTTATCCACGGAGACTTCTCGCCGAAGAACATCCTCTGCGGCGGCCCGCATGGGCTTGTCATCCTGGATGCCGAGTGCGCCACCTGGAGTGATCCGGTTTTCGACGTCGCCTTCTGCCTGACCCACCTCCTGCTGAAGTCCGCCGTCCACCGGCAGTACCGGCAACGCACCTTGGCCTTCGTGGCCGCGCTGCTGGACGGCTACGGCGGCCACGTCGACTGGGAGCCCTTGGACGCCTTCCAGGCGCGGCTTGCCCGGCTCACGCCCGCGCTCATGCTCGCCCGCGTCGATGGCAAATCGCCGGTGAACTACCTGCGGAGGTCCGACATCCAGCTCACGAGGATCTTCGCTACGCAAATGATCCGTTGTCCGGCGCGGACCATCGACGAATTTTTCGGTTTCTGGCGGCACGGATTGAAAAGTGAATAGTCGGATAAGCACGATCTCCGCTCGTCGGATTTGGGACTCACGAGGCCACCCGACGGTGGAGGTCGACGTCGCCCTTGCGTCCGGTGCCAAAGGCCGCGGCGCTGCACCCGCTGGCGCCTCGCGGGGCAGCCACGAAGCTGTCGACCTTCGGGACGGCGGCACCGCCCTGGCCGGCCAAGACGTGCAAGGCGCTCTGGAAATGGTTCGCTCGCTGGTTGCTCCCCGCCTACTTGGCATGGACGTGCGCGACCAGCAAGGCATCGATGAGGCGCTCATCGAGCTCGATGGAACGCCCAACAAGAGCCGGCTCGGCGGCAACACTACAATCGCTACCTCACTAGCAGCCGCCCATGCCGCCGCGGCGCATGCGCACGAGCCCCTCTGGCGCTACCTCGCCGATGGCGGTCCCGTGACATTGCCCTTGCCGGAGGTCCAGATCTTCGGCGGCGGCGCTCACGCGGGACGCCGGGTCGACATCCAGGACTTTCTGGTCATGCCGCTCGGCGCGGAGTCCTTCCAGCACGCTATGGTTATGACCTCGGACGTGTACCGGGCGGCTGGCGCGCTGATGATGGAAGGGGTCCGCCTTCGGGGTGGCCGACGAGGGCGGCTGGCGGCCGGACTTTGTGTCCAACGAGGAGGCCCTGGATGTCCTGGCGCGTGCGTTGGCGCGGTGCGGCTATGACGACGGCCGCATGATGATGTCCCTGGACGTTGCAGCGTCGGAGTTCGGAAAGGGCGGTCGTTACCGGCTGGCGCTGGAGGGCCGCACCTTCGATCGCAGCGAATGGCTGAAGCAGCTGCAGACGTGGCGGCGGCGCTATCCGATCGTCTCGCTTGAGGATCCGTTCGGCGAGGATGATCCCGAGGGCTTTCGGGAGGTGACCGCGTTAATGGGCGAGGACGTGCAGATCATCGGCGATGATTTCCTCGTCACCAGCGTGACGCGGGTCAAGGAGGCGCAGGACAGCCAGGCCTGCAACGCCGTCCTGATCAAGCCCAACCAGGTCGGTACCCTGACCGAAGCCAAGGCGGCGCTGGAGGCGGCCAAGGCGAAGGACTGGGGCACCGTCATCTCCGCCCGCTCGGGAGAGACGGAGGACGTCACCATCGCCCACCTCGCCGTCGGCTGGGCGGCTGGGCAGCTTAAAGTCGGCTCTTTTACGCGTTCCGAACGGATGGCGAAATGTAACGAGGTCATACGTATCGAGGAGGAGCTCGGCGCGAGGGCGGAGTTCGTCGGCCCCCGCGCGCTACCTGTGCACCGGTCTTCCGTATGAGGGCGGTGCTGCAATACCGGGCCGGGCGACGTCTGCGCGACCGCCTCGCCCGACAGACCGGGCACGCCATCGAAGTGACGATCGTCGACGATGACGACTACGCTGGCCTCCTACGGGAGATGGTGGACGCCGAGGTTCTTCTGCACGTTCTGACGCCTGTTACTGCCGAGGTGATTGGTTCGGCGCCGCGGCTCCGGCTAATCCAGAAGATCGGGGTGGGGGTAAATACCATCGACCTCGCCGCCGCTGCAGCGCGCGGCGTACACGTGGCGAACATGCCAGGGACAAACACCCAGGCGGTGGCGGAATACACGCTGGCGCTTATGCTGGCGGTGCTCCGCAAAGTTACAGTGCTGGATGACATGACCCGCAAAGGTGGGGGTTGGTCCGCCGACCCGGTTCTGCTGGAGGCGACCGGAGAAATCGCCGGGCGTACGGTGGGCTTCGTCGGTTTCGGAGCGGTACCACGACGGCTCGCCCCTGCGCTCAACGCGCTGGGGGCCGCCACGCTCTACTACGACCGCAGCCCCGCACCCGGCGAGGAGGCCAGCTTTCGCGAGCTGGATGCCCTGCTCGCCGAGTCGGACGTCGTCTCGCTTCACCTGCCGCTCACGGCGGAGACCACGCGGATGGTGGACGCCCGCACCTTCGGGCTCATGCGGCCGGGCGCGATGCTTATCAACACGGCACGGGGCGGTCTGGTCGACGAAGCCGCGCTCTGTGCGGCGATCGACTCTGGGCGCCTCCTGGGGGCAGGCCTCGATGTCTTCGCCGACGAGCCCCTGCCCCCCGCAAGCCCGCTTCTGTCGCTAAGGAACATCGTATTGACTCCACACATCGCCTGGCTCACGCCGGAGACGATGAAGCGGAGCCTCCGCGTCGCCTTCGAGAACTGCCGCCGGCTTGAGACTGGGAGCCCGCTCCTTCACGAGATCAGCCTGGAGGCGGCGCTCCCTCGCAAGGCTCCGGCGGAGGCCGGACCGATCCGATGGTCGTGAAGCCACGGACTTACGACCTAGTTCCGGGCAAAGTCGCCGTATTCTTGGAAAGGTACGAGCATAAGGGCCTTCAGGTTCAGTGCAAATACCTGGGCATGCTGCTCGGCTACTATTTGACCGAGTTCGGCACCCTGAACCGGATCATCCACCTATTGGCGTATGCGAACCTCGAAGACCGCAATCGGCGCCGCCAAGCGCTGTTCACCGACGAAAGGTGGCTCAAGTACCTGGAAGGCGTGATGCCGCTTATCGTGCGGCAGCAACCCGAGTTGCTGACGTCGGCGCGTTTCGCCACCCCCTCCCCCGCGCGTCTTGCCCCCGTGCGCAGTGAAAGACGGGTCATGATCCCTCTGGAACGTTGCGCATGACGCTGATCCGCTACGGTAAAGGTCCAAACCCCTTGGTGGGCTTTCAGGTCGAGGCCGGCTCAACTAGGCGGATCGGACACGACCTACAGCGGCCCGAGTGCATCCTGGCCGAGCGTGACGGCGTCCTCTGGTCGGCCGATGCCCGAGGTGGTGTCATGCGCATCTCGCCGGACGGGGAACAGCGCCTGATCGCGCCGGTGGCGGACACGCACTTCGACGGCTCGGCGACAAGCCTACTGACGGGCACGCTGCCGAACGGGTTAGCCTTCGCTCCCAACGGCGACTTGTTGATCTCGAACTTCGGCACTGACCAGCTGGAGCGCATGACGCGCACGGGCGAACTCAGGGTGCTTCTGGACAGCCTTGATGGCCAGCCGATGGGCAAGGTCAACTTCGTTCTCAGAGATAGCCGGGAGCGTGTCTGGGTCACCGTCTCAACCCGGGTGAACCCGTGGAGCGAGGCCATCAACTCCGCGCTTGCCGACGGCTACATCTTACTCATCGACGAGAAAGGGGCGCGCATCGTGGCCGACGGCTTCCGCTTCACCAATGAGATCCGCCTCGACGCCACGGAGGAGTGGCTCTACGTCGCTGAAACGACTGGCAAGCGCGTGAGCCGACTTAGAGTGCAACCTGACGGCTCGCTCACGGATCGAGAGGTGTATGGTCCTCGCGACCTCGGACCCGGAGTTATCGACGGCATCGCCTTCGACGCCTACGGCAATCTGTGGGCAACGATGATCTTTTCAGACCGGCTAGTGGCGATCACCCCAGACGGCGATCTTCTAGAACTGATGACGGACGGGAACACCGCCGCTACTGCGCGGTTCGAGGCCGCTTTCGCCACTGGCGTCCCGGTGCCGTTCGAGGTGACCATGGCCTGTGGAGGCCCCACGTGCACCTGGCTCGCCAGCGTGACCTTCGGAGGGCCCGACCTCAAGACCGTCTACCTCGGCGGCCTTAAGGCCACCTCGATCCCCTACTTCACTAGCCCGGTCGCCGGCCTACCTATGGTGCATTGGTCCTGACTGCAGGGTGAGCGTTGCGCAGTGCAGGCAACTAGGCCGTGAGAGACGGCTGGTCTGGCCATTCTCAGAGCTCAAACGATAATCTATCTCGACCCCTTCCACGCAAGCAGTCGGTGCCTTCCCCAGATCGGCTCACGACGCAGATCGATTATCGTGTCGCACTGAACTTTCCGCTTTGGTGATAACCGACATAGAACAATCTGATTGGTTGTGACGTCATTTCCTTGACGGCCGGCTATGGATTTGGCTGGCGCGTCGCAGGCCTCCACCGCCTGCATGAGTGCATGAGGGGTCGAAGATGTGAAGTTCATGCGAAGGTGTCGAGAGCGACGTTTCCGCAATGACCAGTGCTGTGCCCTTTCGGGTAGCTCACAAAAGGCTCGGCGGGGCCGTTTCGGAAAGGGGTGCAGAGATATCGCGTATGAAGTTGCGAAACCAGCACAGGCCCTCATCCTGATCAAGGTGGCTATGCCACTGCAGGATGATGGGCAACTTAGGAAAGTCGATCGGAGCCGCCAGTATCCGGATAGGTAGATGACGGGCGAACTTCTCGGCCAGCCTACGTTGTAAAGTTGCAATTAGGGACGTTCCGACAATCGCGTTCACCAAATCAGTGAAGGCCGGCATCTCCCCAACTATGCGGCGCTCCAGCGAAGACTGTTCGAGGAACCATTTGTCGATTACCGTACGACGCGCCCGCTTTGGCTGGGAACGCACCACGTGGCCAGCGCTGAGATATTGTTCTAACGACAGGGCGTCGCCGATAGTTGGATGTTCCTTCCATATCACACATACATAACAGTCTTCAAACAGCTCCATCCTTGGATGGGAGGGAAAGCCAATCTGTGATGGCACTATGGCCATCTCGATCTCACCGCGATCGAATTGGTCGAAGCATTCCGGCAGGATAGGGTTGATCTCGACGCGGAGCAACGGTCCAGCGTTGGCGACCGTGCGCAGGATGCTGTCGCCAAGCACGTTCGTGACGTACTCGGAAGCTACCAGCGAGAAGTGACGGGCGTCCTTCCGAGGGTCGAAGCCAGCCCGCATCGAAACTAAGCCGTCAGTCTGCTTAAGCACGGCTTTCAGCGGCTGGCGCATCTTCTCGGCCAATGGGGTCGGCACGTTAATCCTACCTGAGAGGACGAAGAGCTCATCGCCAAAATGATCACGCAGTCGGCCAAGAGCGGCGCTGATCGCTGGCTGGGAGAGGCCGAGCGTCTCGCCCGTGCGCGTCAAACTGCCCGTGTCGAGTAGGAGATCAAGGATCATAAGTAGATTTATGTCCAATGCTCGATAGCGCATTCCGTCCCTCATCATATTGGATTATTGATTTTGCGAAAAGCCGAAGTTTTGGTAGGATTGTACCCTCAATCGACGCTCGGTTTCATCGGGTAACCCACACGCGGACCCTTGATTATGAATCGCTTCACCGTTTGCTTAAATAGTGGCTCTTGTCGGATTCCGGGGTGGCGATTGATACGTCACGCAACCAGCCCAGCGACGAGGGTGCTGAGCAGGGCTTTGCCGCGCCGGCGCGCATTGTGCACAAACTGGAAGAAGCCGAGGTGGAGCGGCAGCTTGTCCTGCGAGATGCCCCGATGCGGTCGCAACCAGGAGCGCAGCAGCGACCAAAATCTTTCCATCGTGTTGACGTGGACCTCGCAGAAACCGTCCCGTCCTCGTCGGGCATACTCGCCGCGCCCATGGCAGACCGTCTTGTGCCGGTAGCTCCAGGATGGCAGGCGCGCGTAGATGGCATATTCATCCGTGTGGATGAGGGTGCCCGAGGTGACGGCGGCGGTGATGACCGGCTTGATCGTGGCCTGCTGCACGTTGGCCAGCATGCGCAGAACCACCTGGCCGCCGCGCTGGATCGGGCCGAGAATGGGCGGCCTGTCCTTCTCCAGCGTGCCCCGTCCCGGCGCGCCTGCCAGCTTGCGGCACCGTCCAAGCCGCCCCTTTTGGCCACCTCGTCCGGCTGCCCCTTGTGCCCGGCCACCACGTAAACCTCGTCAATCTCGACTTCGCCCTCCAGCTGCACCGGACAAGCTTTGGCGATCAGACCGCTCCGCAGCTGTTCTGTCATGACCTGCATATCCGAGACGGCCAAGCCCAACTCGCCTGCGATCTGCCGATTGGAAAGGTTCAGGCCTATGAAGTAAAGGCACAAGACCCACACCCGCAAAGGCTGGTGATGCCCAGCCAGCACCGTGCCAGTGAAGTCGTCGAAACGTTCAACACATGCCTTGCACCGATAGCGCTGGCGACATGGCTGCGTGCTCACGAATCCCCTCATTTGAATTGACCTTCTTCTAGGCCCGATTCGGGTCGACTCCGTATGACTGCGGGATAGCGGTTATGGAGTCTGACGGTGGTCAAATCGGAGCTTTCGGGCAAGCGGCTGT
>JAABUY010007554.1_pt1 | contig 10298 bp, 11 predicted proteins | sample 5560271 | NCBI WGS metagenome assembly JAABUY01 (sample SAMN10711886, study PRJNA513374) | rock metagenome | isolation source: Antarctica rocks | place: Antarctica: Victoria Land, University Valley
GGCAGCAAACATGGATGCTAGCTTCTGGTTTGCAGTATCTCAGACCAGAGAAGGCAAGCCTGAGAGCAGGTTGTCACCTGCTGATCTTGCAGCATTGATGGCGTTGAGCCTAGTCATTTCCGTCTCTCGCAAGCTTACTTTACCGGACAGAGCAGCGTTGGCTAGCTCCAGAGCATCGATACGAACATACAGCTGTTCAACCTCATTTTGCTTGCGTTTTCTGCAAGCAGCAGCTTGTTATACATCGCACACAGTGTATAGGACTTTCCTTGCACCAGTACCAAACCTGCAGTTGTTAATGAATAGACTCACCGAGACCGAGCTGCTGTCTGTCGGTTCAACGCAAGCCGGTGCTCTCTGTCTGCGTGTTCGATCACGCTTCGGTCCTGGGTAGCGGACATGAAATACAGAAATGGGCGACAGCTGTTGCGTGGAAGTGTCATGTAAAAGAGTCGTATGACGCTTTCATCAGCTCGAAAGCAAGATGGAAGGTGGAACGCAACATTTTACTCTTGTTACTTTAGCGCCTACAAGCCTTCTATCGAAACCTTGCAACTGCCGTCACGCAATACAAAGTTGTGCTCAAGTGAAAACCCAGCCTTGCGCCGCCGAGCGCTCCATTCGGGTCCATCACAACATTGGCCTGTCGGTGTAGTAGTGATTCTCGGCGACGTCTCAAATTGGACACAACTTGTGGTTTCGGAGCTTTCGCAACAAAATTCGTGACAATTCGTGACAATCGTGACGAGAGGCCAGTCCTCCAAGCCCGGAAGTCGTCTCTTTGTCCGCCGCAATATTACCACCCGCTGCCAGGAAGCATAGTGCAAAGGGACTCAATGTTGCTGTGACAATGATGCTGTGACTATGTAATTTCCTGTCGTGATGCATCGCATCCAGAAGCGCAATCCCAGAAACATGACCCCGAGGATGCACTGATTTGCAGAGCCTGATGAAATGCCGTCATAGTGCCGTGACGTCGTTGCTTCAACAGAGTGAGCAAGGAATTAGGCTTGACAAGTTGGTTCCGCTGTTGCATCGATGATCAATTCCTAACCACGATTCGTGGTATCATCATCGTGCTCAATATGTATGTCACATGACTCAAAACGTGAATATAAACCCGCAAAATTTCAGCATATACGCTCCTGGTTCCGACATTTATTGCGCAAATCTCGACAGTGGATATCAAAAGATTTCTGGAACTAGCATGGCTTGTCCTATAGTAGCTGGTGTTATGGCGCAATACTTTCAATACAATAATTCTTTGACTACTTACGACATAACAGACACAATTTATAGGTCTAGGACTAGGGGAAACGTTGTCACTGGGTCTACTGGTAGACCTGCACCACTCATACAAATTCCTACTGAGTACGACTTGTTGTTATTGAATACAACTCTCGTTTCTATGTTCAATAGTTACGTGTGACATGAAAAACTGTAAAATGTTTCGGTATTTTGGACGGTGCTTATGTGTGTTGCCGGAACACCCTAGTTGCACAGCGCCTCCACCTCTACCAGAAAGAACGTTGAGAGACGAGTGGCCTATAAGGGCAGCTGGTGGCTTTAGGATGAGAAGACACGGAAAAGCTTTTAAATCTAGGCCAGCCACAAAGCCTGAAAATTATCCTTATTAGATAGCAGCAACGATGAAGCTCCTCAATAAGCGTACGGTTTTCTTGTCTTCTGCTGACAGGGCTTCTGGAGATTTAGGGCAATTTTCTGTACCTATTACTTGCCCTGTTTTCCGTCTTTTCCCTTGTTCCCCCTACTGCCTTGTTTGCCTGAATCGCCAGCTTGTCCTTTAGGGCCTTGTGGTCCCATGATTGTGAGGCTCTTTCTTGTTGGTGCACGAACGGGCATTTGTCTTCCATGTTTAGATGCTTTAGGAGGTGCAGCTCTAGGGATTACCGGTACGGCTGGAACAGTCACTCCATGATGACGTGGTGCTTTGATGCGTGCTCCTAACACACCCGCTCCAGCGACACGAGCGTCTATTTCCCTTGTTCTTGTGTGTGAATACGAATAATCATGACCTCCTCTGAGATGTGCTAAAGTGTGTGCTTCTACCAATCTACGTTTCTTTTTGCCTAGCCGGCCCTTTTTGGGACGTGGCCCCTTAGATTTCATCACCATCTAGAAGCTGGCTGATAATCAAAAACAGTTTTGTTGACGAGATTTGTGGGTGTCGAGGAGTTACGCAACAACGCACCGGCAGCCATGCGGCGTTTCCTTTCTTTTGACAGCCTCATCGGCTGTGAAACAAGTGGCATCTTGGCCCAGTACTATCATTACACAAAATTCTTAATGGTGTGATTGTCCTTGTACTTAGCTTTTACCCAAGTTCTTTTCTCACTACCAGGCAAATGAAACAAAGCGGAAATGCCGTATTCGGCTTGATGAAACAAATTATCGTATCTATCTTTACCAACGGCCGGCAGCGGTTTGTAAGCAGACCCGACTATTTGCACACCGGTCGTTTTCTTTTCAGGGGAGATGGTCTTGCCGAAAACTTTGTGTATACCGCTCAACAGCTTGTGACTTGCAGCGTTGCCTATGTCTTCTCTAGCCCTCCTAAAAGCACCTGCAACACCGCTTCCGGGTTCGAATGCTGTCCCTTCCACTCCGTACTTTCGACCTACATGCACAGCTTGGGATCCACCCAAAGAATGTCCTGTCACTTGCACGTTTTCTTTGCCGTACTTTTTTGCTGTATTTCTGTACGCCTTCTCCGCTCCTCTGAATCTGCCACTGAGGTACTCATCCATACCGTTAAAGATCTGACCATCTGCAATAAGATCGCTGATGTGTTTTGGATCCGTGCCTTTGTAAGCTATGACAGCTTTGTTTTTCGATTTATTATAAAAAACTGTTCTGGACGGTTGAGTTAGGTCAGGGTCTATCTCATAACCTAATTGTTGATAACTAGACTTGAACTTGACTGGATCGTATGCTGCCTGTGACAAAACAGCATGCTCGTGATAAAAAGGTTGATTAACGTCTTCTTTGCTCCTAGGCAAATCTTTATGCTTAGTCAACTCCCCTAATTTATCTTTCGGCCTAGCATAAACAGATCTAGCTCCGGTATCAGCGCCAGCTAGACTTGTATCTATCTGTTGATTCATCTCAGTTGTTCATAGTAGCCGCATAAGAACTGACACCTTGATTCATTTCTGGTCTATCGAAGGGTTGAGGTGCAGGTGCACCCATACCCTTCTTGATGGCCACGTGCTTTCCCATGTCCATCGTACTTGTCTTGTGAGTTCCGAGGTAACCACGTGCCGAAAAAGAGGTTCTGCCGTAAGCGCGTTGCATCGTGACAACCACTAATCGTATCACATAAAAATCATCATGGAGCTCCGTACACGACAACAGTGCAAGGAGATGTGGTGCTACTCAACGACAACCCTCCAGCATTCACTAGTTGAAAGGTGACTGTACGGAAGTCGGAAGAGATGCTCTGTCCAGTCACCACAGGGGTAGCAGACAATGTTCCGCCACTTGGCACCCAAGGTGTAGCGGTGGCGTGAAAGATGTTGCTAAACACTGCTGTGCCTGTAGCAGTCCCATCGCTAGTAGGGTGAACTGTCAGCAACCCAGCAGAAGGATTTCCACTGAAATACACTATTTTCAAGTAAGGGGCTTGGGTCATAGAGTTAAACACCTGTAGAGCAGGGGTTGGATTGATAAGGCCCGACATGTTGCCACATTATCAAACCAGAAATTAATACCCGGTCACGGTGCAGTAGATGACAGTCCCGTTTGCAACAGCATTTTGATTTCCAGTCAAAATACAATTGATGGTGACAGCTGTAGTTGTTGCAGAATTGATACTTGTGGAGGGACATGCAGCCCCGCTGTTGGTTGTGATGACTGCATTTGCCTGGACGTTCAGCAACGTGTTAAACAAAGCAGTTCCACTAGATGTGCCTGTTGTTGTAGGGTAAAAGGTGACTTGGCCACTTGTTGTGGTTCCTTTGCCATACCAAATTTTGCTGTTAGTTATAGCTGTGCTCCCATTGTAAACACCGTTCAAGGGCGTTCCTGTGACGGGTCCAGTCAGCGTAAGTCCGCTAATGGTTGTGGCAGCCAAATTAGTCGTCCCGGCCACGTTTAAATTTCCGGTGATTGTTTCGTTACCAGAAATTGCGTTGCTTGTCATGCTAGTAGCTGCCAAAGTGGAAGCTCCGCTGACATTCAGCGTGCCTGGGGTTGTTAGGGTGCCGAACGTATTGATGTTGTTAGTGAATTGCGATAGCTGAGTTGGCTGGCCAGTTAAACTTGCGTAAGTGCCAGCTGTCGCCACAGGTGCCAAAGCCGGTGTGTTAGTCAAATCTGTATACTTGCCTGATGTAGCCACTGTTGCCAGATTAGGCTGCCCTGTCAAACTAGCATAGGTGCCAGCTGTCGCAACAGGTGCTAAAGCTGGTGTGTTGGTCAAATCCGTATACTTGCCTGATGTAGCCACGGTTGCCAAATTAGGCTGCCCTGTCAGACTGGCGTAAGTGCCAGCTGTAGCCACCGGTGCAAGATTGGGTTGACCTGTCAAACTTGCGTAGGTTCCTGCTGTGGCCACAGGTGCCAAAGCTGGAGTGTTACTAAGGTCTGTATACTTCCCTGATGTTGCAACCGTGGCCAGATTAGGCTGGCCTGTGAGGCTTGCATAAGTGCCAGCTGTAGCTACAGGTGCAAGATTGGGCTGGCCAGTCAATGAGCTGTAAGTGCCAGCTGTCGCAACAGGAGCTAGAGCTGGCAGGTTGTTCAAATCACCATAGTTGTTAGATGTAGCAACTGTGCCTAGCACGGGAGCGCCTATTACGTCACTGTACTTACCTGAGTGCCCTATCGTGGAGATGACGGGCAGACCATACAAAGAAGCATAAGTCCCGGCTGTCGCCACTGGTGCCAAAGCAGGAGCTCCTACGAGATCGGAGTATAAACCTGAATGGCCTACAGTGCTGAAAGCTGGTTGACCTAGTAGGTCAGAATACAAGCCAGAATGACCTACTGTGCTGATGACAGGTTGACCTAGTAGGTCAGTGTAGTTGCCAGTGTGTCCGACAGTGCTGATGACGGGTTGGCCTATCAGGTCAGAGTACAGTCCAGAATGCCCAGAGGTGCTGATGAGTGGTAACCCTAACAGGTCAGTGTATTCACCTGTTGCACTGACCGTTGACAATGTAGGTTTATTCAAAATCTGAGTGACACCGCTGACAGCTGCCCAATCAGACGGCAATTGAGTGTACCCTGACATGCTTACCCCTGTGTTAGCAAGGTCGGGTGTGAAACTTCCGAAAGAACTGCTGTAGCTGGTCAAATAAGAGCCAGGTGTTCCTATAGAAAAGGACGAGGGAGAGTTACTGAACCCGTAGAAGTTTCCACCTAGTCCACTGCTGTACGAAGAACTTACGATAGACATACCTCACAGTTACTACACAAATTTTACAGAAGTAACTTTTTCTGCAGCCTTACTGTAGAGCTTCTGTAGGTTCTGCAGCTATGACAATCAACAGTCACGATGCTAGCATGGATCCGCCTAGCCCTACTGTGGGTAGCCCCATCAAACCACTCACCCCAGAAAAGGAGACCACAGCACGTGCCAAGAAGCAGTTGTCTAGCGCCCAAAAGGCATCACTGGCAAGAGCAAGGGAAAAAGCACGACAGAGCAAGCTCGCCAAAAGTCAAGCGAAAGCAGAACAAGAGAAGGAGTTTGCAAAGTTTCAAGCAGGGCCACCGTCACCAGCGAAACCTGCAAGTGACACAGAAATGACAGAGAGCGAAAGCGAGCCCAGCCCCAGCCCAGTGAAGAAGAAGAAGACTAAGCGTCATGCGAAGAAGAAGCGTAGGCATTACACAAGTAGCGACAGCGAGACATCTGAAGACGATCCTGCTGATGCCAAGCAGCGCTTGGCAGATCATGCAGCTTTGGCTAAGCAAGTGTATCAGAACAACTTGTCACGTTACAAGTCTGATGTCGTGTACAAGTCGCTCTTTCCTTATCTTCAAGGGCCATAATTACATTTCCTCGATGTGCAAGTCCATGCCTTCACTAACTCTAGAAATGAGCTTGGGAATGTTTTGCCTGATCAACAGCAATGCATTATCCAAATCAGCTTCTTTTTGCTCGAAAGGCAATTTAACGTATGCCATGTAATTCAAAGGGTCATACACCTCGAAATGTAATCCGTTCAACTCTAAGCATGCTATACTGAGGAGCTTGATCGCAATCAAAGGTTCTGGTGCCCAGTCGAATTTAACGTAAAGATTGAACAATCCTCTGTCGTTAGCTGCACTGCATGCTATTTGTTTCACCGCTGCATGATGCCCCATCGACAGCTTCAACAAGTTCCCCATATGCTTCGTCAATAGAAAGCTCGTAGTCTGGCCAGGGACCATTGTCTGAAACATTATCCCCCATGTTTCCATCGCGAATCTGACACTTATCGAACTCATCCGCGTTCAACAGCCTGTTGACAATGTCGTCTCTCCTCGACTGCAGATACCAATCTATGACGGTGAGGCAATCCCGCAGTTGTCTGATTAATGTAAGGTCCACCTTTTTAGGCTCCACCCAGTTGTCTGTAAGGAAAAAGTAGGCTACGTCTCTGACTGCCGACCGTGCACAGGCGAAAGGGCTCATTGACTAGGGGATCTGGGCCCGGGCACTCCTCTGTTCTCGTCTATCTCGTTCTCTATCAGGCGCAAGTACTTCTTGATTATGCAGCGCTGGTCTGGAGTGATGGGGAGTCTGTAGATGTTTCTGTGGGTGATCGAGAGGTAGTCAATGACTGCATCTGTAGGGAGAGGGATGGCCATGTACGCCTCCCTAGTCGTGTCGCTAGGATCAATGCTTCTAGGATTTGCTTCAAATAATGCTGTGATAAAGCTGCCTCTACCTCAGAAATGTTCTCTGTAGTAAGGGTCTGCAGTCTGTGCAAGTCCTTAGCCAAATCTTTAAGATCGTAGACAATCCAACCGTATGGTGTAGTAGGAACGAAGTTAGGCATTCAACTGGTATTGAGGAGTGAAGAGGCACAAGTTAATGATGTCTAGTAGACTCCGGATAACCACTTTATCCTCTGTGGTCAGGGCATTCAGCGTAGTCGTGTTTACTATCCCCTTTAGGGCAGCAACGATCTCTGGTCCCTTCATAAAAGCCGGGATCCCTAGTGAGATTCCTTGCAGACGGCTAGCACGAGATCGTTGATAATGTCTACCAGGTCGTAGAGGTTTTCCTCTGCGTCTCTGGGCAGAACAGTCTGCTTCGTCTTAATTTCTTTTAGTTGTCTAGTGGCTAGTTCCAGGTGTTTTACAAGGTTGTTGTAGGCGGTAGCCATTATTTATAGAAATTACAGTGTTTTGTCAAGGTTCTACAGAGCTACAGTACTCTGTGTGCAGAAAAAAGTAGAGTTATGTCACCATTAGTCAACTGTGACATAATCCAGATAATCCCTGTAGCGATTTCTGTAGATTTCTGGCTCAGGCTCTGCAGCATCTGCCCTAGATGACTGTAGCATCAAGGCCAGATGATCTGTAAATCAGGGCCAGATCACTGTAGGGTCTGCCCCAGATGACTGCAGGGTCTGCATGCAGAAGAAGAATAGTCTGTGTGCAGAGATCTGCAGCTCTAGGGCTGCAGAACCGGCTTCTGAAATTTTCTGGATTATGATAGAGTTTAATAAACTTCTGTAGATTTTTAGGGTAAAGTTGGGGAAACCCCAACATAACCCTAAAAATAAGGGCAAACAGGGTAGGTGTGTGTGGGGGTAGGGTTCATGATACCATAATAACAGGATTCTCAAACCCTTGTTTTGAAAGCTGATTAGTCAGAAAGCTCTCTTCTTTCTAAACTTTTTCAAAAAGAGTGATATTATGTTATTATAGCTTGCCCTACAGCGTAAAGTACTAGAAGGGCTTGTGCAGAAAGGCCCCAAATAACAGCCCCGTATTAGGGAAACACGGACAGATAGGGTATGTTTTTGAATCTTTAAAACATTGCTTACTAATGGCGGCTGTTTTGTAAGGCTTTTAGTCACACACACAAACCCTACTGCTTGACATAATCTGACAAATCACAGAGAAAACCCTACGGTCAGTAGTCAGTTAGACAAATATATATATAAGAACGTCATGCTGAGTCAAAGCATGCTGCCTGAAGGTCTGCCTGGTCGTTTGATGTAGAGACAGAGAGTGCCCGGCCAACAACACATGTTAAAGAAGACAAAGGTCGCAAAGTGTTGCAACCGCCCCCCCGCCCTCTGTAGGGCTTTGTCACGACTCGCCGCAAATGCTGTTGCTGTAGCATCCTTCCTGATAAAGCAACGTGTGATCAGTGAGCGACGGCTATGACATTGCGTGTCTGTCGGCGTACTGCATAATCCATAAGGCATATGGTCCGTCGAGCGTCAGAAGTGCGCAGTCTGCTGCAGCGGCACACGACTCTTTTGTGGAGACCACCTTCCTGAATCCTCAACTTGCAATTCGTTTTTAATGAGGCCTTGCAACATACTGCTCGCAGCTTAGTCCCAGGAGGTGATGGGGCGCAAGGGGAAGGTTGCCTATCTCTACGATGGTAAACAGCACGCACACAACGCTAGATCTGTTTGGAAGCAGTCCGCAGTCCGTCCCAGGGCCACCAAGTAGTGATGGCAATCACCACAGCGTTCGAATTGAGGGACAGGTATCTCATGCTCGGCTTTTGCACCTGCAGGAGAAGTTGGCGGTGCCTACTACGGGATCAAACACCCTATGAAGCCCCACCGCATGCGGATGACCAATGAGCTCATTGTGCAATATGGCTTGGCAGAACATCTTGATGTCTTTGTGAGTCTCCTCTCAGCAAGACCCACAAGTCTTGCAGCACCGAAATGAATGTTGCTCAAGGCCTTGCTACCACAGCGTTGTAGCAAACAACTGGCACACATGCACCACCAAATACTCAACCACTTGCTTGGTGTCATTGCAGAAACCAAACAGAGCCACTCCTGTAGCACTGGAGCACTTCCACACTCATGAGTACATTGACTTCCTCCAAACTGCAAAGCCAGATCATGTCACTGAGGCTCAGGTGCAGCATTACAATGTCATAGACGACTCACCAATCTTTGATGGAGTCTTTAAATTCTGTCAGATCTATGCCGGTGCTTCCATCCATGGCGCCCAGAAGCTGATTCAAGATGATTATGACATCGCGATCAACTGGGCAGGCGGCTTGCACCATGCCAAGAAGGGTCAAGCTTCAGGTGAGCACCCTGTTTTCCTGGTTCGGAGATTGCTGTGAGGGAAGGTTCTCCCAGGCCAACGCCATAACACTTGGGCGCACAGCAAGTGCATACAAGGATCAAAGCTGCTGCACAGGCCTATGATGTATATGCTCGCATCAGCATCAAGCAATAGTGATCAGTATCAGCTGTATTGTCTTAAGATGCTGTGCACCATTGTGCGCCTTCTGACTGTGCTTGAGAGACACTGCTGTTGACGGAGCACATCGAGTGTATCAAGAAGCTCTATTACATCTGAGGTTGGGTGACGGCTGTGTGACCAATACTGTGTTAAGTCACTGGCTAAAATACTTTTTGCATGACCATGCAGCTTTGTGCATCTTGCACAGCAAGCAAACACTCTCTGCTGTGCAGGTTTCTGCTACGTGAACGATCTGGTCCTGGCCATACTAGAGTTGCTGAAGCACCATGCAAGGGTGCTGTACCTAGACTTAGATGTTCATCATGGCGATGGCGTTGAGGAAGCCTTTGTATCCAATAACAGGTCCGATGTTTGCAGCAAGATGCAGTCAGATTGCTGCATTGGGAACAATCTAACAATGTGCTTGCCAAATAGAAACAGCATGACTTGCTGTGTGCTTATGCATAGGCTTGCTGCTGTGTTACTCTGCAGTCTACCTTGCCGTGCACTGCTGTGAGTTTTCATTCGCTATGCTGCACTGTACTGTGCGCTGCTGTGCAAGCCTATTTGCATCTGACAGCTGTATTCTGCATGCAGGGTGATGACTGTCAGCTTTCACAGATACGGCCATTTCTTCTTCCCTGGCACAGGGAACTTGACAGAAATCGGTTTTGGTCATGGCAAGTGGCACACACTCAACATTCCATTTGATGCTGGCCTGACGGATGGCCAGTTCTGGAGCGTCTTCCAGCCTGTCATGCAAAAGGTGATGGATGCCTATCAACCTGGAGCTGTGGTCTTGCAGTGTGGTGGGTTTGCTGCGCATCTGTGGGCCTTCATACTGCTGTTGCCTATGGCTTGCAATGACCACATGAGCCATTCGCATTGCTGCAGCA
>JAABUY010007556.1_pt1 | contig 10298 bp, 6 predicted proteins | sample 5560271 | NCBI WGS metagenome assembly JAABUY01 (sample SAMN10711886, study PRJNA513374) | rock metagenome | isolation source: Antarctica rocks | place: Antarctica: Victoria Land, University Valley
CTTCGCGCGCGGCGGGCAGATCGCTTTGCTCCAATGCGAGTCGCACCATCCGCCCGGATGCCGCGAGCATGCGCAGGGCGAAGAATGAGGTGAGTGCGGCCCCTTCGATGATGGCTGCTGCGGCGACCCCTTGTCGGGCATATCCGCGCCGCACGAGTGTCATCCGTGCCCGCCGCGCGAGGCATTGCACCGCCATCGCCGGGAGGACTGCCAGCGGTGTGGCGATCAGGATTGCCCCGCCGCCATAGGCGAGCCGTGCGCATTCACCGTATGGCGCGTGCCGTTCGAGTTGTCCGATTACCTTGCCGTACCAGGCAACGGGGTGCCAGCGGGTGGGCAACTCGCCGACGAGATCGAGCGCGAGCGCAGCGAACATGGCCGCGCCCGCCACTTTGGGGGTGCTCCGAGTCGACGCAGCACGCATCCTAGAACTCGATCCCCTTCTGCGCCTTGATCCCGGCGCGGTACGGGTGCTTGATCTCGGTCATCTCGGTGACGAGGTCCGCATGATCGATCAGTTCCTGCGGCGCATATCGCCCGGTGATGACGATGTGCATCCCGGCGGGGCGCTGATCGAGCGTTTCGCGGATCTCGTCCCAGCTGAGCCAGTGGTACTTGAGCATGTAGGTTAGTTCATCCAGGACGATGAAGTCGAATGCACCGGAGAGGATACGCGCGCGGCAGACATCCCAGCCTTGCCGCGCGAGCGCCTTGTCCTCCTCGATGTTTTGGGAAAGCCAGGTGAAGCCGTCGCCGAGAGGCAGGATCTCGATACTGAACTTCTTCGTCGCCTGGATCTCGCCCCACTTGCCAGTTCGCGCCTTGATGAACTGCAACATGCAGACGCGCAATCCCTGCCCCCATGCCCGCACTAGGAGCCCGACTGCGGCAGTCGTCTTACCCTTCCCTTTTCCGGTGTAGACGATCAGGAGGCCCTTGCGCGTCGCCGTTTTCGAACGTGCACGGCGGGCCGTGTGGCGCGTCTTCTGCCGCGCCAACCGCTCTGTTTCGTCCAGACCGGCGGTCTCTTCGGGGTCGCCGGGGAGGTCGATCGTCACGCTCGGAGGTGTCCCCATGCTCACTGCCCCATTCCTTCTGCCTCGGTCGTGACCATCTGGTAGAGAATCAGCCGCTCGACAGGCTCGCCACGGACGAGATGGTCGCGCACGATCTCGTCCACGTCGGCAATCCCGACGCCCGCGTACCAGATGCCGCAGGGATAGACGATCACGATCGGCCCGCGCGCGTGCTGCACCGTGCATCCCATCCGGGTCACCTTCACGTCGTCGACGCCCGCCGCCTCGAGTGCCGCCCAGAAATGCGCCCGCACCGCCTCGCCGCCCTTGTCCGAGCAGAAGCGGTTGCGGCACATATCTGCAGGCGTCTGCATCTCCGCGCCCGCACCGCTCGCGGTGCAAACGAGGACGTGATAGCGATACGGCTTTACCATGCGCACCTTCCTCGATTACGGTACATCCCGTCGTTGCCCATATCGGCTCATGCGCCATCGCACGCCCGGTTCGCAGGCGTCGGTAATGTCGCGTCGTACGCATGTACTATCCCGCGTTCGTCGTTGGCGTGGCCCCGTCGAACAGTTCCGGGAATGCGACGCGGATCACCTGCGCGCTCTCCACGGGATCGAGGTCACCGAGATGGCGGTAGTCGGCACCGAGTTCGCTTGCCAACCGCTGGGCGAGACCTAGTCGCACCAGGCCGGTCTCACTGTCGAGCACGAGCGCGGATATCCCCCGGTCGCGGAGCACCCTGGCTTCGCGATGCGCATCATCGACGGGCGCACTCTCCTCCGCGAGCGATACGTTCGCACGACCGTCACTGAGCACGACGATGACTGGTGCCTGCGCCGTGTGTGCAGGGCGTTCCAGCACCTCGCGCGCGAGGCGCAGTGCGTCAGCCAGGGGTGTACGCCCCCCCGTCGCTAACGCATGCAACCGCTGCTCAGCAACCGATGTGCTCCGCGTCGGCGGCAAGACGAGCTCGGCCCGTGCGCCGCGGAAGGCGATCAGGCCGACATGGTCGCGCCGCTGGTACGCGTCCGTGAGCAAGCCGAGAACGGCGCCTTTGGCGACGGCCATTCGGCGCTCCGCCGCCATCGAGCCGCTCGCATCCACGACAAACAGGACACAGTGCCCGGCGGGCGGTTCGCGCCGTCGCCAACGCACATCCTCGGGATGGACGTGGACTCTCATCGCACCACCTTTCCACGATTCGGGGTAAATCCCTTGATACATTGCCGCCGTCCGGACGGTTGCCGCGACAGCGAGAGAGCCGCCTTCGCGCGCGTTCGCGACAATTGCGCCCGCTGGGCCCGGGCCCTGCTGCATAGTCGGTGCACTGCGGCGGCCTCTCGCGTGCTCGGCGCGATGCTTCGCGGTATCCCTCGGGAGGCTGAGCGACTGTGCGGGCGCGGCGTCGAACACGGTGGATCGGTCGCCTTCGTCATCATCATGCCCATCCGTGTCATCCGGCACAGGTGGTGGGGATGGGTCGGGTCCATCGTCAGCCGTTTGCGCGCGCTCACGCAGCAGGTCATCGATGCGCTCGGGCAGTGAGGCATCCGGCGCGCGCGGTTGGCGCGACCGATGAGGCAGCGCCAGTTCCGCCGCCGCGCGAATGTCTCCGCGCTCCACCAGGGTGCGCCCCGCATAGGCGGCGATCGTGCAGGCGGCCTTGTGGATCGTGAGGTCGGCGCGCAGTCCGTCCACATCGGCCTCTATGCAGATGCGGACGATCAGGTCCAGGAGATTGTCCGCGAGTACAACACGGGGAAGGTACTCGCGTGCGGTGGCTAATCGCTCGCGCAGCTCTTGCTCCTCACCGGTCCACCGCGCGATGAACGTGGCGGGATCGGCCTCGTAGGCGATGCGGCGGCGCACGACCTCCGTGCGATCCGCAGGGTCGGGCAATCCCTCGGCATCGATAGCCAAGCCGAAGCGGTCAAGGAACTGCGGGCGCAGCTCGCCTTCCTCCGGGTTCATCGTGCCGATCAGGATGAAGTGTGCCGGATGGGCGAACGAGATGCCCTCCCGCTCCACGACGTTCCACCCCATCGCCGCCGCGTCGAGCAGGACATCTACGAGGTGGTCCGGCAGGAGATTGACCTCATCGATGGAGAGGATACCCCGATGCGCGGCGGTGAGGAGGCCCGGCTCGAAATGGCGCTCGCCGCTCCGCAGTGCGCGCTCGAGATGCAAGGTGCCGAGGACGCGATCCTCCGTCGCGCCGATCGGCAGGTCCACGATGCGGGCCGGGCGCACCACCGCCTGCCTTCCCTGCCCGGCGCAGTGCGGGCAATTGACAAAGGGATCATCGGGGTCGCACGCGTACGGGCAACCGGCCACGACGGCGAGATCGGGCAACAGGGCGGCGAGTGAGCGCACGCTCGTCGATTTCGCGGAGCCCTTCTCGCCCCGGATCAGCACGCCGCCGATCGCCGGGTTGATCGCGTTCAGCAGCAGGGCCAGCTTCATCCGCTCCTGTCCGACGATGGCGCTGAACGGGTACCGATGGCGGGGGCCCGCCTGACTATCGCGCATGGGACACGCCCGCTGCGGACTCTTGGCGGCTTTCCAGATCGCCGTCGACCCGGAGATAGAGTTGCCGCAGCTGCTCCAACATCGCCGGGTCGGGCGCGGCCCACATGCCCCGGCTCGCCGCCTCCAGAAGCCGCTCGGCGATGTCCCGCAGACCCCACGGGTTGCTCCGCGCGAAGAACGCCTGCATATCGGGGTCGAGCGCGTACCGCTCGGTGACGGTCGCGTACATCCAGTCCTCGACCACATCGGCGGTCGCGTCGTAGCCAAAGAGGTAATCGACGGTCGCGGCCAGTTCCAGCCCGCCCTTGTAGCCGTGGCGGGTGATCGAATCCAGCCACTTCGGGTTGACGACGCGCGTGCGGAAGACGCGGCTTGCCTCCTCCTTGAGGTCGCGGACGCGGGCGCGGGCCGGGTCCGCGCTGTCGCCGAAGTAGGCGCGCGGGCGCTTCCCGGTCAGGGCGCGGATGGTGGCGATCATGCCGCCGTGGTACTGGAGGTAGTCGTCCGAGTCGAAGATGTCGTGCTCGCGGTTGTCCTGATTCTTCGCCGCGACCGTGACCCCCGCCAGCGCATCCCGAAAGTCGTCGCGCGCGTCCACGCCGTAGGTCTCCGCCGTGTAGGCGTAGCCGCCCCAGTTCACATAGGCCAGGGCGAAATCGCCCACGTCCTGCCAGTTCCGCTCCTCGATCAGGGGTAGGATGCCCGCGCCGTAGGTGCCCGGCTTGCACCCGAAGACGCGGTAGAGCGCCCGATCCTCCGCCTCCGCCGGTGGCATCCCCTCGGCGTCATTCCGCGCGCGTGCCGCGAGATACCGTTTGCGGACGAAGTTCTGTTCGACTGGCTCGTCCAGCAGGGCGACCATTCGCACCGCCTCGTCAATCGCCGCGATGAGATGCGGGAAGGCGTCGCGGAAGAAGCCTGAGATGCGGCAGACAACGTCGATGCGCGGTCTGCCGAGGGCGGCGAGTGGCACGACCTCCACCCCAAGCAAGCGATGATTCTCCGCTTGCCAGCGCGGCCGGACACCGAGCAGCGCAAAGACCTGCGCGATGTCGTCGCCGTGGGTGCGCATCGCGCTCGTCCCCCAGATGGAGAGCCCGACGCTCTCCGGGTACTCCCCCTCGTCATCGAGGTGGCGGCGCAGCAACTCATCCGCCAGTTGCTGGCCGACCTGCCATGCCGCCTGGCTCGGCAGGGCGCGCGGATCGACGGCGTAGAAGTTTCGCCCGGTGGGGAGCACATGCGCCATGCCGCGCGTCGGCGCGCCGCTTGGCCCCGCCGGGACATACCGGCCATCGAGGGCGCGCAGCAGATTGTCGATCTCCTCCGTATTGCGCCGGAGATTGGGCATCAGGTCCGCGCAGATGAAGCGGAGCGGCACGGTAATCGGGCGTGCCTCCTCTGTCTGCACCGACAAGAGCGTCCCCCGCAGGGCGCGGTCGATGTCGCCTATGGCGAACCCGCCGTCCGCGAGGGTACTCAGCAGCCGGTGAGAGAGCGTCTCGACAGCGAGGAGCGCGTCGCCCGCCGTGACGATCACGGTTCCGGCATCGTCGGCGAGCGCATTGAGGGGATATCCGCTTCCGTCGGGATTGATGCGTGCACCGGGATCCTCTTGTAGGATGGCGAGATCGAGGCCATACCCGGCGGCGACCGTGGCGGGCAGACTGGGGATCGCGAGGTTCGGGATGCGCGTCAGGTGATAGAGCAGATCGGTGAGCGAGTCCCCCTCCGGCACCGTGCCGAGCGTGTGCAGCCCGTCGCGGATCTGCGCGCCCGCCAGTTCGCAGAGATAACCGTCGATATCCTCGATCAGATGGGCCACGTCGGGGGCCATCAGCTCGGTCAGCGTGACGGGTGTCCCCTCGTCGGTGAGGGTCGGGTCCCATTCGTGGCTGTGATCGGGGTTTTTCGCGAGCAGGCGGCTCAGGTCGCTGTCGAGGTTTGCCCGCTTGATGAGCGCCCAGATCTGATTCTGCAAGAGCGGCAACTTGGTCGGGTCGAGCTGTTCGACCTGATAATACTCATCCACCAGTTGCTGGAGTTCCGCCAGTTCGCCGTAGACGCCCGCCGATGTCATCGGCGGCGTCATGTGGTCCACGACCACCGCGTGCGCGCGCCGTTTCGCCTGTGTGCCCTCGCCGGGATCGTTGATGATGAACGGATAGATGAGCGGCAGGTCATCGAGGAAGGCATCCGGGAAGCAGCGCGCGGAGAGGCCGATCCCCTTGCCGGGCAGCCACTCGAGCGTGCCGTGCTTGCCCATGTGGACGATGGCGTCCGCTCCCCACCCCTCCGGTTGCGGCGCGCGCAGCCAGCGGTAGAGGGCGTAGTAGTTGTGCGGCGGCGCGAGGTCCGGCAGGTGGTAGATCGCGTTCGGGTCCATCCCGTAGCCGCGCGGCGGCTGGAGGGCGACGAAGCAGTTGCCGAAGGGGAGGCCGGCGAGCGCAATCGTCCCGTCATGCACATAGGCGCCACCGGGGGGCGGGCCCCACTGCCGCTCCATCTTCTCCCGGCTCTCCGGCGCAAGCGCCGCGTACCACTCCGCATAGCGCGCAGCAGGGACGCACGCGGAGGCGTTGCGCAATTGATCCTCGGTGAGCACTTCGCGGTCGTAGGAGCAGCGGTCGATCAGGGCGTGCATGAGCGTGTCGCCATCGGGCGGCAAATCCTCGACGGTGTACCCGGCATCGCGGAGGGAGTGGAGGAGGCGTAGGAGCGAGGCGGGCGCGTCGAGGCCGACGGCGTTGCCGATGCGCGATGCCTTGGCGGTCGAGTTCGTCAGCGCAAACGCGACGCGCTTCTCGGCGTTCGGCGTTCGGCGGAGCGCCGCCTGGCGCAGCGCGAGGCCGACGACCCGTTCCACGCGATCAGGCACCGGCGCATAGCGGACGGGCATCGCGTCGCCGCCCACTTCCTTAAACGAGATCGGGACGGTTATGATCCGCCCGTCGAACTCGGGGATCGCGACGTTCATCGCCGTGTAGAGCGGGCCGAGGCCACGGCCGGAGACCTCCCATGCCGTCCGGCTCGACGCGGCGGTGATCGCCTGCAACACCGGTACATCGAGCGTCAGCAACTGCTCGACCGACCAGCCGCTCATCGTCGGCCCATCGGGGTTGACCGTGCCCATCGCGAAACTCATCGCGGTGATGAGGACATCACACCCACCGGCGGCAAACGGTGCGAGGAACCCGGCCATGCCCCCTGCCTCATCGGCAGCTTCTTTGGAGGCGGCGGTGAACACCGGGAGCACGTTCGCGCCCTGCTGTTCGATTGCGCGGATCAGCGCATCCACGAACGCAGTATTGCTCGACAGGAGGTGCGCCCGATAGAAGAGGATGCCGATGGTCGGCGCGGTGGGATCATAACGTTCGCGCAGCGCGGCCAGCGTCGCGTCGGACACATCAGGGTGGTAGACGCCGAAACGGGGTGCGGGGGCCGGGGCGTCGTAGCCGAAACCGGTCGTCAGGAGATGATCCGACAGGAACCGCAGGGCGTGCGCGTAGTTGTGCGCCCCGCCGAGTTGCAGGTACGCGAAGAGTTCGTGAATCGTTGGCACGGACGCATTCGAGAGCGCGGTCAATTCGGGATCAAGCTCGTCCGTACCGGGCACGCAGAGGAGGAAGAAGTCGTGCGCCTCGGCGAGCGTGCGGAGCCGTTCCAACCCGGCAGCGAAGCTCGCGCGCCCCCCGTGCAGGCGAACGATGACGACCTCCGCCTCCGGTGCAGTGCGGTCCAGAAAGCTCAGCAGATCGCTATCGTCGCCAAGGCGCGCGATATTGTAGGCACGGATCGGCGGGAAGTCGGCGGGTAGCGTCGCGGCGAGCCGGTCCAGCAGCAGAATATCGGTGTCCGCGTGGGTGAGGTAGAGGAACCCCGCGCCGCAGACGGTGTGCCGCTCGTGTCTATCGATAAGGTCCTGGCCATCGGGCGACACCGACCGCTGCGTCGCCCAGTCGAAGATGGAGAAGACGTTCGGCTCGAGCGCCAAGGGAGGCGGCAGGTAGCAGTCGGCGGCGACCATCGCGTCGATGTAGTCGTAGATCGCCAGCACCTGCGCGTCGCTGGTGATTGTGTGGAACCAGACGTCGCGGCCGGCGAAGAGAAGCATGACGACGTTGGCGAGCGCGCACGGGCCGAGGCAGCCACCGATCGTCAGATGCACCGTATTGCGGAGCCGCCGACGCTCCCACTCCGCGTGGTACAGCTCCTCCGGCACCGGGTCGTGACCACGGTCGGTCAGGCCGCAGCAGCAGCCCTTGGCGCAGACGGAAAGTTGCCCCGGCCGGCGGAAGACGTTGATCGCCTTGCCGTCGGCGCGCAGGACGAGATTGCGCGGTCGCGGCCCTCGCGCATTAGCCATCGCCGCACCGCCCCATACGCGGGGGACCCGGAACGAGGTAATATCGCGAAATTCCGGAGAACATTGTCATCCTGACCTCGAGACGCGAAGGCCGTATGAGCGAGACGGGAGCGGCGGGTATCCTGACTCCGCAGCGAGGCTGCGTTACAGTTGCGCGACAGCGCCGGACTCACACCGGCTTCCCCTGGGCGACTCCGAGCATCCGGGCAGGGAGTACCGTTCCCATTGTGCTATGCGAATGTGACAGCCACTCTAGCCGCAATCTTCTTCCTCTGCAACCTGGACGGCTTCGCGCGGCGCAGGGTTTATTCATTGTTGGAGAGACGAGGAGGGTTCATCCGGTAGGATAGGGATATCGAAAGCCACTATCTACAGGAGGAATCCGTGTCACCCATCGTACCACCTCTGGCTGAGCTCTTCGCGACGACCCCCGATTTTCGTCATGCCCGAGGGAAACGGCATTCCCTTTAAGTAACGACAATGAATAAGACTTGGCAACGAGTGTAGGAGCGGTTTCGCCACTGTCAAGGAGCATGGTATACTCAACGTTGAGATTTGTGATTTTATTCACAATACGATGCGGTTCGTGACGCAATGTTGCGAATCTGACGTGTCAGACCAGTAGCCTCCATTTTGTCTTTGTTCCGCTCTCCCTTGTCAACGTCACGTCGCTTCAGGAACCACAGCCCGCAGACGCAGTAGGTCAAGCGGGATACCCGCGACCATCAGGTACGCGACCTCGGCATAGGCGGCGAGGCGCTGGTTAGCGCGACCGAGCGCATCGCGGTAGATACGGCCGAGCGCGGAATTGGGGTGCAGGCCCATCCCTACCTCGTTCGAGACGACGATCAGCGTGCCGGAATAAGCCTCGCTCAGGTGAAGTAGGCCATCCACCTCGGCGGTCGCGTGGGCTTCGACGGCGGCGGCGGAGAGGTTTGGGTCGGTAAATGCGGGTGTAGAAAGCAGGAGGGTCAAACAGTCGAGCAGGAGCACCGGCGGGAGGTTCCCGCGTTGGCGCAGGGCATCTCCCGCACCTGTCGGCAATTCCAGTGTCTCCCATCTGGCGGGGCGGGCGGCGCGATGGCGGGCGATGCGCGCAGCCATCTCATCATCCGTGATCGTGGCCGTCGCGACGTAAAGCACCGCATCGCCCGCTTCCACACGCGCCAATCGCTCCGCGAAGGCGCTCTTGCCACTCCGCGCCCCACCCAACACGAGCACGAGTCGCCCCATCGCATCCCCCCTATCACGAAATCCTCACCAGTCGAATCACCGGGGCATCAGACGCAGACGACCCAAAGAAAAAACAGCGGAGGAATGCACGGCGAAAAGATCCTGGGTTCGATTGACCATCTTCCGTGTACTGCTCTTTCGATGCCCTACGTCTCTCCGATATGCCCCGTTCCGGTCAGGCCATCAGTGCTACTGCGAGCAGGGCACCGATTTCCGCACACTCGCAGATGGCGCCGTAGACATCACCCGTTGTGCCACCCAGCCGCCGGAGCGCAAAGATGGCGACACACGCACCACCGATCACCGCACCGGCACACAGCACGAGCGCATGCCAACGGAGCAGGACGATGGTCGGGATAAGTGCACTTGCGGCCGCGATGCCGAGTACCCGTGGTCGTGCGTATGCCTTAACACTGCCGCCCATCCCTTCCGCCCCCCGAGCGGACGGCAGGATGACGACAGCGGCGGCCATGACACACCGCGCGAGCGCCGGGAAGCAAACAAGTACCGCCGCGCGATCGGAGCCGAGTGACCCGGCCAGCGGTGATACTTTGAGCAGAAGCAGGAGGACAACACCCACAACGCCGAATGCCCCAGCCCGTGGGTCGCGTGCGATACGCAGGCGTTCCTCCTGCGGGCGGTGAGCGAAGGCTGCGTCGCATGTGTCAATCAGCCCGTCCAGGTGCAGGAAGCCGGTCAGAAGTGCCAGTGTGGCAACGAGCAGTACGGCGACGACAAACGCGGAGAGTGCGGTGTGTTGCAACCCGTAGTCCATAAGTGTCAGTAGACCACCGAGCGCAAATCCGACTGCCGGATACCACGCGACCGCCGCGCCGCGTTCCTCAAGACTCGGTGCGCGCCACATGTGGATTGGCAAAGCGGTCAAGAATGTCCACGCGACCAGCAAGGGCATGGCGGCTTTCTCCGAAAGCATGAACGGACGGGTGGCGACGCTCGTGGGCGCATATCTGACAATCATTGTACATTCAAACAGCGCGAGGCAGCGTGCGGTGGATAGACAGGGCAATCGCATCTCGTTTCGGGGCCGATTTTCCGTCCTTTCTCAGGTCGCACGTCCCTTGGGGCCGCTGTTTCGTCACCGCTTCCGGCTCACGCATGGCTCCGAAACGTGGATTTTGGTCGCC
>JAABUY010007561.1_pt1 | contig 10287 bp, 15 predicted proteins | sample 5560271 | NCBI WGS metagenome assembly JAABUY01 (sample SAMN10711886, study PRJNA513374) | rock metagenome | isolation source: Antarctica rocks | place: Antarctica: Victoria Land, University Valley
CACACGCGCAGCAGCATGCGCACATGCGTGATGCGCATCTCGCGCAGCTCCTCCACGCTCCTGCGGGCGAAGGCCGCGGAGAGCAGCTGCCGCTTGTGCTCCTGCGTATGCAGGCCAGGCAGCTCAAGGCGCAGCCCCAAGCACCGCAGCACGCCACGGCGCTCATGCTCCCTGCGCTCACCGCGCCAAGGCGCCCCCATGGAGCAACAGCAGACCCTGGCACGTCAAGCTTTGTGCAGCAGGACAAGCAGGCCGGAGCATGCGCAGGGCCGGCGGCGCGCCGCGGACCTGCAGCTCCAGCATGCGCTCCTCGATGGAGTCCTGCACGATGTAGCGGAAGACGCTGACCGGCCGCGTCTGGCCCAGGCGGTGGATGCGGTCCTGCGCCTGGTCCTCGGCTGCCGCGCAGGGTAGGGTAGGCTCAGGGGAGCCAACAACGCCGATTGGCGTTATTCCTGCAGGCGCCAAAGCGCTGCACGCCTACAGGGGCCGAGCACACTTGCGGCCGCTACCCTCCAGAGGCGCCACCAGCATGGGGCCAGGGCGCCCCATCGCCAGCAAAACAAAGGGTGCACATGCCAGTGGCGCGGCCTGCTCAGCTGGGACCGCCAGCATGACCAGTGGCGTCGTACACGGGGACCGTGGCGCCGCCCAGCGCCGGCTAAGAGTGCTGATCGAGCAGCTGCGGAGGCCCGGGCGCACTGGCAGGGTTCCAGAACGGCTCCAGCAAGTGCACGTGCGACGCGGCGGTCAGGTTGAGGCCCACGCCGCCCGCCTTGAGGCTGAGCAGCAGCACCGCCGGGCCGCCAGGCTCGCGGCTCGCAAACTCGCGCAGCACCTGGCGCGCACAGGCGCGGCCGCGGGTGGCACAAACGGCGGGACATTGTCAGCCATTGCCAAGCGCCACCGGCGCAGGCGCTGCACATGCAGCGCCAGCGGCAGGCGCGAACGGCCGGCCCTGCATGGTGTGAGCGGCAGGCGCGTGTCTGGCGCGCCTGGCCGCGGCGCTTGGCGGGCGTGGAGCCGTCGATGCGCAGCACGGGCTGGCCGTCGGCCGCCAGCGCCGCCTGCACCAGAATGAGCACGCCTGCGCGCGGCGCGCCCGCCCGCGTCTGGCCTGCCACGTCAGCGGCCGCTGGTGCACCCGCTTTCCACTCACAGTTGCTCACTTAGAGCCTTGTGCCGCACATGCTGAATCTGCTCATGTGAGTGGTGCTCTTCACAAGCTGCACACTCCATGGCACCAACATGTTTAGCTGTCCATGTGCCACCTGCTCGCATGCTTTCTGTACCAGAGTGCACCTGTGGGGCACAGGTGCAAGAATGGCACGGGCATAATAGGCAAAGCTTCGGCATGGCGTCGACACGAAAGGCCTGTATGCACAGTCATGCGCGCGCATGCGGGAGGGCGTGCGCCGCTTGACGCGACCGCGTGTGGGCTGCGTCGAGCCAACGCACCGGTCCACTGGCTGAACACGACGCTCTTTATCTCCCGGCCGCCGTCCGGCGCGCCCTCGTCGCGCGCCGCGCGCAGCACCTCCACCATCTTGGCCACTTTGGCGCTCAGCACCGCGCCCGCCGCTGCGCCCGGGTCCGCCTGCGGCGCGCGCACGCGCCGGCCAGTCAGCGCGCGCCGCTCGCGGCTGCCCGCCACGGCCGCGAGCGCGCCGCGCGGGTGCGCTGGCGCCGGCGCAGCAGCGCACTCGCACCCAACACGCAGAGGAAAATGAAAGATGTCCCGGAGCCTTCTTGCATATGCAGCGGGCCACGGATGCCGGGGCAACCTGACAGCGCCGCAGGCTCCACACCCCTGCCATGCAGCCCGCGCATGCCCGCCGTCTGGTTGGCAACAGCAACCAGCTAACCCGTTATTCAGAGCCTACAGTTGAAGCATGGTAGTACGTGTTTGCAGCACAGCACAGCTCGGCTGCAAGCTCACAAACCCCTGTTTGTCAACAGCCCGGCGCAGCAAACCTGCTCGGCCTCGGCCTTCTCGGCGGCGGCCGGCGGCGGGTCCTGCAGCGCCGCCTTGCTCAGCGCGGCGCGGCAGAGCGGGCACGCGGGCTTGCTGCGCTCGATCACGTCCTCGATGCACGCGCGGCAGAAGGCGTGCAGGCAGGGCGTGATGCACGGCGCGACCATCGGCTCGTTCAGGCACACTGCGCAATCGAGGCAAACAGCCGCTGCTTAGCCCGGCCGCTGTGATACATTTCAATTGCAGTGCATGTGGCGCGTCGGTGTAACGCAAGTCAAAAGTCACCGAGCCATCATGACGATGCCAGAGAGGGCTGAGATGTGACATGACGGCATGACAGGTCAATGTGCAGGTCAGCGGCCAGGTCGGGTGGATTGCCGGGGCTGACGGAGGCGGTGGGTGCCGTGCTCGCAGGCAGGACCCACCCGCGCACTCGCCCAGGCCACCCTCGGCCAGCAGCTCCTGCAGGCGCGCGAGCTGCGCGGCCGCCACGGCTGGGTCGCTGGGCGCGCCGGCGCCGGCGCCGCTGGGCGGCTCCTTGGGCACCAGCTGCGCGGAGCAGCAGATCTGCCGCAGGCGCAGGATGACCTCCAGCACGCTCGTGTAGTTCTGCGCGCCGCCGGGCCGGTCCCGCGCCGCGTCAGCGCGCCTTGTGTCCTTGGCCGCCCGGGGGGCGTGCACGCTCGTCAGCCAGGCAAGGGGTACCAGGAAACACCAAGCAAACACTCTGCCGGCCTGCCCCTCGGCGTCCAATGCAGGCGGGCCTGGGACGCAGCTGCCCTGGCATGTCAGTTCATGCCAGCATTGGTCCGGTGGCGTGACAGGTGAGCGCGGGCTGCAGTGACAGCCAGTGCAGTCTAGCAGTGGACAACCGAGCAGCACGCAAACCCTCTTTCATCACCTGAAGCAGCGTGCCATCCGCCATGCGGTCCTGGAAGATGCTGCGCCCTGCACAGCGCCATACGGCCACCTGATTTGCCTGTTGACAAGTCCGCATGGAGCGCGGACGTGCGGACGTGCGCTCACACAGCTTCGGCCGGCGTCCCAAGGTTGGACAGCTCTGCCGGCATGCACGTCACCAGCTGCAAGGCACTTGGCACTTACAGCGCAGCATGCACCTTACAATACAGGAGAAAGCTCAGTTGAGATTGAGATGGAGGGGTACAGAGCCTGCATCAGCGACAGCACGATCACCAACAGAATCAGTCCAGCTTAGTCAAAAGCGTGCATGTCGGGGCCCGGTATTTTTTCTTCCTGGTAGTTCGTGCAGCAAAAAGGTTAGTGCGGTGCGTGCAGAGCCGAGCGCGCCGTGCGCCTCCCAGCGGCTATATATTGCGCGCTCCGCGGCGGACAGCGCGACCGGCACGCGGTGCACGGTCTTCTCCGGCAGCTCCACCACGCGCCGGCCATCCACGACCGTGTCCTTGGTGCGCCGCAGCGCGAGCGCGCTCATCAGCACCTGCGCGCGCGCGCGCGCGCGCCGCGCTTGGCGCCCAGCCCGGCTGACGGGCCGGGCAAGCCTGCCTGGCGGGCTGCTAGAGAGGGGCGGACGCAGGCTCGCACACCGGTCCGCAGGGCATCAGTCTGCGGCGCAGAGGAGCGGGCCTGCACAGCAAGCCCTTGGTGTAAAGGACCCAAGCTCACTCAGCAAGCTTCCCGTGAGCCTCTGAGCATGCTCTGCTTGCCTCTGCATGCCTGCAGCGGCCAGCTTGGGTTGGAGGCTCGTGCCAAGCGCTGGGGGTGCCGGGCGGTGCGGGCGGCACCTGCAGGCGCATGAGGCCGGCGGGGTCGCCGGCCTTGATGGGCCGCTCCAGGGTGCGCGTGAACAGGTGCCGCTCGGCCAGCGGGAAGAAGTGCAAAAAGTGCATCAGGCCGTGCAGGTCCGCCAGGCTGCGCGCAGGCACGGCCGCAGCAGCTGAGCAGCGTGGCCGCTGGCCGCGCACGCAGCAGCAACAGGCTGCGCACAGCTGCCAGGCCAGCCACATATGCATTCAGCCCTAGCAGCTCTGTCTGCGCGCACGTGCGGCCCTGGAGCCGACAGTTAGAACCTGTCCTTCTCGTTCATTCTCGTTCATACCTGAAAAGGATTGCCACACCATGCAGACATATGAAATGGTGCTGTGTCCTAGCCAAGGCATGTGGCGCTCGCGGCACGCCGATGAGCTTGAACCCAGGCCTGCAGCTCCATGCAGGCTCCGTGCAAGCCACTCCTGCAGGCCACCTGCCCTGCGGTCGCTCCGCACCTGTTCTGGATGGGGGTCCCTGTGATCACCCAGCGGCGCGAGCACTGCAGGGCGGCCGCCGCCTTGGCCATCTGTGTCTTGGCATTCTTCACGGTGTGCCCCTACGAACAGCGCAGGGTTGCACCTTCTGACGCCGTTCGCGCAAACAAGTGGACAGCGGAGAGCCCCTGCCTTGCACATGCGCGACTCCTGATAAGCAAACCGAGGACACTTGGTGAAGAGCATGTGCGGGTGCTGCTGCCTGGCAGGAGGCCTCATGCTAACACAAGAACATGTCCAGAGCATGAGGTCTGCAGGTCAGTGCGGGCGGACCTCGTCCAGGCACACGCGCAGCCATGGCACCTGCATCAACGTCACAACAGCTGAGAAACACTGAAGGATATACATTGCAGCTGTGAAGAGCCCGTGTGCAGTGATACACACACACACTCTCGACGCAAGCGGTATGCAAATCCTGGGGCACAGGCGAGAGCTCGCTCGCAGCACTGTTCTGACTGGCTCGCGCTGCCTGGGCAGCCATGCAACCCTGCCCCTTGCAGGCTCCGCGAGCGCCGCCGGGGACGAGGACCGCGCCTTCAGTAGGCCCGTGCGCATTTTGAGCTCCTGCGCGAGCGTGGAATACGTGGTGATGACAATGTCCTGCTCGGCCAGGAACGCTGGCCGCGTGTCGCGCTGCTGGCCGTGGTACGTGTACGCCTGCGCGCGAGCGCGCCGCGTCGCTGTCAGCGGGGTGCACCGCCTCCTCTGCAAAAGACGCAGGGTGCGGTCCCTGGGTATGCAAGTTGCAGAACCTCCTGTCGCAGAAAGTGCAAAAAGCAGGCACGTGCGCCTCGAAGCTGACAAAGTGAGGATGGTCCCTGTTCACCAGTAAACGGCACAAGTGTTGGTTTCAACACAGATTTAGTCCGATGAGCTGTGAAGCACGCGCTGGACGTCGCGCCGCGCCTGCAGGCCGCCGCGCGTGTGCTCCTGGATCTGCATCTGCCAGTTGGTGAGCACGGAGAGCGGGCACACGATGAGCGTCCCACGCGGCCCGCCGGCCGGCGGCGGCGCCGGCGGCGGCTCGACCGCGGCGGCCGCCGCCGCCACGCGCGCCTCTGTCTTACCGCCCGACTTGGACGGCGTCGGCGGCTCCAGAGCAGCATCCTTGCCTTTGCCTTTCTGCGCACGGTGCCAGCACGACCTCTGCCAGTCGTGGCTGAGACTGCACACGACACCGATGCTGCTGTCCCTGGCGCTTAGCGCCTCTGGCCGCCGTCGCAGGCACACACGAGTGGCTGCAAACGCCTTTCAGTTGCAAAGACGAAGGCAAGAGTCTGCGCAGGGACAGGCCCGCATCTTGCACACACACTTTGCTGCAAGCCTGTGCGTCCTGAGCCGGCCCAACGGCGTGCAAAGCATACTTGCGAGCAGCTTTGTGACCAGTGCGCGCGCTGCTGGGGGAGCACCTTCCGGCGTTTGGCCGGCCGCTCGTCTGCTGCATCAGCGTCTGCATCGGCTGAGGGGCCGCCCTCGCTCTGCTGCGAGCCCTCCAATCGCGCCGCGAGCACGGGCACCCCCGGCCGGTTGGACGCGATCAGCGCTGCCGCAGCCAACACGCCGCGCGCATCAGTGCCGAGCCGGTGCGGCAGGCGCCGTTCCCTGTCACTGGCACCGCACGCGGCAACACAGCAGCGACAGGGAAGGAGCTGCTCGCCGCCGTGGCCGCTGGAGCGCGGGGCAGGGCAGGGCGCTCACCCAGCACGACCAGCGTCTTGCCCAAGCCCTGCGGCGGGCCAGGGGCGTGCCGTCAGGCCTCCAACGCATGCTAGGGTAGGGTAGGGTGGAGTGGGACAGCTTAGGCGGCAGAGCAGCGCGCATGCATGCAGCGGCGCGCACAGGCCCAGGGAACGCGTGGCGCGCCGCGCAAGCAGAGCGAGGCAGAGAGGGGCGCCCGGGCGGGAGGGGTCACCATGTCGTCGGCCATTATGCCACCCCTGCACGCCGCAGCCGCTGTCACCGATCCGTATTTGCGGGCGCCATGCAGCACAGCCCCAGGTTTGCGCGCGGGCCCTGCTGCGGCGCCAGGCAACGTGCGCTTCTATGCTGAGTAAGTAGACAAGTGTATGATGAGCCTCAGACGAGCCCCTAGGTAGACAGGGCATGGTCTTAGCCCATGGCAGTCACGGGCATGCGAAGGCGCACCGCAGCGGCTGCGGGCGGTCTGTCGAGATGAAGTTGGTCAGGGTGTTCACGTATGACAGCCTGCTGGCGCCGCCGGCCTGGAGCGGCTCTGCAGGGCCAGCCCGCAGCATGCAAACCGTCAGGTGCATTCTGCTCGACTCTAGACGGCTGACGTTGCTGCTCGGCCCTCGCCCCTGTTGTGTAGTGGTCAACTAGCCGCGAGACGGCATTAACACATGCGAGCATGCCAAAGCCAGTTTGATACAGCTCAGAGTGCATGGTGAAGTTGAAATGAAAACAAATCTCCTAGCGAGAGAGCCTTTCACAGGCTCTCTTAATGCTGCTGAGCTTCGCGGCCTTCCTGGCGTCCTGCTGCGACTGGACATGGCCAAACCCCCTGACCCTCAAGCCCTTCCCCTGCCGAGTGGGATGCCGGCGCGTGAATGCCCCCTGCGCATGCATGCAGGCCGCGGCGCGCGACGCGCACCCCAGAACGGCGGCAGCCGCCCGCTGTTCTCGCGCTCGATCATCCAGGCGAGCGCCTCCTGCTGGTGCGCGTACAGCGGCGTCGCCACCTCAGCGTTGGGCTCCATGCGCCGCCGCTCGCCCTTGTCCGTGCCCGCCAGCATCTCTGCCCCCGCCGCCGCGTCGCGGTCAGGCGCGCAATGCCCGGCCGCGCCGGGCAGGGCGGCCGCAAAGCGCGCGGGGCTGCATGGCAGCCAGCGACGAGCGGTGCTGCGGCGCTGCGCTGCAGCAGGCACGGCGGCTGCTGCAGAGGTGCGCAGCGCTGCCCTGGCGCGGGGGCGGGCGCGCGACGTGCGGCCGCCAGCACGCGTCGACGGAGACCAGGCAGGAGCGTCACGGCAGGGCCGGCGCGGACGCACTGGAGAAGAGCTGGTCCAGCGAGTCCTCGACCGCGCGCCGGCTCATGCGCACCGCGCCCACCGCGGCCGCCACGCCGCCGCCCCGACTGCCGCTGCGCTGGGAACCCTGGGACCCCTGTCACGCGACGCGCGCGCTCTCACCGCCCCGCCCTGACTGGCGATCAGCGAGACGCTCGACGGCTCACCACAAGGGCAGCTACTCCTCGGGGGCAGCCATGGGGCCAGTGTCGCTTTAACGGCCTGGTCCAAGGCACAGTGGCACCCTTGCCCCTGCCGCCCATGCAGCGCTGGCAGCCCCTCCATCATCAGGAAAGCATGTGCGCGGCCAGGGTTGGTAGGCGCGCTCACCGGAGGCGAGCCCATGCCCTGAACCAGGCGCGGCGGCGGCGGGCTGCCCAGGCCCGGGCCAGCAGGCAGCGGCAGCGGCACATCCGCGCCGTGCAGGCGCACGCCGGCGCGCGCCAGGGTCCGGGTCGCGTGCTCCTGGTTCTCAGGCGCTCCGTAGACATACCTGGCGGCAGCCGCGCCGCCCGTCAGGGGCCCGGCCGCGCCGGCGGGGCAGCGGCCTCGGGGGGGTCCGTCCTGCTGCTGCACAGCAGGGCGCGGCAGCGACAGCGCGGCGCGCAAGCGCTGCGGCCAAACACGGAGCGGGCGGCGAGGGCGCGCACAGGTCCAGCGGGATCGTGAAGTGGCTCCTGCGCGGCGCGGCAACGGGTGAGGCTGGAGGCTGGGCCCTCTGTCAGCACGGGAGCGCCTGCTCAGGGGGCCACCTGCTCGCCTGGGTGACCTCGCCCTCCAGGTAGATGAGGTCCTCGTCAACCAGCGGCGACAGCTGCGGCGCGGCCACAATCGCTCAGAGCGCTTCCACCCTGCCAATTGTGCTCGCACGAGCTCGCACGAGTTTTCAGCGGGCGCACCGCTGCCGCAATCTTGCGGCCGATGTGGCCAACCTGCCGCGCCCCAAAAGTGAGCTGCGTGGCTGGACAGTAGCGTGCCTGCGGCGGGCAGGTGGGCCTGCTCAGGCAGGGCGTGCCTTCACGCCAAACACGTTGTCGACGCGTATCGCCCTGGTGAGCCAGTGGGCAAGTTAGTCACACACTTGCAGACTAATTTGCCGTTCAGGGCTGGCTGCCAGTGCAACACGTTGGCACACTGTGGCACGGTGCGCACCAGTGGTCATACGGGTTGTCCGGCTCGCGCTCCAGCTGCGCTTGAGGAGGAGCAAGTCAGCCACTTTTGTACGACAAGCACAAGGTAGAGCCTGATGGAAGCGGAAAGTCGTTCCTTACCTGTACCATCTGCGCCCAGTGCAAGCTTTCCTCAATGCTTGGCACTGCTACTTGAGTAGCAGTCATCCATTGCATGTGCTGGAGATGTAGAGCTTTCAAGCTTGGCAATGTAGTGAAAAGATGCAGCAGGCACAGTGTCACAAGCTTGGAGGGCGTAGGAACAAGGCGCAGCGCGCCTCGCCGAGGTTCACTTGTCCAACGTAGTATTGAACGCCAACCACGCTGGTTCTGAAGACGCCATAGCACACCCCGTCCTCCGTGTCAGGCTGCAGCCGCAGTCCGGTCAAAGCCTTGTCCGCAAAGGCAGAGAAGCCCAGAGACAGAGGCGCAGACCTCCAGAACTTCGTCAACATCGGGCTCCGCAGTCAGGTCGATGGTGGGAGGAGCGTCGGGCTCGCCCATTTGCTCAGCAGTGAGGTCAATCACCACCATGCCCGACATACATGGCTTGCCAAGCTCTGCCTAGGCGGGGGCCTCCCACTGGCAACGTTCTCAGCTAGCAACATTTCCAAGAAACCCCGGTCAATTCCCTGTCAAGGCTACATGGCCATGTTCAGAGTTTGCTGACGCTGCTAGGCAACACCGACATGCACTTTTGAACTGGGAACATCAAAAACATACAGATATACATCTGCCACTGCTCCCTGTACTTACATCATGACACCAGCACCAGACCATTGTGCTGGACTCCTGTCCTGCATCTTGAATAAGAAACTTGCAACTTGCAAACCACTGCATGATGATACGCAAAGCAACACACAGGACCACAAGCCAACTGTCTGTGCAACTTCACGTGACAGAGCATGCATGTGACATGCACATACAGGAACACCCATGAAGACAGATCAAGCAGAGGACCTCCCCGAAAAACGGAAGACAGCGACTGTGCAATTCAAACAGTCTGAAAGCCCCTCGACACCACAGTGACTAGCCTGTCGACCACATTTCTGTCCAATAGCATGCGCAGATCAAACCATTGGGACCCGAGAAGCATGCCTGCCCGCCCGAGGCATGCATGCCGCGCCAGCACGGCAGAACGAATGCTGCACCTTACACTTGTCATTTCAGTTTGGCGCCAATCTCGCCGCGGGCTGCTCGGCTGCGGACGCACAGGCAGGGCGCAGGCGCGCGAGACAGGTCTGATGTTTTGGTTGCAGCGCCGCGGCGCCTCACTCCAGCACGCCCGTGGGGAGGTGCACGAGCGGGCGGTAGCCGGGCACGTACTGGTGCTCCCCGATCCAGGCCTCCAGCGCCTCGTCGCCGCCCCTCTCCAGCACGCGCTCGGCCTCCAGGTTGCCCAGATGGCCCTCCTTGGCGGCCTCCTTGATCACCTCGCGCGCCAGCTTGATGCTGATGTCCCTGCGCGGCCGGCCCGCGCCGGCGCCAGGGTCGGGGCAGTGCCGGCATCGGGGCGCGCGGCTGCCGCACGCGCGCCGGTGCGGGCGCGCCGCGCATGCGGCGGCGGCCCGGGCGGCTGCCAGAGGCGCACCCCACGCCAGCGCAGCAGGGCCACCTTGACTGCCGGCTGTCGTGGGCTGCCGCGCGGCCCAGGGCCGCACTTTGCATGGATGCTGCTTCAGTGGCCTGCAGGTTTCGGTATCGGGCATGCCAACCCACAACCATACTCTGTGAGCCCACGTCGTGCTACGTCGCTGCAGGACTGCATGTGTGGTGTGTGCGGAGTCATGGCAGGTTCAGCCAGCACCTGATGTCGTGCAGGGATGGGTACACGC
>JAABUY010007563.1_pt1 | contig 10284 bp, 21 predicted proteins | sample 5560271 | NCBI WGS metagenome assembly JAABUY01 (sample SAMN10711886, study PRJNA513374) | rock metagenome | isolation source: Antarctica rocks | place: Antarctica: Victoria Land, University Valley
GCGGCGGCCGAGGTATATGCCTTTGGGCCCAGCCAGCCGGGCATTTACCTCATCGCGGTGCGCTGGCCCCTGGCCGCTACCACACCCTGCACGATGGCTCAGGCCGCTGCTCCAAGCGTTGCTGAGTTGCGCCGGCGGGCGCAGGTGACCTCCCCCGCGAACTACACAGGCCAGGTCGTCGTCAGCTTGTCCAACCTCGTTGCTGTTGCGCCCCTGACATACCTTGTCGCAGGACCATCTATCTTGTCGTCTGCTCGTGCCACCGCCTGGCACCTGTCCCAGCTTGTTGACTAGGTGTGCTGTGTGTCTTGTTTCTTAATGAAGTTGTTCTGAGTTTATCTGCGCACGCTGCTGCATATTGGTGCAGGGCTTTGTTCATGGGGACAAGCGGTGTTGCATGTCTACGGGGAATTTCAGAGTTAACAGTGCTAGAGGTAGGCAGACAGGTTGGCCAGTTGGCCTTGCATGGTGACTGAGCTGAAGGGCGCGCCTGCCGTGGCAATGTCGCTGCAGGAGCGCAGTGGGCAGACATGTGGGTCTGACTGTGCTGTAGCTTGCAGCACATTCAGAGCGCACCTGTGTCTGTCCATTCCCGTGCTAACAGTGCCCGTGCATGTCAGAGTGGAGTCCAAGGACTCCCGCCATCTGTCCGGTTTGTGTTTGAAAATCGGAGCTCTCCACTTTTACCTCGTTTAATCGTGGCATGGACCGTCACATCATCACAGACTAGGACGCTCACATGATGCGGTGCATCGTCCCGCCCTCCCCGCACGCTGGCGTCAGGTTGGCGTCACCGCACACATGCGCGGCGCCCTGCATAAAGCTGCCCCGCAGCTGCTGCTTCAGGGCCGGCCCGCTGCAGGCACGGCAGCGCAGGCCAGCCAGCGCCCCCCGGGCCGCTGCTGAGGAGCCAAGCGCTTGGCTGCCGCTGTCGGGCGCACTGTGGTTCCTAGGCGAGGCGGCAGCGCGGGCAGACCAGGGCGCTGACTTCTCCAAGGGCGGCTTCGCCAAAGAGAGCTACTATGTCACGCTGGGCCTGTTCCTGCTCTCCCTGCCAGGTGCGCCTGGGCCAGCTGCGTGCACGTGTCTGCAAGCCCACCCCGTGGCGCCTGCAAGGCCAGCAGCGTGTCCACAGGCCAAGTGAAGACCATGACCTGCCGTGCGCAGGCCTGTGGTCGCAAATCAAGCGCGCGCCAAAGGCGAAGCAGGTGCGCAAGGTGTACGAGGTGGACGGCCCCGCGAGGCAGGGCGCCCTGGCCCTGGACGACCGCGCGCGCCAGCTGTTCGTCTACTTCAAAAAGTACAATTATGAGGTCAAAGAGACGGGCGAGATCATAAAGTTCGTGGGCAACTACAAGGCCAGCCGCGGCCAGGCGGCTGCCCTGGTCTTCTACGTCTTCTGTGGTGAGCGCCCGCTTTCGGCGCCTGAGCAGCCAGCAGCCTAGCTGCTGCAAGCCGTGCAGCAAGCGCTGCGGTGCAGGCCTGGCGAGCACCGCGCTGGTGTTGAGCATCGCGGTGCCCTTTGGCGGAAGCAAGTGGTACCTGCTCACGGCGCTCAGCCCGCTGGCGGGCGTATATTACTGGCAGCGGGGTACGCGCATGGAGGAGATCCAGGTGCCAACCAAGAGCTTTCCCTGAGACGAAGTGTGCTCTCAGTTTTTGCGGGGGTCCACGTGTGGGCCCTTTGGCGCGCAGGTGAAAATGGTGACCAGCGACGACGAGGCTGTAACAGACATCACTGTACGCTGCCCTGGCCCTGCTCGGTGGCCTGACATGCATCTGCTGCGCACACTGGTGATACAACTTGCTAACTTGAACGTGCGTGCACAGGTGATGGGCCCGGACGAGGAGGTGGAGCGGCTGCGGAGGGAGCTGGCGCTGTTAGAAAAGGGCAAGGTGCCTGTCAAGGGGCTGTTGGAGACCTGATCAAAGCGCCAGCATGGGCCGGCGCTCTGCTGTTATGTTACATTGCAAAGAACGCTTGGCAAGTGCACCATGGCACATGCACCATGGCCGCTGCGAAGATATGCAACAGCACGTCACGCACGACAATTGAGTGGGCTGCGTCCGACCAGCGTGCTCAAACAGTGATGAGAGCGGGCCTGGGCGCCAGACTCTGCACGCACAAACGCACACTTCAGCGCTTGCTTTGGACAGCTAGCAGGCAGGGCGGCATAAGAGGGAACGCGCCTGCAGTCATGCAGACCGAGGCCACGTTGCAGCAGACGGCGCGGCAGCACTCACGCAACGTACTCATGGCAGACGCGGGTCCACCCTGCTCCAATGGCACACTCAGACTTCATTTGAGCGTATGCGGTGTGAGGCCTGCCGCTGGCTGCACAGGCGGGGAGCGCACCGCTCATGCGTGCGGCAGGTGCAGAGGTAGCCAGGCCCGCAAGGCCTGTTGTCACTGCTGATGATACAGGGTGGATGTCGGCCGGCGCTTTGCAGCCACGAGCGCGACGTGGAAGGCCGTCCACTCCTTGACGGTGTTCTTGGCCTTGACATGGCTGGCCACTTCATCGCCGCTGGTTTTCTGACGCGTCGCATAGATCTCCCGGCACTGCTCCATGACCTGCCCCGCCACGCGCGCGCGCGTCGCGCCGCGCAGCAGAGCGGGCACTGGCGCTGGCGGCGGTGGCAGGGCCACACCTCCTTGATGTCCGCCTTTGTGAGGTCCGTCCGCGCGGCCACTATGCGCTCAAGCAAGGTGGGCGTGATGCCGGGCGCGACCTGCGAGCGCAACGGGGGTGAGCCCAGCAAGGCAAGACAGTGCGGGCCTGGCAGCATGCAGAGCGCCTCGCCTGCAGCAGCGACGTGTAGGACAGCACAAACGTGTCCACGCTGTCCGACGCCGCCAGCTCCTTCAGGTCTTCCAGCGCCTGCGTGGTCTTGAGCACCTGCGGGCGCCAGCCCCGCATGCGGGTGCATCAGGCCCGCCGCATGACACCCTCTTGGCAAGTGCTTGCGGCAGGCTCGCAGGCCGGGCACGCACTCGCTCCTTGCTGCAGTAGGCCTCAAAGAACCTGCTGATGTCGTCGTGGTCCCGCTGGATGGCCTCCAGGGAGGCGTCCGTGATGTTCCTGGCATACGTCACCAGGGCGGCCACAAAGTGCGCGACGCCCTCCTCCAAGCACAGGTCGACCAGCCTGCCCGGCCGCGGCGTCAGCGCGCCGCATACCAGCGGCCGACCGCTCGAAAAACGGCCGCGCGGCGCGCACCGCTTGAAGAACGTGGGCTCCAGCAGCTGCTTGAAGTCGTCAAAGTAGTCGCCCAGCGTCGCCAGGATGGAGCCCGTGATCGTGCCCTGCTGCCACTCCTCGGTGCAGAACAGCTTCTGGAACAGCTCGGCGAGCGCGCTGTCGCCGAAGATGGTGCCCACCAGGTGCGCCACCGCGGACTTGGCCAGCACCAGGAACCCCCGGCACTGGGCCTCGATGTCCAGCTTGCCCTGCGGCGGCGACGCCGCTCACCCTGCTGCTGCCGCTGGCGCCCGCGGCGTTGTGCACAGGGTGCGGGCCGCGCGGGCAGCAGGCGCGCCTTGAGAGGCTCGGCCAGCACGGCGTCCAGGTGCTCGGCAAACTCGGTGGACTCGTTGTAGCAGCGGAAGTTGTTGTTGATCATGGCGCAGAGCAGGGCGTCGCTCAGGTCGCGCGCGAGGTGGCGCTGCTGCGCCTCCTGGGGAGGCGCGGCGCAGGAGCGTGAGGGGTGCGCACGACAGTGCACCCCCCGCTTCAAGCGCGGCAGCCCCGAGCGCGCCTGGAAGTCGCGCATGATGTGCAGGATAGCCTCGCCGGTGCGCAGCAGCATGTCTGCGGAGGACACCTCCTCCACCACCGCCACCTGCTCGTTCACGATCCGGAAAAAGTCCACCGCGCCCGGCGTCCACAGCCGGCCGTCGTCGGCCTGCTTGGGCGCGCTGTTGATGTCCGCCTGGGCCGCCGCACGCGCGCTCGGTGAGGAGTGGCACAGATGCATGTTGGGAAGGGGGCCGCAGGTGGCGCCCGAGCCCACCTCCAGGATGTTGACAAACCATGCGTGCAGCGTGGCGCGCATGCGCTCGATGTACTTGTCGATGAGGAGAGTGGTCCCCCGCGAGCCGCCCTGCGGGAAGCGCGCCACCTCCTCCTCCAGGCCCAGGTCGCCGAGCGTCTCCTGGTATGCGCTGATCCAGCCCATGACCTGTGCGCCGGGACGCGTCGCGCCCTGCCCCGCCCGCCCGAAGAAAGGGCAGCCCAACGGGGGCGCCTGTGCGCCGGGCGGCCTGCCAGACGCGCCTTCAGGATGTCGCTGTTGGCGAGCTGCTGCGCGCAGGCGCCGATGCAGTCCAGCATGAAGGCCAAGTGCTGGTGGTACTCGGTGAAGATGACGCGGAAGATGGCGTACTTCTCTGGGAAGCAGGGCGACACAAAGTCGTAGATGTCGGCGAGCTGTATCACGAACTCGTGCGCCTTGTCCAGGATCTCGTTGGTGCGCTTGTCGGTGTTCTCGCCCGCGGCCGCCAGCTGCGCGCAGTTGCGCAGCAGCGGCGCAAAGGTGTCCTGGATGCACATGCCGATCTGCTGCTCGCAGCGCTTGCGGTAGCGCTTGGGCTTCACCGCGCCTGCGCGGGTGCAGGCAGCAAGCCGCTCGGGCACGCGGAGTGCGAGCTGCGCCCGCCAGCAGAGCAGAGGCGCCCGGGGCGCACACCGTGGCCGGACGCCTCCAGCTGCTTGTCCACCAGCTCCTGCAGCTCGATGATGCGCACGGCGTTGACCAGCACCCCCGGGTTGTCGCGCCCGAGCACAATGAAGTTGCGGATCAGGCTCCACAGCCTCTCCTCGAACTTGCCCATAGTCTCGCGCACCTGCGGCACGGCAGGAGCGCCGTCGGACCCGCTGAAAGCGGGGGAGCGGGGCGGGCAGCGGGGAATGCGGCGCGCCTTGTTGAAATACGTGCTGAGGTTGCGGCTGTCCTCTGTGCGCAGCTTGTGGTTGTTCTGCAGAGCGCGCTGCGCCATGCTGCTCGTGCCCTCCAGGATTGACAGGCTTTCAAACGCCTGTCGAGCAGCACGCAGGCGGAGCTCTGTCAGCCCGCAGGCGTCGAACAGGTCCGCCAGCAGGGGCAGCTCGCATACTCGCGGCGTGCGGGCGCGCCTGCAACAGGTTCGTGTCGTCGCAAAGCAGCTCCTCAGCCTCTGCTGCCTCGTTGGGCAGCGCAGCAATGTTTTCGACGTCCTGGAGGGTCTTGCCCAGGTTGTAGTGCACCGCACTGAGCACCTGGATCTTCTCATGGTGCTCGATCAGCGAGGAGCACTCTGTGCACAGCATGTCGATCACCTGCGCACGCGCGGGCAGAAGCCACTGTCACTCCTTCCTGACACCTCGCGCTTCGCCGGGCTCTGCATTGCATAAATGTCAGAATGTCAGCGACCGTGCCTGGTAGCAGTGCTGCAGCTTCTTCAGTGTCTTCTGGGCGCTGTCGAGCAGCTCCAGCCCCGACCTGGCAGCATCGACTTGGGAAGCCACGCTTGCGCTCAGCTGCGCCTTGTTCGTCTGCGCGCTCACCGCTGGTGAGCCCTGCCGCTGCTGCACCACACTGGACAGGTGCTGCACCACACTGGGCAGGTGCTGCACCACACTGGGCAGGTGATCAAGCACAGCCAACCTGCAGCTTGAGCGTGTACTCCTCCAGCATGTCTGGCAGGCGCTTCAGGTCCTCCGGGTGCTGCAGCAGCTTCTCCACCTCCTCCACGGCTGCTCTGCGAGCGTCCACCGCTTGCTCAGGAATGCTGGCCATCTGCCTGGTGGTTATCTGAGCGTGTGGGGACCGCTGCTACCACAGACAACCAATTTTGTTGCAACCAAGCAGCCCAGCAGATGCAGTGTTGACCGCAAACGCTTTATGCAACAAGAAGCAACAATCGGTACTTAAAAATGGGAGCCCCACTTCGAGGAAACCCTACAACATTGAGGTTTGATGGAGTATCGGTGGAGTACCGAATCGTTCGTACACTCCCAGGAGGGCTGCCTGCTTGTCATGTGATCTTCGAGATACCGTGCACCTATCACCTGGATCTGCTTGTGTTGTGGCCAGCATCAGGATCCTCAGGTGTTGCAGGGCGTGTGCACAGAGCGCATCACGTGATGCTGAGTTGCGCACCACCAGCAACGGGGCCTCACTGCTCGAACCCCCAAGCGTGCCTTATCAGGCAAGGGCTTTGCAGCGCAGCTGGGCCGGTGGAGGCAGCGGCAAGCTCTGCTGGCTTTGCAGTTCTCCGGACACAGCCTTGGGTTCTAACGCCCTGTCTTGAAGCTGACAACGCGCGCGAGGCGGGTCACCCAGCGCGCTGGGCCGAAAGTGATGCAGCTGAGTCGCAGCGCTCTCCACCCGCCCAAACGAGCTACTACTGTAATGGGTGTCTAATTTACCACGAAGATGATACTGGCAACAGAACCTTCAAACCTGACAGGCAGCTTTGCAGTGGTTTGGAGAGGCGTTCCTGGATTATGTACTGTTTGCACCGACCCCAACAGGCGGTCAGAGCAGGGCCCACTAGGTTGTGTGCTCATGCGCACAGTGGCTTGCAGGGCCTGGCCAGCTGTCGTCCCTGTCCAGTGCTGCAGCGACGGTCCTGCCAAACAGTGGTGTTGCATGGTTTCTAGCGTTGGTTTCCACCCACACACAGGCCCGAGATTGCATGCAGACCATGTACAGGTGGCTAGAAGTAGGCCAAGCAGGGCCCTTTTGACCACCCAGTGCATCAAACAGGGTGCCCCACGCACCTTCACGCCAATTTCGCCTACCTTTTGTGCAATACCATGAGGCAATCAAGTGCCCCGCCACTGCCTGTGAAATTGTCGCCGCCTGCCATGTGCTGCATGCTTACGCATTTGGGGCGTCTGCTGCCTTACTGCGGCGCTTCACTGTCCTGCTTCGCCTGGGAGCCTGCCGCGTTGCTGCCACCAGCCTCGCCGCGTTACAATGCGTACTTCATTGCATCATCTGGGTGGCCGTGCGCGTCTCTTGGGCTAACTGGTGGGTGACTTGGGTTCCACCCACTAATGGGGATAAAAGCGTTGGTTTCCACCCACTAATGGGGATAAACCCGTGCTAGTGGGCATAGCCATGGGACACTTAATACGCTTTTTCCCCACCCAAAACGGTATAATCGCATATAAATGTTGTCAACCCATGAATACGATTATAAAACGCGAGTCGCTCGGTTTCCACCCACGCACAAAGTTTGGGGCCACCTTTTTATGGCTGCGTGTGGGTGGAAACCGTGGCGAAGAGCAAAGATGATCGTATTTTACTAGCACAGGGCTTACTAGCATAGCTATGCGCTCATGCGCACAGTGGGTCGTAAAGCCCGATTGGCCATTCTGTCAGGTCCAGTCGCTATGGTTGTACAGTGCGCCATCTGCTGAGCATGGACGCACTGCGTCACTCATGTCCACGCAGCTGCGTACGCATTGCCGTGCGGCCGTGAGGGTTTGTTTCTGTCGTGGCTGTGGCGCTCCGTCATAATATTCTGTTATGCTGCGTGCAGCAGTGCTCCTCACGTCGACATTCATATCTCTCCTGGCATGGCATGCGGGGCCGCCCCTGGCAGAGGGTGAGCAGAATCCTAGGGCGTTTGTCTGGCAGAATTCTCGCTCGTTGGATGCAATCAGTACAAGTTCATGGGACGGTACCGGTACATAGCCGATGTACCGCATGTCTGCGTAATTGCGGGCTGCTGCAGGCTTGCTGTAGCCGCTACACCATCCTGCTCTGCTGAGGTACATACACCACATGCAGCATTGCCATGACCCTGCACCGGTGGGTGTCATGTAGCATAAACGCTTGCACCACCTGGCGGCCTTGCGCCCCTTGTGGACTGCAGTTATTTGCTGCTCCCAAAAACGGTATTTTCCGGTTCCCAAATAAATACAAATGCCGCCTTTTCCGGCACGAATTTCGGTCCAAAACTTTTGTCTTCACGGCTGCGTTTCTGACCCTCAAACTTGGCATGCAGCTTTGCAATGGTCTGCACAGGCGTATTTTGAGGTTGAAATGTTGTTGCGCAGCGCCATGCAGGGCGCACCAGCACGGCAGTCTTGTCATGCGCACTTTGATGTGCACGTGGGTGTCTTGTCCGGTGCAATCGCCGCAGCAGTGCCTCCGCATTTGCGGCGCCTGGGATGTGTGGCCGTCACGTAGCCTCATGCGCATGTCCGTTCGCCCATGAGCAGGATGGTAGTGGCTGTGTGGCTTTCCAAGACTTTCGTCCTGTTCAGCTGCATGCAGCTTGGCGCCCTGGGCCCGCCCTGGACAAAGGGTGAGTTGATATAGTTTGCGCGCGCGCAAGGCGCTCACCAAAGGGGTCCGGTCGTGTTTGTGGGTGGAAATGGTGGGAGCGCTCACAGCTCTTTTGCGGGCGTTTTAACAATCTATCATGTGACGCACTCGTTCATGTGCAAAGCGTAACAAGAGTGTACAGTGGGTAAGTGGGTGGAGTGGCAACTCTCGGTGGAGTGGCACTCTCCACTCTTTTGGAGGTCCAGCCGCCTGCCATGTCCTGCAGGCTGCGTGGTTGGGTGGCCTCAGCTGTCTTGTGGGCTTCTTCTCCCGCCCGCAACCTGGACCTCGGTCATCAAATCGCATATAAATGTTTTCAACCCATGAATAACCCATGAATATGATTATAAAATGCGAGTCGCCTCGGTTTCCACCCGCACGTGTCGAGTAGCCAGGCGTTAACCCTTGTAAGCACCATCCCTAAAATTCCTCACTAGTGGCGCGGCTTCAACACCCACAACCCACCTTCGGGCAACTCCACCACGTCGCGATGGTCCGCCGCGGACGGCATCTCGTGCGCGTCTTTTAACCATGCGGCTTTTTTTGCACAGGCGTAATTGGTGAAATCCTTGCACCAAACGGAGCCAAGGTCTGCTCGCGTCTGCCGGCAGACCTCACCCCTACGTTAGCCAAGGCCCAAGCTTCCACGGCCACCCCGCGCACACGCAGCGGGCACGCAGAGCCCCTCCCCAGCGCCCACCCTCCGTCCCCGGAGGCCCCGCTGTAGCTCTCAATGTATTATATTGCATTTTGATCGCGGGGTACCCGTGGCGCCAACAACAGGGTTACCGCCACCCCGCCACCGTTTCGGTCGTGGTCCCGCAACCAACCCTCCTCACCAATCCACCACGCACCCATCTGTGGGTCCCGCCAGCAGCGGCGCATCCACTGCGTTCCACCCTCGCCGCTATTTACATGTTGGAAGCCTGGCGGAGCCTGGCAAAGGCGTGCCTGAGGCGCCACGAAACGTGGCTGGTGATCAGTTGTCCCATCGCATGGCTCTGCTCGCTGCGGAGCGCTTGGAGCGGGTGCCGGCCATGCTAATGGGCGCACACCCATGCGTTGGGTTCTACCGAACCTACCCCCACCAGCGGTGCTTGCACCCACTTTTCCACCCACGTGCTGCAGTTTGAGAGCTCAGCTGCCTCTGAAAGTCCCCCTTGCTGCCACACAGGAACAGGCACTGCCTTGCATGCAGCTGGTGCTGCTGCTTGACAGCTCAGCAGGCTGTGGGCGGGGCCCCTGCTACGACACTGACTTGCTGTCAATGTTGCTGGTGCTGTGCCTTATTAGCCATCAGACTGTGCTGCTTTTGCCATGCTGGTGGGTGAAAAGCCGTGCTGTGAAGGCTGCTGCGTTGTGCTGTGAAGGCTGCTGCGTGTGAGCCCAGCAGGCTAGCCTGGTGCTCACACATCCCGGGGCTCACCGGCCTTCCACAGACAGGCACATGCATGATAACAGCACTGCAGCAGCATGTAATAACAGCAGTTAGCTCATGGCATGCTCCTTACCACCTTCACACGGTGTGGCGGTCCTTGGCCAACCCGTAAGTGCAGGTGTTTTCACGCATCCATCCTTCAGCAGGTCTGGCATTTGCTTGCCAGCCTCTTCCTCTGCCTGCAGCGCACCCCGCTTGCTGGTGTGCGGTGTGTGCCCACTCAGCACACCTGCTGCTGCCATGCGCTTCTTGGACGTGCTGTTTAATGCTGAGCTCCTGTATGGAGCTTCCTTGAACCCCTTCTGGCTGCTGTTCCTGGAGAGGACCAGGTAGCCCTGCACCGATGAGCTTGCTGCTGCAGTCGTCACCAGCATGCGGTGCAACCACAGCGTCAGGTACAGCTCAAGGTCGGCCAGTGCTGTCACAGTGCGGTCCAGCACACGGTTGCAAGGCTGGTCCGGTCTGGTCGGATCACCACAACCTCGCCAGGCGCCAACGTATGTACGGGCATCAGCTCGGGCGCT
>JAABUY010007564.1_pt1 | contig 10284 bp, 10 predicted proteins | sample 5560271 | NCBI WGS metagenome assembly JAABUY01 (sample SAMN10711886, study PRJNA513374) | rock metagenome | isolation source: Antarctica rocks | place: Antarctica: Victoria Land, University Valley
CAATTTTATAAATGCAACTACTAAGCCTGTTACTGCTATTCCAGTTGCTACCATCCATTTTATAATATCTAATTTAGCTTCTGCTAAATCAACCTTTGTTGTTAAAACGGTTTCTTTATCTTTAAATTTTTGATCTACAACTTCCTCAATTTTGGAAACGTATTCTTTTGCTTTGTCTTTATCCTTAACAAATTCTAATGTTAACTCATATAATCGAAGTGATTGGGATGCTGTCATTTTCTTAATAAAATTAACTGTTACAAACTTAATAAAATGTTGCTGTTATTTCTTGTTGGAAACAAAGCAATCAGATGCTTTTAAAAATCCGGCCACGCTTTTTACTTTGGCAATCTTGCCATGGAGTGCATCTTTAATAGCTTCTACCGTAGCTTGTTCGGAATTTTTTCTGTAATAATGTTTTTTATGTACCCTAACCCCAATGGCTTTTAATACATCTTTTACCATTTTTAGCTTACCGTCATCCACTTCTACCATTAATGTTGCCATAAAAATTTTTAAGGATTACAAAAATAACACTAATGACGATTACAACATACAGCTCTGCTTATTTTGATTTTTTGAGCCGATGGATTACCAGCCCTGACCTGCTTTTTCAATTTGCAGGAACGGAATTTTCTTATCCGATAACTGAAGAACAATTGGCGTGTTATCAGCAAAGAAAACCCAATCGTTATTTTTATATCGGATTAGGTGCCTTAAAAGAAGCATTGGCTTTTGGTGAGATCATCCCACAGGAAAACCAAATTCCGCGAATTGGACGACTGCTGATTGGCAACCCGGCCGATCGTGGAAAGGGTTACGGTACTGCTTTTATCCACCTTTTATTGGCCAAATGCCAGGCTTTGTTTCAAACCAAAACTGCTGAATTATTTGTGCTGGAAGATAATTTGCCAGCCATTAAATGTTATCAAAAAATAGGTTTTGAGTTTTTGCCGAATCAAAGCTGGACAGTCAATCACAACCAGCACGATTATCTGTTGCACAAAATGACTTACACTTTTAAGAATCCCAAATGATCCCCTTTCTCCATGAAGTTGCTGCCGATTTAATTGTCCGTTTAGGCGAGGATTTAAAACAATCAGCCATCATTTTTAACAATAAACGCCCGGAAGCTTTCCTAAAAAAGCACTTGGGCGGGCTGCAGGGCAATGCTTCTTTTAGCCCTACTTTTTTCACCATTTCCTCGTTTTTTGCGGCTTCCACCAGTTTGGTTGTGGCCGATCAACTGAAACAGTTTTTTATCCTGCACCGGGAATTTAATAAATTATTGATCGCCGAAGGCAAACCCACACTTTCGCCCGACCAGTTTTTCCCCATGGCAAATATCATTTTAAGTGATTTTGCTGAAGTAGATTACGATATGGTCAAGGCCGAAGCATTGTTTACGCAACTGGAAGATATTGCCCAGATCCAACAACAGTTCAGTCATTTTACCGAAGAGCAGCAGCAATTTTTAGAGCGGTTCTGGTCGTCGTTTTCTGCCGATAAACAACGCACGCATCAGCAAAAATTCCTGGAATTGTGGGTTCGGATGCCTGCTTTGTACCGCAATTTTCATCAGGCATTACAAAAACAAGGATTAATCACTTCGGCACAAACGTACCGGCGACTGGCAGAAGGAAAAGCAGATGATCCAAACTTTATTTCGCCTTACAAAAAGCTCATTTTCATCGGTTTTAACGCGTTGAATAAATGCGAAGAAAAGCTGTTCAAGCAATGGCAAAACGACGGTTGCGCGTTGTTTTATTTCGATACAGACGATTATTATTTGCAGGATGATTTGCAGGAAGCCGGCGTTTTTCTCCGCAGGAATCTCCGGAAAAGTGAACTGCTGAACTCTTTTCCCGGACACACATTTTTAGGTGATAAAAGAAGCATCGTAGATGTGGTCCGCACCCAAGGCCATGCTGCGCAAGCCAAAGTGTTGACCGAAAAAATAGACTTTGAAGCACTTGCCGCTTTTGCAGCTAATCCGGAGAAAACGGCCATCATCCTGGCCGATGAAACTTTACTGGTCCCGGTGATGCAAACGCTTCCGCCGGAAGCCGGAATCGTTAACATTACAATGGGTTATCCGCTCACACAATCTCCTCTTTTTGGTTTAACGGAGCTTTGGCTGAAGATCCAGGAACAGATCAACAAACAACAAAAGTACACGGTTTATTACCGCGACGCCCTGGCGTTTTTGTCGCACCCTTTATCCGGGGTAAAAGTAGCAGAACGGGAACAATTGCAAAACAAATTGCTAAGCAATCAATGGGTTGAAGTTCCGCTGACCGAACTGCATTTGATTTCGGCTTTGGCACCAAACTTTTTTACTTCCCGGCACAGCGGTTTGCAAACTATTGATGCTTTATATTTGATGCTGACCGCCGTTTTGGAGCAGCGGCAACGGCAAAACCAGTTGAACGAACTGGAAGCGAACCTGATCCTGGAAGCCTGTAAAAAGCTGAATTTGTTGTACGATAACTTGGATTATTATGCGCCGTCTTTGGGTTTATCGCTAGTTTTCGCGTTGATCCGCAAAACGCTGGCGAGTTTGGCCGTGCCGCTGGAAGGCGAGCCGTTGCGCGGCATCCAGGTAATGGGAATGCTGGAAAGCCGTTGTTTGGATTTTGAACATGTGATTATTTTGGGGATGAACGAAGGCACGATGCCGAAACGCAACGTGAACTCAAGTTTTATCCCGGACAGTTTGCGCCGTGCCAACGGGATGCCGGTGCTGGAAAACCAGGATGCGATTTCGGCGTATTTGTTTTATCGTTTGCTGCAACGGTCAGAAAAAGTAACGCTGGTTTACGATGGTTTGGGGGGAGAAACCGAAGCTGCCGAACCCAGTCGTTTTATCAGGCAGTTGGCTTATGAAAGCAAGCTACAATTTAACTATTTGCAGCAGGAGCAGCCGGTCAAGATCGAACCGTCCAACATTATTATCATCCCTAAAAAAGAAAAAGTGTGGAAGGCAATGGAAAGCTTCTTTTACCAGGGGAACCCTTTTAAAACGAATAATATTTCGGCTACGGCTTTAACCACTTATTTAAGCTGCACACTGCAATTTTTCTTTCGATATATAGCCAAAATCAAAGAACCGGAAGAAGTTGCGGAAAACCTGGAAGCCAACCAGATCGGTTCTGCCTTGCACCAGGCGTTGGAATGGTTTTATGCGGATTTGATCAAAACGGATACGGTGATCACGGATAAACGCATCAGCCAAAAGCTAAAAGAAGTGCCTGAATATGGCCGTGCGGCACTTTCTATGGTAATTTTTAATAACCGTAATCAGTTGAAACAACCCAACAGCATGCAGCAGATCGTTTTGCAGATTGTGGCAGAATATACAAAGGCCATCCTGGAGCATGACCGCTTACATTCGCCTTTTCAAATTGTGGAACTGGAAAATAAAAAAGATTATAAATATCATTTCCCGATAGAAATCAACGGGCAAAAGAAGTATCTGCAACTGTACGGCATTTTAGACCGGGTAGATGAGAAAGACGGACAAACGAGGATCGTAGATTACAAAACCGGCAGCGATGAACTGAAATACAGTTCGCTGGAAAAGCTGTTTGAACGCGATGGAAAAGCGCAAAACAAAGCCGTAGTACAAACTCTTTTTTACACTTACATCTATGAGCAGGTGAAAAAAACCAGTCAGGTAGAACCGAATTTATACGCCGTGCGGAAGATGAAAGATGAAGGCACGCGCTTTAAATCGGGCAAAACGATTTTACAGGGGTTGGATTTGGAGGATGCCAAGGCCGGGTTTAAAGGACATCTGCAAAAAACACTTGACGAGATGTTTGACCAGCAGGTTCCTTTCTTGCAAACCACGCGTTTGGAAACTTGTCAATATTGTCCATATAAAGATATTTGCGAACGCTGATTTGGGTTGATGCTTCTTTTATCGGGGGAAAAACTGTAGTTATTTAAAACAATAATTTATGCGATAAAAGAAGCATATTTATTCCGATGAGAGATTTGAATAAAATACTAATATATTGAAGTAGATAACGGCGTATGACAGGCAATATAATCCTACCGGATGAGGCAGTAATGAGTAAGATATACTTCATCAGAGAACAAAAAGTAATGATAGACAGAGACTTGGCAGAACTGTATGGAGTAAAAGCGATCAGGCTGAGGGAGCAGGTCAAGCGTAACCAAATTCGTTTTCCGGAGAACTTCATGTTTCAATTAACCGAACAGGAGATAGAAGATATGGTATCGCAAAATGCGATACCATCCAAGCAATCATTAGGCGGTTCATTGCCCTATGCTTTTACCGAACATGGAGTACTCATGTTATCTAATGTATTAAAAAGTGAAAGGGCAGTACAGATGAGCATACGCATCATCGAGATATTTGTTAAGCTAAGGGAGATGTTGGTTCTGCATAAAGATGTACAGCTATTGGTGGAGCAGGTAGAAAAGAAACTTGTTAAACAGGACGAAAAGATTGAAGTGTTGTTTGCCTACCTAAGGAAGTTTACTGAAAAAGACGATCAGCCACGAAAACGAATCGGCTACAAGCCAGATCAGGAAGAATAACTGGAAGTAGAAATTGTCGTTATAGATTTTTATCTGATAAAAGAAGCACAGCGATTTTGTAAATTTGGCTGGTAAATGAGCAAATTAGAGAAATTATTGCTAAAACTCCTTTCAGGTACTTCTGATAACAATATTGGGTTTGATGAATTAAGGGCCCTTTTGTTGGCTATAGGTTTTACTGAACGAACTACGGGAGGTAGCCATAGAATCTTCACTAAAGAAAATATTGCTGAAATAATTAATATTCAACCAGATGGTTCCAAAGCAAAAGTTTATCAAGTAAAACAAGTTAGGAACTTAATCCTCAAGTACAAATTATCAAAAAATGAAAAGTAAATACGAAATCATCATTTATTGGAGTGATGAAGATGGAGCTTATTTGGCCGAAGTACCGGAACTGGCGGGTTGCATGGCCGATGGAAAAAGTTATTCCGAAGCTCTTCAAAATATTGAAATTATTATTCAGGAATGGATTGATACTGCCATTGAATTAGGCCGCGAAATACCAAAACCAAAAGGGAAATTAATGTATGCCTAAATTCTTCCAAAAGCTTTATTTAACCGGCTTATTTCTATCCATTTCAACGGTTGTTTTCGCACAAAAACCAATTGTTGCAGATCAATTAAACCAGCAAAACCATTGGGTAGATTCTGTTTTTAAGAAACTAAACCGGCATGATCGGATCGCGCAATTGCTGATGGTGCGCGCGCATACCAACAAAGGCGTGGCTTATGAAGATTCTGTGGCCGAAGTGATCCAAAAAGAACATATCGGCGGACTGGTATTTTTCCAGGGAGGCCCGGGCAGACAGGCAGCTTTGACAAACCGTTACCAAAAATTATCGCGTATTCCGCTGCTGGTTGCCATGGACGGCGAATGGGGTTTGGGGATGCGGCTGGATTCTACGATTTCTTTTCCATATCAAATGACTTTGGGCGCTATCCGCAATAATAACCTGATTTACAAAATGGGCCAATTCGTAGCGAAGGATTTTAAAAGAATGGGTATGCAGATGAACTTTGCGCCGGACATGGACGTGAACAACAATCCAAATAACCCGGTCATTGGTTTTCGTTCCTTCGGAGACAACAAATACAATGTGGCCAGAAAAGGCATTGCTTATTTACAAGGCATGCAAAATTTCGGTATCCTCACTACGGCCAAACATTTTCCGGGCCATGGTGATACCGATGTAGATTCTCACCAGGATCTGCCGCTGCTGCCTTTTACAGTACAACGATTGGACTCGCTGGAAATGTATCCTTTTCAACAAGCCGTTAAAGCGGGGATTACCGGGATTATGATTGCCCACATGAATATTCCGGCGTTAGATACCACAGTGCATTTGCCGTCCACACTTTCGCGGCCAATTGTAACAGGCGTTTTAAAAGATCAATTGGGTTTTAAAGGACTGGTGGTTTCTGATGCAATGGAGATGAAAGGCGTGGTCAAATATTTTCCGAATTCTGAAGCTGATGTAATGGCTTTAAACGCCGGGAACGATATTTTAGAACTGACGCAAAACTCTGTACGTGCTGTTAAAGCAATCAGAAAAGCAATCCGCAAACACATTATTAATAAAGAAGAATTTTTTGTCAAGGTAAAAAAAGTGTTGGCCGCAAAATATGCAGTCGGCTTAAATCATCCGCAGGAAATCAAGGAAGCCAATTTATTTGCTGACCTGAATTCCGAAGAAAGCAAAAACTTAAACCAGCAATTAACGGATTCGGCCATTACGCTATTAACAGGCGATACGGTAATTTCCGGCTTAAACTTTGGTAAGAAAACAGCTTTAGTAACAATCGGCACAGATAAAATTACGCCATACCAATCGGGCCTGCAAAAAGCATTTGTCAACAACACTGTTTTTTATGCCCTAAAAACAGCATCGGCAGAAGAGCTAAGCCAGTTATTGTCTCAACTTAAAACCTACGACCAAGTTATTGTCGGTGTTTTTGATACCCGGTTGCGTCCGTACAGCAAATTGGACTACAACAGCAACGTAAAAGATTTTATAACCAACGTTGCCACTTTAACCAACAGCGTGATTTCTGTTTTTGCCAATCCATATACCATCGCAACCATCAACGGGCTGGAGAAAAGCAGGGCTTTGATTGCCGGTTATCAAAATAGTCTGGAAATGCAGCAGTCGGCGGTGAAAGTGATCACCCGTCAACTCAAGCCAACAGGAACACTTCCGGTAAATATCAGCACTGATTTTATTTATGGAAAAGGAATTGTTTCCCGTTAAATTTTAAGGGAAACACGTACAATCACAACTTGTATTTTTCTTTTTATTGAGATAAAAAATACTGTTTTTCCATCCCAAACTTCGGTTGTAAATCATAGTTTACTGCTTATATTTGCCACCGAAAAAACACTTGATTTTACAGAGAATGAGAGAAATACAGTTCAGGGAAGCGCTTCGGGAAGCCATGAATGAAGAAATGCGAAAAGACGACACTGTTTTTTTAATGGGTGAAGAAGTTGCAGAATACAACGGTGCCTATAAAGTGAGCCAGGGAATGCTGGACGAGTTTGGCGCCAAGCGGGTAATTGATACACCGATCTCTGAAATGGGTTTCTCTGGTATTGCCATAGGCTCGGCCATGAATGGTTTAAGGCCGATCGTTGAGTTCATGACGTTTAACTTTTCGCTGGTAGCTATTGACCAGATTATCAATGGTGCTGCAAAAATTATGTCTATGAGCGGCGGGCAATTTTCTGTGCCGATTGTTTTTCGCGGCCCAACCGGCAATGCCGGTATGTTAAGCTCGCAGCACAGTCAGTGTTTTGAAAACTGGTATGCCAACTGCCCGGGGTTAAAAGTTGTGGTCCCGTCAAACCCAGCTGATGCAAAAGGCTTGTTAAAATCTGCTATTGTTGATCCTGATCCGGTTATTTTTATGGAATCGGAACTGATGTACGGCGATAAAGGCGAAGTTCCGGAAGAAACATATTATATAGAAATAGGCAAAGCCAAAGTTGTAAAAGAAGGCACCGATGTTACGCTGGTCGGTTTTGGCAAGATCATGAAAGTGGTGATGGCTGCGGCTGCCGAATTGGAAAAAGAAGGCATCCATGCCGAAGTGATTGATCTGCGCACCGTTCGTCCGATTGATTATCCTTGTGTGATCGAATCGGTTAAAAAAACCAACCGTTTGGTAATTGTGGAAGAAAGCTGGCCATTGGGTTCCATCGCGACAGAAGTGGCTTTTAAAGTGCAAAAAGATGCTTTCGATTATCTGGATGCACCAGTTTTGCGCATTATGGGTGGTGATGTTCCGATGCCTTATGCGCCAACTTTAATCCAGGAATATCTGCCAAACCCCGAAAAAGTAATTAAAGCGGTAAAAGAAGTGATGTACGTCAAGAAGTAAGTTTCAGCTTAACCAAATAAGACAGGAAAAGCTTGCCAGTTTTAAAGCTTGCAGGCTTTTTTTATGTGGTAAAAGAAGCATCAAGGCTGCTTGTTTGGCTCTGCGCTTTCGTTTGCTTGTTTGGCTTTTTGCTTTAATGCCCTCCGGCGGTGCACAATTTTCCGGGCCACCGAATTTTCCCTGCGTGCGTTTTTTTTCACCATAACTTTAAATTGATAAAAAGTAATGTCGATGCTTTTCGTGTCCGGGTTATTCGACAAATAAGCAATCAGCAAAATGATCAACCCGATAATAATTCCCAAAAAAATAAATGAATGTTCCATTTGTAATGCCCTCTCTCCATTACAATATTACGTATAATTACTAATAAAGTTAGCAAAATAAAAGATTTATTTTTTGGCGGGAAGTTTGTGTAGGGAAGGAAATTGCATGATTAAAAGGATCAGTTTTTTCTAAAGTAAGAAAAACTTAGCAATGCTTCTTTTATGCACTAAAACTTGTTAAAGTATTTTTATCAAAAAACTAAGGTTAGCTCACCAGTAATTTATAACCTTTTCCGTGTACATTAATAATTTCTACGCTTCGATCATCTTTTAAATACTTGCGGATCTTACTTAGAAAAACATCCATGCTGCGGCCGTTAAAATAGTTGTCGTCGTGCCAGATGTTAAGCAAAGCTTCTTCCCGTGTTAGTACAGAGTTTTGTTTGAGGCAAAGCAAACGCAGCAGTTCTGCTTCTTTGGTAGATAGTTTTTGCTGCTGGTCACCAATGGAAATCAATTGCATAGAAAAATCAAAGGTGTATTTTCCGACTTTAAAGCGAGTTGGTTTTTCTTCTTCTTTTTTATCCTGGTTGGCCACTCTTTTCAACAAAGCATTGATCCGCAGCAGCAATTCTTCAATGCGGAAAGGTTTGGTGATGTAATCGTCTCCGCCGAGGTTAAATGCGGCCGCTTTATCTTCCATCATGCCTTTTGCCGTGGCAAAAATGATCGGTATTTCCGGGTTCATCTTTCGGATTTCTTTTCCCAAAGTAAAACCGTCTTTTTTCGGCATCATCACATCCAGGATCACCAGGTCGAATGTTTCTTTTGTAAATGCACGCAAACCTTCATCGCCGTCTTTGCTCAACACCACATCAAACTTTCCTTTCAGTTGTAAATAATCCTGTAGCAACATGCCCAGGTTCGGGTCATCTTCAGCTAATAAAAGTTTTTTGTTCATTGGGTTTTTTGTGAATGAATAATTACGGACACTGATTTTTAGGTGATAAAAGAAGTATGGTCAGATCTCAGACTATTTCTACGCAAGCGGAAATTTAAGTTCAAAAATCGAGCCTTTGTCTTTTTCTGAACGGACACTAATGCTGCCGTTCAAGCGTTTAACAATCGTGTTCACGTAACTCAAGCCCAAACCAAAGCCTTTTACATCGTGCAAATTTCCTGTTGGGATGCGATAAAACTGTTCAAAAATTTTGGCTTGCTGATCTCTGCTCATTCCAATCCCATTATCTGCAACACTAACAACTAAATAGTTGCCAGAGCTTTTTGTAGTGATGCGGATTTCCGGCTCCTGATTACTGTATTTGATAGCATTGTCAATTAAGTTGTATAGCACGTTTGTAAAATGCAGTTCATCTGCCTGAATAATAGCCGGCAGCGCATTCAAATCCAAATGAACAGTAGCTGCATGTTTTTGTATTTTTAGCGACATGCTGTCCACAACAGCGGTAACCTGCTCGTTTACGTCGATTTCTTTCAGGTCTAATTTAAAATCGTCCTGCTCGATACGGGCAATGTTGAGCACACGTTCAATATGGCTTCCTAAACGCACATTTTCATCATAAATAATTCCGGCCAAGCGGGAAACACGTAATTTATCTTGCACGATTTCTTCATCTTTCAAAGCTTCACTGGCAATCATGATGGTAGAAACCGGTGTTTTAAATTCGTGCGTCATGTTGTTGATAAACTCTGTTTTCATTTCTGCAAGTTTTTTCTGCCGGAAAATCAGTGAAATCGTGTAAGCAAAGCATAAAATCAGCACCAGCAGCAAGCCACCTGAAATACCCATGGTGGCTGTCATCCGGTTCAAAATAAGGCGGTTTTTTTCCGGAAAATAAATGTTGAGCATCCCCGGGTCGTTTACCACTTCTTTGGTGAAAATTGGCGTTTGATAACTGCTGTTCTTGATAAACATTGGTTTCTCGCCGTTCATGTTTTCGGCGTTTGAAAAAATGAGTGAGTCATGGGAAGCTGTCGTGATCTCATAACTAAAAGGTAAAAAAATACCTTTGTTTTGTAATTCAAACCGCAGCAAAGAGTCAATTTCCAA
>JAABUY010007565.1_pt1 | contig 10284 bp, 9 predicted proteins | sample 5560271 | NCBI WGS metagenome assembly JAABUY01 (sample SAMN10711886, study PRJNA513374) | rock metagenome | isolation source: Antarctica rocks | place: Antarctica: Victoria Land, University Valley
ACAACGTCGTGCACGTCGACGGCCGGGTGTCGCCGAAGGACGACATCGAGACGATCAACACCGAGCTGATCCTGGCCGACCTGCAGACCCTCGACCGCGCCCTGCCCAAGCTGGAGAAGGAGGCGCGTCTCAAGAAGGAGACCGCCGTCGTGCTCGAGGCCGTACGACGGGCGCGCGCGGTCCTGGACGCCGGGCAGACGGTCTTCGGCGCCGGGCTCGACCGCGAGCCCCTGCGCGAGCTGCACCTGCTCACGGCCAAGCCGTTCCTGTACGCCTTCAATTTGGACGAGGACGGACTTGCCTCCGCAGAGACCAGAGCCGAGCTCGCGGCCCTCGTCGCGCCGGCGGAGGCGGTCTTCCTGGACGCGCAGGTCGAGAGTGAGCTCATCGAGATGGACGAGGACGAGGCGCTGGAGCTGCTTCAGTCAATGGGCCAGGAGGAGTCCGGCCTGCACCAGCTGGCCCGCATCGGGTTCGCCACCCTGGGGCTGCAGACCTACCTCACGGCCGGCCCCAAGGAGGCCCGGGCCTGGACGATCCGCACCGGTGCGACGGCGCCGGAGGCAGCAGGCGTCATCCACACCGACTTCCAGCGCGGCTTCATCAAGGCCGAAATCGTTGGCTTCGCCGATCTCGTGGCGGCCGGGTCGGTCGTCGCGGCCCGGTCGGCGGGCAAGGCCCGCATGGAGGGCAAGGACTACGTGATGCGGGACGGCGACGTGGTGGAGTTCCGCCACGGAAAGGTATCTTAGACGGTCTTAGAGGTGTCGCCTGGCCTGCACGCAGCCCACGGTGCGGTCCGTTAACTCTCACAGTCCGGTTGCTCCCGCCTGGGGCGCACGATCCTTTGCCCCCATCGGTCGAGATCGACTGGAATTGACCCCGGCCGACGCCCAGGCTCGCGCTCCTTGATCTGGATCAACAAGCGGCTGCCAGGCGGGTAGGCACTGTCTGGACGTGCTTCGACGACCGAGGGCTCGTGCCTCGTGCTGCCGGCGCCTGCCCATTCCACCGTGGCCCGCTGCTTTCGACCTCACGTCGAGCCCCGCGATCGACGCAGCGGCGGCTGACGGCCCCATCGAACGGCCACCGGGCTTAGGGTCAGTGCGTGATCACCGATGTCCTGCGGGTCCCTGTTGAGGTGCTGGCGCGCGAGACCGGATGGGAGGTCAAGCCCCAGGGAGCCTGCCGGGAGGAGCGCTGCGTCCCCCTGCCCACAGGAGCCCTGGAGGCGGGGGAGGTCGACCTGCCGGCGTTCGCGGAGCGGTTCGGCATGCCGCTTCTGCACGACGAGCAGGCCGGCTTGTGGGCGCTCGGCCCGGAGTCGGGTTGCCGCGCCATGACCACCGTCCAGGTCCCGGACCTGCGGCTGCCGACGCTGACCGGTGAGCCGTTCGCGCTGTCGGCCCTGCGCGGCAAGAAGGTCCTGATCGCCGCCTGGGCCAGCTGGTGAGGCTGCCGCTTCGACCTGCCGGTCTGGCAGGCATTGCGCACGGAGCTCGCCCCGCAGGGGTTCGAGTTGTTCAGCGTCGCGATGGACACCGGCGGGGCTGAGGCCGCAGCGCCCTTCGCGCAGGGCGTGGACTTCCCGGTCGTCGTCGACCGGGCCCACGTGCTGGGTGAGCTGTTCGGGGTGGTCAACGTCCCGAGCGGCATCTGGGTCGACGAGCAGGGAACGGTCGTGCGGCCGCCGGAGACGGCTTACCCGGCGCGACCGACGTTCGCCGAGATCGACCTCGATGACCCGGAGGTCCTCGCGCGTCTGCCCGAGAGCGCGGTCCGGCGGCTGCGGGCAGTGCAGCCGGAGCTGGGGAGGATGCGGCTGCAGCCCGAGGCCTACGTCGCCGCCCTGCGGGACTGGGTGCTGCACGGCTCCGCCAGCCGCTACGCGCTGTCGCCGGAGGAGGTCCTGGAGCGCTCCGCGCCGCGCCTACCGGGCGAGGCCGAGGCGGCGGCCGCCTTCGCGCTCGGGCAGCACCTGCACCGCACGGGCCGATCGGAGCGGGCGGTCCACTGGTTCCGGGAGAGCCACCGCCTCGCCCCGGACAACTGGACCTACCGGCGCCAGGCCTGGACCTTCGCTGACCCCGGCCAGGGCCCGACGCAGGAGTACGACGGCGACTGGCTCAGCGACGTGCGGCGGTCTGGAGCCGAGAACTACTACGCCGCGTTGGAGCTCGAGCCCCGTCATCGCTGACGCTGCGCCAGCCATGTTGGTCAATGGCAGCCCCGCGTTGGCGGGCGTTCTCGACGACGTCCTCGATGAGGGCGGCGACGAGGGGCGCGACGGAGAGATGGGCGCCGGCGCCGGCTAGAAACTAAGGCTTGCCAGGTCCGACGCTTCTACCCACCCGCACGAGTTTCGGGCCAGCAGCACCGGCTCGTCGCGCTCGAACGACTTGTGCCTAAGGCGCTTCCTCCGCCGGTTCCGGCACCGGTCGGACCCGGCCTTCTCGCCCTCCATCCAGGCGATCACGTCGAACACAGCACCCAAGGCACTGACCTGCCGGGGCAGGCCGGCTTGGTCGCGCCGCGACAGGACGGCACAGGCCGCACTGACCTCGTCGGGCTACGGGGCCGGCACCAGGCCCGGGCCGCGGTGGACGGCCACCGCAGGTGGGGCGGCCAGCGTTTGGGCGACGACGCAGTACCGCTCGGCAAGCTCGACGAGGCGGTCCGCGGTGGCGTCGTCTGAGTCGGTGTCGAAGCAGAACGTGATGCTGATGTCGGTCAGCCCCACGGGGGCCTGCTTGCTGACACCGAGCGTGCCTCGCGCGTCCCAGTGGCCGTCGACGACAACCGAGGCGTCGCGCAGCTCCACTCCCATGGCGACCGCCACGCTGCGTAGCGTGACCCCGGCGCAGGCCGCGACGGCCTCGAGCAGCAGGTCCGCCGAGCAGGCCACACTGCCGTCGCCACCGGTCGCCTGGTGCAGCCCGGCCGTGACCGGCCCGGACCAGCTCTCGGTCGTCGCCGTGATGCCCTCTGCGACCAGGCGCGCCACCGCCCTGGACGGGATGCGCGCCGCCCCCTCGTCGTCGCGGTAGCGGTCCTTCAGCGGCCGCTGGAGGTGACGCAGCTCGGCGGCGGTCGGGGTCGGCATGGCATCAGGCTACGAGCGCGGGACGACCGGGTCCACGAGGGTCGTCGCGGCGTCAGGGCATTGCCGTGGGGTGCGGGGAGCAGGAACATGGGTGGGCAGTCCGAGGCCTGGAGGCCGCCATGCATGCCGTCGTTGGTGATCGCATCGTCACACCCGGACGTCACGTCGGGGACTCCGCCCGTTCCGGCGAGGTGCTCGAGGTACGCGGGAGCGGGGACGTCCTGCTCTACGTCGTGCGCTGGGATGATGGCCATCAGGGCGTGTGCAGTCCCGGGCCGGAGACCAGGGTGGAGCACCCCGCAGCGAGCTAGGTGGCCGGTGTGCATCGGCCTGTTCTGCGGTTTGGCGATCCGGACGTCGGGCTCTGAGGCGAGCCGTTCGAGGCGTCTGCCCCGGTGGCGACGTCTGACTCCCGCCACAACGCGGCAGGAGCGACCTTCGCCAGCCGCGTTGACGTGCGGCTGTGCTGCCTGGTGCGCTGGGTCAGTGCACGCCAGAGTCATGGTGCGCCGATCAGGTGTGGTCCGGGCAGCCGCGCAGGCGGCAGCCTTGGAGCGCTCCCATGAAGCCGGGGGAAGTCAGAGTGTTGACTGCCGTCCTGACGGCAATCAACTCCAAAGTGCCCGTCCCCATAGCTACCGTCCAAAGAGAAAGACGTCAGATCGGACAGTGAGACACTAGTCCAGACAGGACGGTTCCCTTAGACACAGTCCGTGACTACCCACGGCGAGCTACCGGCCTTTCCGGACCCGCACCTGCAGCCGACGCTGAGCGTGCCGGCGGCGGGCCTCTACCTCGGGCTGGGGCGCGCCCAGGCGTACGCGGCGGCGAGCCGCGGGGAGATCCCGACCCTGCGGGTGGGCCGCCGGATCCTGGTGCCCACCGCGCTGCTGGCGCGCGCGCTCGGGCTGCCCGGCGGCACGCAGTGCTCTCCGGACGTCAACGCGCATGGCTGTCCGAACTGCAGCGTGGCACAGTGACGAGTCAGTCCGCCGCCCGTCCGGGGCCCGTGCCCGCCGGAGCGGCCACGGCCAAGCCGCGCGAGGTCCACAACAGGGCGGACTGCGCCTCCGCTGACTCCTGAGCAGCGCGACCGCCTGGCGGTCCTGCTCCGGCCGAGCGTGACCAGTTGAGTGCAGCGACCAGCCGCCCCTGGCAAAGGGCGGCCGGAGCCAACTGGGGAGCCGGTGCCGGGGCCGCCGGCGGGGCCGAGTGCGACACGAGTTGCTCCCGCCCGCTTCTCACCCACCACACGAAGCAGTTGCTCGACAGCGCCGTGGGGCTTGACGTGGCGTGGGAGGCCGGCGTATACAGCGCCGGCAGCGTGGCCGAGCTGCCGGAGGCCTTTCAGCACTGCGGCCTGAAGGCTGTCCCGGCCCTGGTGTTTCAGTACCAGGGGGTGGCGGGCTCGGCGGTGCCGCAGCTGCGTCCCGATCAGCCGTGGTCGGGGCCGGATGGCAAGGACGTCAAGTACCTGTTCCCGACCGCCGCCGTTGCGACGATTACGGTGCATGAACGGATGCGCCGGCGTGCGCTCGACGTCGCGGTGCCGCTGATTATCGTGGAGGGCACCAAGCAGTACCTGGCGGCGGTGTCGGCGCTCGGGGACGATACGGGGTACGCCGCGGTCGGGATGTCGGGCTGCTGGGGTTGGTCTCAGGACAAGCAGCTGGCGCCGAGCCTGCGGGCTCTGCCGCTGGACGGCCGGGACGTCTATCTGCTGTTCGACGCCGACCGGACCGCCAACCTTGGCGTCTACGAGGCGGGGAAGGCGCTCGCCGAGCAGCTGCGGGCTGTCCGAGGTGTCAGCCGGGTGCTGTATGTGGCGCTGCCCGCCGCCGGGTCGGCGGGGTTGGACGACGTGCTTGCCCAGGTTCCCGAGCTCGAGCGAATCGGGGTGATGCGCCGGGTCCTGGCGGCCGCCGGTGGGGACTCGGGTAAGCGGCCGCGGGCTGCCGGCAGCCGGTTCTTCGACGAGCGGGGGCTGAAGGTCCGGTCGCTCGCCGACGACATCCGGCACGCGCTACCCCTCGCGGTCGGCCAGGACGGCGGCCTGTACCTCTACCGCGACGGCGTGTACGTGACGGGCCGGGACCTCCTTCTGGCCGAGATCGGCAGTCGGCTGGACGAGCAGTACCGCCCGCCGCACGCCCGGGCCGTGATCGAGTTCCTGACCGCCCAACTGCAACGTGAAGGGCGGCTGCTCGACACGGCTCCCACCGGGTCCCTGCTCAACGTCCGTAACGGGATGCTGGACCTGACGACCGAAGAGCTGCTGCCTCACGACCCTCGGTACTTGTCCTCGGTCCAGGTCCCGGTGGCCTGGGACCCGGGCGCTAGAGCCCCGGTCTACGAGTCGTGGGTCCGGGAGCAGGCTGGGGGCCAGGTGGAGGACTTGGAGGAGATCACCGGCACGATGCTGGACCGAGCCTGGCCGCCGTCCAAGGCCATGTTCCTGTTCGGGCCCACACGGTCGGGGAAGTCGACGTACCTGCGGCTAATGGCTGCGGTCGCCGGCCCGCAGAACTACAGCGCCGTCACGCTGGCCCAGCTGGGGACGAACAGGTTCGCGGCCGCCGCGCTGCACGGGAAGCTGCTGAACAGCGCGGCCGATCTCAGCTCCCACCACGTCGACGACCTGGCCACGTTCAAGCTGATGACCGGCGGCGACCCAGTGTCCGCGGAGCACAAGTTCGGACAGTGGTTCCAGTTCACCAACCACGCCCTGTTCGCCTTCTCCGCCAACGAGGTCCCCAGCGTCGGGGAGACGAGCACCGCCTACCTGGAGCGCATGAAGCCCTTCTCGTTTGGCTCGTCGTTCGCCGGCCGGGAGGACCCGGCGGTCGAGGAACGAATGCTGCGGGAGCTGCCCGGCATCCTGGCGCGCTGGGTGCGGGCCCTACAGACCCTGCGGGGACGCGGCCACCCACTGCCGACTCGACCCGAGGTGGCCGCGGCCTTCGCCAGGGGCAGTGACCGGGTCCGGGCCTTCCTGGACGAGATGACCGTCCCGAACGAGGTGGGAACGCCCCGCACGCAGCTGTACGGCGACTTCAAGGCCTGGGCGATGTCCAACGGCGGGGCGGTGCTGGGCCGCAACAAGTTCCACGACCGGGTCCGCAACGCCGGCGTCCACGAGTACAAGCACCGCGACCGTGGGATGTCGTACAAGGTCCGCACCATCGACCCCGACCGCCCTCCACAGGATGCCAAGCCTGGACCGGACCCGGACCCGGACGAGGCAGCGGCGGGAGGCAACGGTGGCAGTTGTGGCAGTTCTGTCACCACTTCGACCTCAACCGAATGCCACCATGGAGCAACAAGTAGCAGGGTCGGAGAAGAGGGGCGTAAATCTGCCACAACTGCCACGGTGGTGTTCGACCTCGAGACCGCCGACGCCGACCGCCTGTACACCTACACCCCGCACGACCAGCAGGGCTACGTGCGGTTGTTCGCGTACAACGACCAGGTCAGCCACGACGCGGCTCCGCTGCTGGCTGCTCTAAGGAACGCGCCGGAGATCGTCGGGCACAACGTCCTCGGGTTCGACCTGCAGGCCCTGGCCCGGCACCACGGTCTGAACTACCGCGAGATGGCGACCAAGACCCGGGACACCCTGGTCCTTGCCCGCCTGCAAGACCCGCCCATGAGCCGGGGATGCGCACCCCGACGCAAAATACAGCCTGGACGCTCTCGCCAGCGCTCATTTTGACGAGGGGAAGGCGAGCGATCTTGGCGCACTTCGGGACCAGCACGGCGGCTACGACCACATTTCCGTCGATGACCCGTCCTATCGCGCTTATGTCCAACAGGACGTCCGCCTCACCCGGCGGCTAGCCGATCTCTACCCGATGACGGCTTACGGACAGCGTGAGCACCAGCTGCTCGCCATCGCAGGTGAGTTGTCGCTGCGGGGCTTCCGAGTGGACACCGCCGCTCTCGATATCCAGTTGCGCGAGCAGGCGCACCGCCGCGAGGAGCTGCGGCGGCAGCTGCCCATCACCGAGCCCCTGGCCACTAACAAGGGTCGGCAGCAGCTGGCCAGGGCGTTCGCCGAACACGGCGTGGCTCTGCCTCGCTCGGCCGGTGGCTTCCCCCTGGTCAACCGCGAGTGCATGGACGGCGTCCTGGCGCGATTCCCACCAGACCACCCGGCCGCTCGGCTCGCCGCAGACGTGCGTGAGATCAACGGCCAGCGCGGCCTCCTGGCGCAGGTCTCCCGCAACCTCGTCGACGATCGGGTGCATGCCCGAATAACGGCGGGACAAGCGACTGGCAGATGGTCGGTCACCAACCCAGGGCTGACGACGTTGGGCAAACGCGGCGGGCTGCACGTGGAACGGTCCATCTTCCTCCCCGAGGACGGCCATGTGATCATGGTCGCGGACCTGTCGCAGGTTGACGCCCGAGACCTCGCCGCACACTGTCAGGACCAAGGCTTTCTGGAGCTGTTCGGTCCCGGCCGCGACTTCCACCAAGAGGTCGCGGTGGCGGTCTTCGGCGACCCCGGCAAGCGCGACCTGGCCAAGGCCCTGAACCACAGCGTCAACTACGGGGTGGGAGCGGCCAAGCTCAGCGAGATGACCGGAGTGTCGCGGGCCACTGCTCAGGCCTACCTGGATGGCATGGCAGCCCGGTACCCGCTGTGGTCGAGTTGGCGCAAGGAGGTCACCGAACGAGCCGCCTGCGGGGAGCTGCTGGACAACGGCTTCGGCCGCAAGCTGCGCGTCGACCCCCAGCGGGCCAGAACCGCTGGCCCGGCTGCAATCGGGCAGGCCACCGCCCGAGATATCCTCATGGAGGGCCTGCTACAGATGGACACCGTCGGCCTCACCCCCCTGCTGCGCGCGGTCGTCCACGACGAAGTCGTCCTTAGTGTGCCCGTGAAGGACTACCCCGAGGTCGGTCAGCTGGTCCTGGGCTGCTTGTCCTTCCAGTGGGCTCCTCCCGGAGCAGGACGACCCGTCGCGGTCGTCGCCGAACCGGGCAAGAGAGGTGGTGGAAACTGGAGCGAGGCCTACCAGTAAGCAGTGCGGCGGTCGGCACCCTGACGTACCGCAGCACCGACCCGGCCGGCCACGGTTGGATCGCTTCAACCCGACGCGCACGCGGTGGTCACCACGAACCACCGGCCGTTGGTCACCGACACCGACCACGGTACTTGGCGTCGACTTGCCCTGGTGCCCTTTCCGCACACCTACGGAAACGGCGACGGGGACAGAACTGCGGATGGCGACCTCCGCTCCAGGCTGGACGAGGGTCGTGAGCAGCAGGAGGCCGTACTGGCCTGGATTGTCTGCCGCGCGCAGGACTGGTGGGTCGCCGGCTGTCGGCTGCCTCCGCTGCCCGACATCGTGGTCCACGCCACCCAGGCATGGCGGGAGGAAGGTGAACCTCTGTTCCCCTTCATCGAGTCCCGACTGACCGCCCGTCCCGACGGTTTCGCGTCCATGCAGGAGATGCTCGAGGACTTCAACGACAGCCTGGACAGGCCGCACAATCCCTGGGGCATGGTCACGTTCGCTCAGCGGCTCGAAGGGCACCCCGCGCTCAAGGCGCTCGGCGCCGTCCGGGGCAAGCATCCCCGCAACCGCAAGTCCGGGTCAAGGGGGTCGAGTTCGCCTGACCACCCACCAGGCTGCGAAGAGTGCGAAGACCTGCCCCCAACCTTCCTTGGACAGCCCCATAGAAGAGGTCGGACGGCTCCCTGCACCCCACGCAGGGCCCCTTCACGATCAGTGCGCGCGGCCCTTCGCCGGGCCGAAAGGCAGCCGGAACGAAAGAGAAGGCGCCTGGCCCTCGCCGACCCGAAGGTCGGCGGGGGCCAGGGTTCATGCGGTGAGGGCTGGTAGCGGCTGCTCCAGAATGGCGGTCAGGGTCTTCCAGGTGGTGCGGTCCAGGCGTCCGAAGTCTCCGGTGATGGTCTTCAGGCCGTTGTGTTCGGCCCGTTCACCGCGGACGACTCCTTCGTGGTGCTCGTAGGTGTTGACGGCCTGCAGGACGCCGTGGGCGGTGCCGGCCCAGGGCGACACCCTGGGGTCGGCCCGGTAGAGCGCTGTCAGGCTGTCCCGTTTGGTGTCGGCCATCGTCTGCGACCGGCCGGTCAGCGGCAGACCGGTGGTGGCGTGGACCCGGGGGATGTGGGCGTCCAGGAACTGCTCCCACTGGCCCTGGGCGACCTCCACCCGGCACAGCTTGGCGACTTCCTGGGCGAAGTCGTCGGCCAGGGTGTGCACCATCGCCAGTGCCTGCCGGGCCGGGCCGAGCTGGGCGTGGGAGTTGCGGCTGTGCTTCACCTTGAACTCCTGCCCTCGCTCGGACAGCGCGAGCTCGCGGGTGTTGTCGCAGACGGTGTCGGTGACGGTCCGCTTGTAGGTGGTCGCGATGCTGCCGTCGAAGCTGGTGGTGGCCAGCAGGTTCGGGCGGAACGCCACCCCTTCGGGGGTGGTGATGGTGTCGGGCATAGACACCTCTACCCAGGCGATCGCCCCGCCGCGGAGCAGCCCGGCGCTGCTGATCGCCAGGTCGTCATCCAACAGGTCCGCCACCGTGGTCAGCAGCCACTCGCGGTACTGATGGCGGGTGTAGCCGGGACCGAAGATCCCCAGCACGGTGTGGTCGTCGGAGCGGCAGATGGCCTGCCTGTCCGGCAGCACCGCCCAGCGCCTGGGCAGCCCGCCCTCCCAGTGCGTCGCGTCCACTACCGCGGCGGGTAGCTCGACGGCCAGGCGGCGGCTCTCGGCCTGCCAGCCAAACAGCCGGTCCTGGACGTCGGCCACGGGGATGGCCCCGGGGTAGTGGTTGGACCGGTCTGCCTGCGCCTGGGCCCGCCAGTGCCAGGCCGTGCCGCGCTTGTCGGTGCAACCGATCAAGGTGTTCGTGTTCAACCACATGATGCTCTCTTTGGACATGACAGTTCTCCTTCTGGACGTGAAGAAGCCCGACCCCGGGAGTGGGATCGGGCCGTGGTGGTGAGGTCGGTCAGGCGGTGGGTGCCGTGTCGTCCTAGGTGTCGAAGCAGATGAACGTCGCGGTGGCCTCGATGAGGCATCCGGGGCAGGCGCGGGAGCCGCCCTGCACGTCGTCGGGCACCGCGCGGGCGCCGAAGCAGTCGTGGCAGCTCATGCCGACTCCGACTCCGGTTCCGACTGGCTGCTACCGGGCTCCAGGGTGGGTAGTCC
>JAABUY010007568.1_pt1 | contig 10282 bp, 9 predicted proteins | sample 5560271 | NCBI WGS metagenome assembly JAABUY01 (sample SAMN10711886, study PRJNA513374) | rock metagenome | isolation source: Antarctica rocks | place: Antarctica: Victoria Land, University Valley
TTATATAGAAATCCCTCCTTTACAAATCATAACTTTTTTCGTCAGAACCAACAAGTTTTACTCCATAGTCCGTACAGACCATAGGCTGCCATTTTCATTAGCACCAGGAACATTCCAGCCCCCGTCCGTAATCCCACCATGTTTAGGCCCATTGTCGTCATGGCTTGAGTTGATTATGAATCCATGAAGCTAACACTTTAGGCTCACACAAACGTTAAAGGTAAGGTAGGTAGTATTTCAACGTAAAAAGTATCATCTGCGGTCTTTCGCTCAATGCATGGAAGCCAGAGTTGGTAGACGCATATGCTGTTGAAGCAAACATCAATGGATGAATTCGTGCTTCTGTCGAAACCAAGGCGTGTCGTAAAGTATCAATTTTTTAAATTGAAGATCCAGTTGACAGCGGGAGAGCCCAGCCTTGGCCGAGCATTACTTGGATAGGTACAGCTAAGATTGAACGGGGACTGTATTAGTTCGTATGTACTCGTACCTGCTTTTCTCCAATTGGGGACGTGGTGCTGACCTATCCATCACATGATGGCTAAATAGCCCTGTTTTCATGTCTCTGGTTGGTAATCTCCGCCTTATAGACTAGGGCTGAGACCCGCTGGTAGAATTTTCACCTTCCAACCTCCTCTATCCAGCTTCAACCTACCTACTAAATGCCCCCATATGACCTCAACAGTCGAAAAATACCTTACAGCATGTCTCGGTTGAAATTGCAGACTTACGAAATACCTTGATGGGGAGGTGAAGGGATGGTGGCAGACCCCTGCCATCGCCTACTCGTAAAATAAACCGGGTTTCTTGCATCCCTTACCAGTCCATATGAGCCATGACCATGAGGCACAGCAGCCTCTTGTCAGCCTCTCACATCGTCGAAGCAATTATTGAGAAATGTTGCAAGTCTCGCACGTGGATGACAAAAATATCCAACCCTGAGTCTCCCGACAACGCAGTTCATCAAGCGTTAAGCGAGGTATTAACCCATCTCGTGAAGCTGACAGGAGACATTTGCAGCGACGCGTGCGATCAAAGGTTGAGCTGACACCAGTCGATGGACAAGCTCCGCATTATCAGGTCATTGTTCATTTTCTTCTGGTCTTGTATATGATGAGATTTCGATATGTTGTGATGCGGATGTTGAGACTTCGGTCCCCTCAACGGAATCTTTTCTCTCGGAATATATCGGAGAGTTCCGATCTGTTGATCCTCGTTTAAACATCCAAATAGATCTAGGGATGGGCAGAAGGTGATCCGGTATCACCCGTGCTTGGTGCTGGATGAGGGTCTTCAGTACACTCGTATTCGCTAATTCGTCTTCATCTATCCTCGGTTCTCCGTCTCCAATATTGTTTCTCTAGTCTCTACTCTAGTCGTCACCGAGCTGAAATTAGTAGAAAAATCCCCTCAAGAGTTATTTCTTCCCAGAGCTCACACTCATCTTTGCGCTCTCCGCACTCTCCCATTTACGGCTGTTATTATCTTTCCATTTCCTACTTTAACCCTATCAACCCCGCATGCGCTCACAGCCATTGCGGCCCCAACCCACCCACCAAGGCCAACTCGGAGAATGCATCTTCCGATGCGGAGGCTACAACTGCTTCTGCGCTGAGACTGGCACGCAATCTTCGAGTGGACAGCCCTCCTCTGGGGCGAATGACTGCTGCGATTGCAGCGCGTCGAACGGTGTAGGCGGAACGGGTTTCAACCAGCCGGCTGGAAAAGTTCCCTTAAAATTCCAAGTGGAAAGTGATGGTCCGAGTCGGAATTAAGAGGACCTGAACCAAAGAAACTTGTGAGTAGTAGGGGTAACGATGTTGTATGGGTTGTTGGCATGGGATGAAATAGGGTTGAAGTTGAAACCTGGCGTTGAGGAGGAGAATGGTGCAACTGACTTTTAAGGATGAGACATAAGGGTCCACTGGATGAACATTATAATTGAAATACGTTACACTAGCGTTCGCCAATTCTGAAAGGTTATAATGATAATACAATGATAGAAGACGCATGGCCACGGCATAGGAGAACCACACCAAGGTATAGCATCTCCAGAAAACGTCGCCGAGTCTGTCAGGAACAATATCCGAGCGCGAGACAGAAAACCCCTAAATCAAACATATCCAACAATGTTACAACCCTTCAGCTCTCAGCTATACGAATCTCGTCCTCATCTTTTAGTTCCCCATATGACTGAACCTAACCGAGTTCCAGTTATCCCCAAAAGTCTTCCACGCAAAACACGCATTGGTTCCATGCGCCGCATCCGTACTCGGGCTCCCGGCTACAATCATGTTGTCCCCCTTCATCAGCGGGTTCTTGCAGTTGCTGTCCGTGTACGGGTGCAGGCCCGCAGCACGGCCAACAAGCCCGCTGTTACCCCAATTGACACCGACCATGTTGTGCGAGGGACGGAATTGGATGCAGTGGCCTTTGCCATCATCGTCTGTATGAACTGGGCCGTATTGGTGGCCTAGGCAGTCGGTACCGCCGTAGGTGCTAATACTGGCGACACCGGTGATCATGGATATGCGTTCCTCGAGGCGAGGCTCTTCGTGGCGAGTTTCGGTTTCATTTTGAGCCGTGCTGTCAAGGGCGAGAGTGCCGGCGCTCAGGGCGAGAAGGAGGACCGTGGAGAGGAAATGCATGTTTAAGGTAGGATACCAAAGCGTTCTTGATGTGATTGTGTATTGATGACTTGAAAGACAAAGCTAATGTCGGGAATGTACAGGCTGTCTTTGGATTCAGCTGGAGATCGAAACCAGCAGAGATCAGCTTCTCTTATACATGCTGCTAAGGATGTGACGTCGGAAGCAAGCCAGTGCTTTACTTATTCTTTGAACAAAGTTCCAGTCTCTCTGGTCTTTCACTCGCAAATGGCTTAATGGGTCTTTCCTACACAAGAATTCTCAGAGCTAATTGCAGATCTCCGATCTCCACAGCGCAAGGGCGAAACGATCGAGCGTAGTCCTTTCGCGACCGGTTTCTTTATCGCAATTACACCAAATTTCCGTTCGACAAGCTTTCGGTGAGAATCAAACACAGCCCTTAGCGAACGATTCAACTGAACAAAGAACAACCACCGTTTTGTGCGGCAATTATATTCCCTTTTTGGGTGTCAATAGGAATATATCTTTCCAACACTTGCATAACGTGCTTTTTAAGGCGCACATCCACCATTGAAGCGGGCCTTGTTGATGGGCTTTGAATTTGTTAGCTCCAATTTTTTGAAGATCGTCGGAGAATTTTGGGTCTTTGAAGTGGATATTCAGGTGCCAAAATGATGGAGTCGTAAAGAAACAATAGCTTCCCAGCCCTTTAAAACTTCTCTCGAGACCAATGTAGTAGTGCCAGAAAGACCACGAAATAAGAGAAACCCGAATATCATGAACAAGTGCCTCGTTTTGCAAGTATTGCCCGGGTTTCCTAATGGTTCATGCATCCGGATCCCTCGACAACAGACAATATTCAACGGAAGCCCCCTAGACAGGTTCTTAACAGGCAATATACCGCGAAGTCGAAGTAATAATAAGGTCGTAGGTCAGTACTAAAAGTAAACGAGCGATATCTGTCGGTGTGTAGCATTCGCCTTATGCTTGCCAGTAACAGCCTCTGTCGTGTATAGGTGTACATAGAGGCTCAGAAGATGTCAAGTCGAGTACGATATCTTGAATTTAGACCTGGAGAATTAAAGTCCGAAGATGAATAATCCACAAACGCAGACTAAGGATGGACAAACTCGAAAACATTGACAAAAGACCAAGTCATTCTTCAATATGGAATTCAAGTGGTGGCTTCGTAGGTACATTATGCAAGCCTGGAGTCGTTGATACTTTAAGCGTGGTAAGGAAGAGCGTTAAGTGTAATAGTAAAGCGAGAAAAGCGAGAACCCTTGGATATGGCTTCTCTGGGTAGAGTCTTTAGGCGCCACGGGCGCTCACGCGCGAGAATCGGAGCGCTCCGCGGAGAGTTCAAGGTACCTTCCCACTCGGACACAATTGACCCGTTGGGGTTTCCATGGACTGATGTCATTCATTCTCCACTCTGCCCACACATGGCACTTTTGATATAAGCATTGCCGATTGTCAACGCTTATAACATTCGGAGTCTCCGTCCCTGAATACTCAACTCTAGTACAATGGCCACCTCTCACGCAGCCAAGAGAATCGTCTTCACTGGCGGCAGCGGCAAAGCCGGCCGCCATGTCATTCCCTATCTCATCTCTCGCGGCCACTCAATCCTCAACCTCGATCTTATCCCCTTCGCGGACTCCAAAGTATACACCCTAAAAACCGACCTCACAGACTCCGGCCAATGCTTCAACGCACTATCCTCACATTTCCACCTGGGCGAATACGAGAACAAGCGTGGGAACCATGAAGCACCTGTCCAGCCCGTCGACGCTGTGATTCACTTCGCAGCGTATGCGAGGAACATGCTCGCCCCAGACAACGAAACCTTCCGCGCGAACGTAACGAGCACCTACAACGTCATCGAAGCGGCTTGTAAGCTAGGCATCAAGAAGGTAATCATCGCAAGCAGCGAGACGACATACGGCGTCTGCTTTGCTCAGGGCGACTGTGACTACCGCTCGTTCCCGCTGGAAGAAGACTACGACGTCGACCCAGAAGACTCGTACGCCCTGAGCAAGATTTGCGGAGAAAAAACTGCTCGAACTTTCGCAAGACGATTTCCCGGAACAGACATCTACGCCCTGCGAATCGGCAACGTGATAGAACCTCACGAGTACGAGCGGTATTTCCCGGCATTTGTGAATGAGCCTGCTAGCAGAAAGAGAAACGCGTGGAGTTATATCGATGCGCGAGATTTGGGCCAGATTTGCGATTTATGCGTGGGCAAGGACGGATTGGGGTTCCAAGTCTTCAATGCAACAAACTCGACGAATACGACTAAGATGACTACTCCCCAATTGTTGAAGGAGTTGTGTCCCAATACGCCTGTGACGAGAGAGATGGGTGAGTTTGAGGCGCCGTTGTCGAACAGGAAGATAAGAGAGGTTTTGGGATTTAGGGACAACCATACTTGGAGCGATTACGTCAAAGTATAAAACATGAATAGAAAAATCATTGATAAGTACCTTAGCCATGCCTGTTCTCCGTAGTGCTAAAATCGGCGAAACCGCAAGGAATATGCTGGTCTCTCCTTTTAGCGCCATTACCACACGTTCAACAACTCTCGCCAGTCCTTCGACCGCAGAAATCTTTGATCATTCACCTTTTCGATAAGGTAAACGGCCACCAGTCCCCAGCGCGCCCCCCACACCACCCCCCTACCATCCTTTCAAAACCACCCCCCCACCCCCTCCAACCCCCTATCCTCCCGCACCGCCCTCACCATTCCCCCCTCCACCACCCCCCCTTCCCCTCCATAATCCACCCACACATCCCCCCCCTCCTCGCCTCAAAGATCCAAATCCCCGCATGCAGCCTCCGGAAGCTGTCCACCGCCTGCCTCTCCTCTTTCGATCCCTGCCCGCGCCGCAGCCGCTCGTCGGCGAGGATGATGTGAGGCGGTGGGTAGCAGTGCTGGAAGCCGGGGATTAGGGAGGAGGCGGTGGAGGGGGGGGCGCGGGAGTGGGGGTCGTAGTAGGAGGCGATCTGGTGGGGGCTTGGATGGAGGGGGCAGAGAAGGGTGGTGCAGGGGGGCAGGTGGATGCGGGCGGCGGTGGGGCTGTGGTAGTGGGGGGGGGGGGGGGGGAATTGGAGGGGTGGTGGTGGAGGTTGCGGGGGTTGGGTTTTGTGGGTGCGGGGAGGAGGGTGGTCATTTTTGGTTTTCGGTTGTGGTGGTGTTGAAGGGATAACTTTTTGGTTTCGAAGTTTTGCGGCTATTTTGAGTTTTTGCAGATGGTGAGAGTTTGCGGTAAATTTAGGAATCATGGGATGGTTGGGTAGGGAAGGTTTGAAGTTCATGGTGGATGCTTCAGACAAAAGGAAGTAGAATCAGAGGATCAATGACTTAAAGCTGACGTGCATCGTGACAAGTGGGCGGAACGTCTGGTTTGGTGGGGTTTTTCTTTGTAGCCATTATTGGGCGTTGGCCGGAAACGGACAAGTCGACAAATGCGCTTTGACGACTCCATACATCATCATCTCTTGGCACAAATCTGATTTTTGAAGGTCATCATGTTGTGTAAAGAAGATTAAAATAGACAAAGCGGTGGATGAGAATCCCACTATTTGCATTTGAGAAAGGTGGACATAAAAAGACTTTCTCAGCAAGCGCGTTTGGTTGGGAGAGATGTGCTAGTGGGAAATTAGAGTGAGGACGGGGGATGGGGGATGGGCTTATTATACTCGGGGTCATTGGAAATGGAGGATGCTCGGTTTATGACGTGGAGCAAAGCGCGTAGGAAGTGGTTTTAGCGACGAAGGGGCCCGAGGTTATCTACATATGAGATCTCAGTCCATTTCAATTACAAACTTTCCCGCTCCGCCTTTGCCCGACTTTATCACCGTGCAAGCGTCTCTTATCTCTTACAAATCTCCCACTTTCGCCACACGACCCGCGACAGGTCTGAATCTCTTCTCTTCAGCTAGTCTCGTGATCCTATCCAGATCGCTTACTTTCACCCACATTAAACGACATTTCCCATTTGACGGACCATTGGCCGGCCCTCTTCCTATTCCAAAAGTCCACTGCGTCAAAGATGCGCTTCGAAATCCAAGGGGTCTGAGGCATCACCCTCGCCGTTACACGACCAGTAGGGAGATTGGAAACCGAGACGATGATCCCACTCTTGGGCTTCATCAATGGAAGATGCGCCATGCCGGTGCCTACCGTATCATAGAGGAAGTCTACGCTGCCTTTCTGCACATCTTCCTTGGTGTAGTCGACGATCTGGTCCACGGTGTCTTCGCCTAGTAACTGGCCTATCTTTGGCAATTTCGAGGTAGACACTGTGGTTATTACCTTTGCCGCGCGGTAGACGTGTTTCGCAAACTGAAGCGCGATTGATCCGGTACCGCTCAGCCCTGCCGGTACGAATATAGTCTTTCCCAACAGTCCGCCAGGAATGGCAGAGTTGGCGCTGTCAAAAGCTTGCATAGTGGTGATGGCGACACAGGGGAGGGACGCAGCTTCGACATGGGACAGCGATGCTGGTTTGAGCGCAAGGTTCTTTGAGCTTGTAAGCGCATATTCGGACGCAGAGCTTGGGAAAGATTTAGCAAATGTTGATTATAGTCTTATAAACTCTTGCGATTTGCTACGAGCTAAGCAAAGGAACAGATGGCTACCTGCGTAGGCTATTGGGAGATTTGTGTACACATCGTCGCCCACAACGACTTCCGTAACTCCCGCTCCGACTTGTACAACAGTGTCGCTCAAGTCATGTCCGACTTTGTACGGAAACTCAACCGGGAACATCAGCCGCGTCATCCCAGAAGCCAGTATCAGATCCCCGGGGTTGATGCTCGCCGCATGCACCCTAATCAGGACGTCGGTCGGGGAGGAAATAGATGGGACTGGAAGATTGACGAGCTGGAACTTTGCTGGTTCCGAGTATGAGTTTATTGCATCGGAGCGCATGGTTGGGGGCATGCTGGTATTGGAAGCCATTGTGCCGCTAGGAAAAGTAGGGAGCGGTTGTTGAGGGATGACATTGTCAATCGACTTCCTTTTTTATATAGGTATTCCAGCATGTAGCTTCATCAGCCAGATACCACCATGCGGCGTACACACCGGCTCGCTGTGGTCGAGCCATCCGAGACTACCATACTATATAAACAAATACAATGGGTTAGACAACATCTTAATGGGAAAGGTTAGCGCGAAACAACTTGGCGTATCCGGATCTTCGGGATTTTGCTCGACCGGTAAATTACTATTATTGTAATTTAAACGGGTTTTCTAAACATCTTTGACGAGACAGTAAGTCTGATACAAGGAGTCCCGTGGCTGTGCTGTAGCTTCCATTGTTCCTTCGGCTTCTGTACTTCCTAGTCTAGCTTCATAAGCCTCAGTAAGTAGTTTCAGTTGGGTTCGTCTCCAGTAGCGGAAGGATGTAGTCTTTGGTATGCTTAGCCCAATATATGAAGCTGTTCAATAAGGTACGTATGATCCTCTGGTCGTCCTAACATCATGTTCACCAAGATAGTTCGTAGTCGCCAGCACTACATGCAAAGATAGTTACCCACCTCCCGTTCCTGCCACTTCGTTCTCTTTGATGATTCATTTTACGCCCTTGGTGCCCGACGGGGTTGTTGTCCACTAGAAACCCAGAAAGAAAGAAAGACTACCTCGAAGCCTACCTTCACGATTGCGCCTGTCGGTTCGGACTCGGCCTCCCATTATGATGTTGTTGTATGCCACCTTAGAGCTGCCAAACACCCAGTCCTAATGATCAGCCTCCCCGCCTCAACACCAGCGAACCGTCCATGGCAACTTGCAACGCTAACACCGAGGCCGTCCGCCCGCAACTTCTTCCGTTGATTGAAACGGAAAGATAAGATATTGTTTTGGTCAACCTCTCCTATGACGGCATCCCCGGCGGTGGCGCTGCCCGTGGCCTCAGCAAGAGCACACGCACTAAGGATGGTACGGCTGGAGGCGTGATTGGCCTCGTTTATGTGTCGGCCTTCGAGGTCCCTGAGAGGATGAGCCTACTCGGCTTTGTAGGCGGCCATCATGCTCCCTGGGTCCGTAAGAACCAGCTATCTTCCCGCGGCCGTAATGTAAGCCCTTTATTAACATTTGTCCTCCTCGTACAACCCTCCTATGGTCTTGGCGAGATCGCGGACGCCATCGAGACGCTTTACGGCAGAGTCGATGTAGATACTGCTAGTCGGCTAGACCGTATGCTTCTTCCGCACGCCTTGAAGGCGTTCGAGTCTATAGCTCCGCAACCAGTGTGGGCCATGCCAGCCTTCCAAGGCAAAGTTGCGTGCTTGAATTGCATGCAAGACCCGGGTTTGCCGCCGGTAGTGCAAGACATTTTTATGAAGCGCAGCGGGATAGAATGGATGGTGAAGGACATTGAGGCTAGCCATAGTGCTTATGTACGGAAATCTGCTCGAGTGGGCGCGTGTTTTCGAAGGGACGTATGCTTGAAAGAGATGGGCTTTGCCGCTTCTGTTGATGCACGTGATGCTCAGGGCCTATCCTAATCGGGTTAGTCAGGGGTATCTGTTGGTTTAGTTAGCTGAACCTCCACCTTCATAGAATCTACACACTTACAGCTTCGGTGACAGTAATACCTACATTAGATACCTTGTCTGTGTGTATAATGGATGATCTTGAGTGAACAGTGGTGTCTCATGGATGCAGATGAAGCAGCAGGGGTATGCTAGCAGTGAGCATAAACGAGACTCGCCCACCTGTCAGCGGAGAAAGCTTTTTCGCCCACACCTACTCCATAAACTCAGTCGCTTAGAACGAGAAAACTCTTGACGCTTTCAAGCGGCTTCTGAGGCTTCTGTCTGCCTGCAAAGCTCGGCTGATGGTGCCACGCAGGCCCAGACTCCTACCCGTGCTCCAGGCGCTTCTTCGCGTTCTCTAATATGAAACTACGTCATTTGGGAGACAGTGAGAGGCATGGGCCAATTGATGGTCCCAAGTCGTGCACAATTAAACTAATGAAGTTGCATATAAACTGAGCATACCGAGACTAGGATGTATTGATTAATCTGTCACTTAAGAGGAACATCTAAGTTGAACACTCCTGGCAAGGTTTATACAACACTGGGGAAGAGCGGGTCTTGTTTCGATCATGATATTTTCAACATCACTCTGTTTTTGGTTTCTCCCCGACAACACCTTCGGTCCTCAAATCTAAATGTCATTTCTATCTTTGCTTTTCTGTTTTCTTCCTCGAGCTTGTCAAGTAATTGTCAAAAAGTCGCTCCATCTACCAGGCTCAATCGAAGGCGCCTCGCATCCCATACCCGAAGCATGATGTTGGTGAGGAAGGGCGTTTTCGTTGCACTGAACCGCTTGTGCTCCGCAGCGACGACTTGCAATCCATTCCTTTCTAAAATCCGAGGAAGTGAGGGCACCCAGCTACGAATAGAACTGGTCACCGGAGAATGGACAAAGGTGCAGAATCATACTTACCCCGGGTCCATCCCGCGTCCTCCCAACCCAACAACCTCAGGAGATGAAACACATCCTTTAGCGAGTTGGACGACCGACTTGGGCTTGGAGTCACGTAGATGCTAGAAGGCAGATTGTGTTCGCCCCACACCTGAAGCATTCACAGTTCACATCGTTACGTTTTAACAGCAGCCACTATGCTGTGGCGCTTGAGAAGCATCGATACCAAAGG
>JAABUY010007570.1_pt1 | contig 10281 bp, 12 predicted proteins | sample 5560271 | NCBI WGS metagenome assembly JAABUY01 (sample SAMN10711886, study PRJNA513374) | rock metagenome | isolation source: Antarctica rocks | place: Antarctica: Victoria Land, University Valley
ATAAAGTCTTTGATCAAATTATTCTTCAGATATTTCTTTAGTATTCGAAGCTCATCTTGAGACATGTCATATAAAGACTCGAAGATAGAAGTTTTGCTCTTCTGCAGCTGAATTTTATGATCATAGAGACGTCGTTCAGATAGAATGTTCGTCAATTCGCGAGAGAAAACATCTAGAAAGTTGTGATATTCGAGAAGCAATAGCGTGACAGAATCAACGAAAGACGTGATTTTCAGAGCTTTGTCGATATTTCTCATGAATATGACAAACAGATCATGATTCTTTTTTCTAGCGAGTCGCAGAAACGAAGCACTATTTATAGCGTAGATCTTCAGATGTTTCAAGAACGAAGACGTCAAGAAGACTGATACTGACACAGTCGAGATCGAGATGCTCGAGAGAGTTTCAAGTACGAGTTCTGAGTTGACTTGAGATTCAAAGATGAGCTGATTATGACGCAGATCTATAATTGCTTTATGACTTTTTAATCAGAGCAGATCTAGAACAACTGAAAATTGCGAAAGTTGAGTGACATAAAAGAGAGTTTCTTCAAGCTTCTCGCTTGAGACTTGAAGTTTGACAAGAGCGTAATGAGTGATTGAATTGAATACAACTGATTGATCATTAAATCTCTGAAGAATACAGATTTCAGACAAAGAAAAACAGAGCAGAGAGTGTCTTTGCATGAAAGAGTCATCAATAAATGCATAATCAATGACGTTGATATCAATCAAAACAGAAAGATTGACATTGATTTTATTGCTTTCTAGATTATCTGAGAGCACGAAATGATCATTGTTCATGTTTTTTTCTAATCGATGAATCGAGCTAACTGAGAGTGCAGAGATTTTCAGACTGTTCGATTGTCTCTGCGAGCGACTGTATGCAGAGACTAGACTTTTTTCAAGATGAGAGAAGTATCGAAAGCGAGATTGTCGATAGAGATTGCAAGAACGAATAATGAGACGACTTGTAGCTGAATCTTGAGCTTTGAATTGCAGATCGCAGTCTGATGCTCAGACTTATCACAGTATAGACACAAATGATTGATCATGCGATGCTGATGCTTCTCAAGAATCAGTGAGTCTCGTTTCTTCATGTTGATGATCAATAAGTTCATGAGATTCTTCGAACTCGAGATCGTAGCTTTCGAGTCTGTCGAAGATGTTGCATATTTGACGAGATACGCGAGAACTGTAGAGATCACAGAGACAGAATGAATCACTGCTTTTGACTTGAAAAGATTCTGTACTGTGACGCGATATCAACTATTCAATTGCTGACATTTGATAATCAATCGCTCATAGTTCAGACTGCTGACATTCATCTGAATCAATAGAGCTTTGAGCTCGCTGAATAGTTCATTCTTCAGATTGAATTTTCGAGTAACGACGTCATATTCGATTGCATCAATGTGCTGCTGAAAATCGAACAGATATTCAATGAAGATGCAATTTCACATTCTTAGAGCTGAAATGAATCGCTGAGCGATTTCTTGCTTGTCTAAATCATCGAAGACTTGTCTTAACAAGATAACTAATTGCTCAATCGTAACTAGCTTGTCATGCTGAGCAATCATATGCGACAACGCTTGAGCGACAGCGTTTCTCAATAAGCGACTGTACTCATACAGAAGGCGAAACTCGAAAGTTGAATAATGATTTGCGTTCAACTTCAGCTTGCTGATCAGCTTGAAGATGAACTGATTTAGCTTGTTTTCTCGCTCTTCGATATAAAGGTCTGAATTCAAATATTTCTCTGATTTGATATTGATTCTGCTCATGCTCTTGAGTTCTTGAATCATTTCTGACAAGATTTCATTATTGATCTGAAACTGCTTAAGTTCAATCTGAGTTTGCTCATGTTCTTGTTAACAGACTGAGACTCAGTTGATATACTGAATGATGATGTCGTTGAATCAAGTTTGAAGTTCAATCAGAAAAGTGTATCACGCTTTGAGAGCATTGTTGACGTGAATTTGAAACTGAGTGACAGTGATGAGTTCGTTGATCGAGACTAGAGATGTCAACGGCAGAGTGTTGCTGATATTCTCGAATTGACTCATGATGTAGTGTGATGCAACGTAATGTCACGAACTGAGAACTGAATGAAATCAGAATAAAATTCTAATAACTAGATTTTAAATACAAGACGTTGCACGAAGAAGAAAGAAAAGAAAGAGATCATTCAGATGTTCTTATATCTCATGAACGCTGAGTATTATTCGTATCAAGAGACTTTCATAACATCACTGATAATCTCACATCTATCATCATCTATAATATTGTTCAACATCATCTAAGTGATCTAACATCTCTTTTTTCAACATCTTTCAAGTAACACATGCTAAAATCATGACATGATATTAATGAGACTTTCAAGTTTGCTCATGTTGAACTTAATGAGTCTTGTGAGTTGCTTATGTCGTAGTAACAGACACGCAGTCTTAACAAGATTTATACATAGTTAGCATGTAAATTTAAAGAATGTTCATGATTTAAGTTCTTTCTGCTAATTGTTAGAGATCAGCATAGAGTGAATCATATGAATGTCATTTAACTAATAAATAAATGCTAAGAAAGAAAAATATCTACAGAAAAGAACTCGATTTTTATATGTGTGTTTCTCAGCTCTGTGCTAGACTCGATTGAATTGACGTCTTACACATATGATGCAGAGTTTCAATGACATCACTTCTAGCTTGAATGCTCATTAGACTCAATTAGAATGAAATCAAGATGAAGATTAGAAAGAATAAATGAAGACTAAAATTAGACGAAAACTAGAATCATAACATTATTCTTTCTTTCTTGACTATTCATGTTTGCATGAATGTTATTTCTTAGTGCGCTTTTCTTGAATATTTGATATGAAAGTCATCAATCATCTCTTAAGCATTCATTAACTCGTCATCGTCAGCGTTATATCAGTTGAAATCATTGTCATAGCTCTTTCATTTGACTCGATATTGAAGTCATCTTCAATATCATCGAGAGTTCAATATATCATCGATTTTTCATTCATTTTCATCATTTATCACTATTGATCTTGAGAGTTCATTCTTCTGATCAGACAGAAAGTCTTTAACGACGAGATGAAGAAGCTCTGAATGAAATACATCATGTATATGCATAATGTCTGATAGTTTCAATTTATAGAAAAAGTCAACAGAGTCTGTGATCTTGAATGAATCAAGCATCTTGTCATCTAGCTTTTTGAAAAGTCTCGCTGTAATGATGTTTCTTTCGTTCAGAAACATCTTTGATTCAATCTTGTAATTGATCTTCTTTCTATGCTTGTTAGCTTGTTTCATCATTCATTTTCGTGTTTTGATTAAAGCTTCGCGAGCGAAGATTAACATCTTGTTCATGTGATTGAATATATCTTTGACTCTGATGATCTGCAAGCGTTCGCAAGTGCTTTCACACTCGATGATGTCAGAATCGAAGCTCATATGAGAATGAAAACTCTTATTCATGAAGAAGAGAATCAAGAAGATGACTGAAAACAAGACGTTATTGTCAACAAACTTGATCATGAGCAATCACTTGAATCAGTCATTCTGCATGTACAAACAGAAGAAATGAAGATATCTTTCAACATTCTGATTGACTCGTTCACTTTAATCGTTGATCTGAGAATGATAGACGATGAACAATTGAAGAGAAATGCTCAGTCATTTGCAAAGAAACTTTCAGAGAATGAAGATGAACTGAGAATCTCAATCGAACACAATGAAGTTTGATAGATCGTGAAATCAATATACTCATTGAAGCAACATTTCAGCTGTTTTTCCGACTATGATATCTTCATCATCAATGATGCAAGAAATATAATGTCTTTCTTTTGACAATCTGCAGATGACAGTCAGAATAGCGTTATAGTTGTACGAATCAGATAGATCAATAATGAAGTTTATGACTATGTTCTGTCATTACTGTTCGAGTATGAGTAAAGAATGTAGTAGTTCATTTGATTTATCTTTAAACGTCTTTGAGCGTTGACAGATATAACAGTTTCAAATATAATGATCTACTATCTTTCGCATGAAAGATTAATAGTAGTTTCGTTTTATGATTTTCACAGTTCTAAGAATGTCAGAGTGATTTACTGAGAATTGATCATGCATCTCACGAATCAGATTCATTTGTAGAAGCTCGTTGAACGAAATTCATAACTGACTATCATAGTACAAGATTTCATTCTGAGTTCAACAATTCTTCAATTTGATATCTTCATATTGTGTCTCGTCTCTTGCTATTGCTTCGCGAAGTAGCGTACAATTCTCATCGATTCTATTAGTCTCAAGAATCTGTTTATAGATTGATTCGCTGATGTTCTTCTTTAGATCAGCAATCTTCATTCAATTCAACGTCAGAATAGTGATTTATTGATAACAAATGCGCTCATTCTTGAAATCTCTGAACACGACATCGACTTGATGAGTTAATGCATCAATCTTGATGTTTTGTTTGTCAGATCAATACATTATCTTGAACTTGAAGTCAACAAGCTTTTGTATTCAACGTATTTGTTGTCTGCTAAGCTCTTTGTCTTTCATCAATAATATGAGCGCTTGATGATCAATGAACATCTTGATAGAAATGTCAGTTAACTTCAGTTCAAGTCATCAATGTTTAAATGCTCAAATGATGATCAGCAGTTCTTTATCATATATTTCGTAATTGCATTCAGCAGAAGACATGTTCTTGCTATAGAAAGCAATTGAATGTAGAATTTCTTCGTCATCATATTGAGACAGAACTTCATCATTGACGTAGTTGAATGAGTTAATTTCAAGAATAGTCTCATGAGTCTAATCAAAGTGACGAAGTATTGAAGTCTTGATCATACGTCTCTTTATATGATTGAATGTCGTTTGACAGATTTCATTTCATTCAAATATGATCTTCTTTTGAGTAAGTTGAATCATGAGATGAACAATCTTCGAAAAATTCTTGATAAAGTATTGATAGAAGTTGCAGAAGTCAATGAAGAACTGTATCTGAGTGAGATTATTGAATGTAAATCATTCAATGACTGCTTGTATCTTTTGAAAGTTCATTTTCAGTTCTTCAATTGACATCAAAAGTTCTAGAAAGATGATTTTCTGCACATGAAACTTACATTTGTTTATGTCTATCTGTAGATTGATCTCTCGTAGTCTGTTCAAGATCAATCGTACATGTCACTTGTGTTTCTTCAAGATCTTGCTGTAAATGATAATGTCATTTAAATAAATCTGACAAAACTAATGTAGATATTCAAACAACACGTCGTTCATATAGTGTTGATAGAACGTCAATTCATTTGTTAATTCAAAGAGCATTACATGATATTTGTATAAGTCAAAGAAGATAATAAAAATAGTCAAATCTTCATTATCTGAGTGCATATGTAGTTTATTGAATGCGACAATGATGTTCAATCGAGTCAGATACTTGCTTTCTTGTATATGAGTGAGAGTCTCGTCTATCAATGACAAAGAATAATGATTTCGTTTGATCAAAGCATTAAGCTTTCTGTAATCAACGCAGAAATGCAGACTTTCATCTTTCTTTTCAATGAACAAGATGAGTGAGACGTATGATGCGAAGCTGAAGAAAATGAACTCTTTGTTTAGATGATTAATCAGATATTTCTTTATCTTCTGAAGTTTGTGATCAAACATCTGATAAAGTCTGCTTCTAAAGAGCATTTCTTCATCGATCAACTCAATTTTGTGATCGTAGAAACGATGAAATGATAGCTGATTGATGATAGCTCGATTGAACATGTCTAAATAGTCATGATACTTGAAAAGAAGCTTGACTTTGATCTTCTAAAGAATCTTGACGTGTGAGAGCTTATGCAGATTCACTTTTTCAGACTTATTTTCGACTGTAGTTATGAGTTGATCAATTTTCAAGACAATAACAGCAAAGATCTTCACATCTGATCATTTGACTAACATTTTATAAGTTGCAACTTCAATCATGATAATGTTCAATGAATCTGACGTCGATTTAGAAATTTTGACGCTAGTTAAAGTCGCGTCACACGATTTTAACTGTTCAATTAGTTTAACTAACTTTTCATTGAACTAACTGAAAGAAAGTGATTTTTGACTGAGTTAAGATGTAACGAAAGTGAAAAATCTCTTCAGTATGTAAGTAAAGATTAAGCTCTTCTGTTTTGTGATTGTTTAATTGCTTGATGATAGAATAATCGATTTCAAACGAGAATTGAAATTCGAAAATTGAAGAGAGTTGATTTGCATATCTATTACTAGATCAATTTTGTTCATTCATGTTTTTTCAAGAATCATTTGATGTTGATCTAATCGAGTGATCAATATAGAAGCAATGCTCATCATGTGATCTTGAATCGTCAGATTTGAATAGATGACATGAGTAATGAGTTTTTTTGCATAATGATCATCGAATTCTCGTATTGACTTCGCTTTGATCAAAGTCAGAAACTCGATTTGCAACTGATCACAAACAATCTGCGCGATCACTTCATTAATGAACGAATAGTCAGCAGCTTTGATGTCAATCAATGACTTCAATGAGTAATTAATTTCATTGCTAGAAAGTACACATTCAATAGTCAAAGATTCAGAAGCAAAAGAATCATTTGACATGCTCATCATTGAAGAAATTAACACATCTTTCATCGCGTCTTTGATGAGAGTCACTAGTTTTTTGCCTCGCTATTCTCGAAAGAAGACATTTTCTCATTCTCTTTATTCTTTGAAATGACGATTTCATGTAGATGAAAGATGAAAGCTCAAGAAGTCGAGATATTGATCTTGTTCTGAGAGCAATTCTTGAACAAGTGACTCGAAGTTTTGCAAATGTAGCAAATGATAGAAGATTTCGCTCAATCAGACTCAGAAATAGAAAAGATGATAGACTTAACATAATCGATTATCAAAGTTATCACTGACAATAAAGTAGCACATTTGTCAGATACAGCAATGACTTTGATGATGACAGTGTGACGTTCGCTGCGTAGCTGATAGTTGACTCACTGTTTATTATTCACATCTTGAAGAAATTTCTTTAAATAAGAAAGCGAAGTAAAGTTTTCTGAACAGACTGATAAAGCGTTCTGCAAGCAATTGTTGATTTTATTCTGAAGATCGTTCATCAGAATGTGATCATCATAATCAAGATAGTTGAATAGCTTCATAAAGTCAAAGTAGAAGACATTGAAAGACTTGTCTGCTTGTCTCAGAGTGTTGTATTTGCGTTGAGACTTTTGATTCTTATTCAGTTCATTTTATATTTCTTTCAAATGATCAAATAGCTCGTAGATCAAAGTGAATGAATTCAAAGAATCAAAACAACGTCGAACAAATATGTGCTTTGCAGCGTCATCTTTTAGTCTAGACATCATGTAAACAATACAAATGATCTCATCATTGAATTGATTGACATTGACAATCAGCTTGTCATTCATCTTGTTTCTTCAATCTTTTCAACTCGATTCGTCTTTATCAATGAATATAAATGAATTCAAAAATTTGTAGAATCAATGATGATTATTTATGAATGATTTGAATGATGATTTGAACATCTCTCATCAAGTATGATTCTCAATAGAAGTTTGCAACTCAATATCTTGTTGAGATAGATGATTTATAGTAAATCGAGACTCAGTAAACTGTCGAGATCAAGATTGTTTCTCTTTGAGTTTCAACATTTTCTCTTGTAGTCGAGTGTTAATCTCTTCTAGAATGTTCATTATCATGCGATTAATCTCTAGCTGTTTCAGTCTTTGAGTATGTTCAACTTGTAGAATGATTCAGTGCTTGTTGCATTTCAAAGTCATGTCTCATTAATCTCTTAATTCATCTAACATCTTGATGATCTCATTTGACTGATCAAGAGTTCACTGACGTAGTTGTTCTTCAATCTTGATGTTTCATGAGATTGCGACATTCTGAGATTCAGCTGAGACATCAAAAGAAAGAAGAAAAACTCATTTATTTGCAATGCTTTTAAACAGACAAGTCGTTCAAGATTCGACTGATTCAAAGTCATGTGTCATGATGAAAGATTGAAGATGAAGATACAGATAAATATGTAAGTATGTAGTGAGTAATTTGATAAATTTGAGTAAATTTGATGAAAGTAATTCAAAGAATTTCTTGCAAATTTTCTGAATAAACGAAGTAGATTATTTCATATCATCTACACGTCAATAACAGAATAGTTGATAAGCATTTATCTACTGTTAGAAGTCAGCATAAAGCGAGTCATATGAATGTCATTTAACTAATAAATAAATGCTAAGAAAGAAAAATATCTACAGAAAAGAACTTGATTTTTATATGTGTGTTTCTCAGTTCTGTGCTAGACTCGATTGAGTTGACATCTTACACATATGATGCAGAGTCTCAATGACATCATCTTTAGCTTAAATGCTCACTAAACTCAATTAGAATAAAATCAAGACGAAGATTAAAAAGAATAAATGAAGACTAGAATTAAATGAAGACTAGAATCATAACACTAATCATCTTCAATCAATTAAACGCGAGAGTGTTCTGTCTCAGTTTTCATCATTGCGATGACGAGATACTGAATTGAATGATTTTCATAAGCGATTTCTCTCGTAGTTCTGCGTTCTATTTGACTTTCTCATCTGCGTGCAGATTGCTTATAGCATGCACATTGAGATTATTGAAGTCTGTGTGATCACGAAAACTCTGCATGCGATCAACGCACAACGCTTTATCATCACGCAGTGTCTTGATGTCATTCAAACTTTTGATAATTTCTAGACTCTACTGTAGCTAAACAGTAAATTCATAGTCAGCATTATGTACAGATGAGTTTCATTGTTGATCAAATAATAGATATTTACACAGTTTAATATATGTGCTGAAAAAGTTAATGAAGAAATCAATGAAGAAGTTAATAAGATAGAAAATCATGTAAAATGTTCAATATGAAGTCACGTAGAATGTACAATAGAATCATATTTGATGCTTGATAGAAAACAAAGTTGATTCTAACTCATATGAGTAATGATAGACAGCTCTGACTATCATTGTTTTTAAAGAGAAAATTAAGCGAGAACTTGAAAACAGAGAACTGACTATCATTGTTTTCGAAGACAGACTATCATTTAACTTTCAGAATCGATTTTCTTCAAAATTTCAGGTCTTATTCATTTCAGTCAGCTGTATTCACGAACATAATATTGAACTCAACGACATCAAACTGCATTTTTAGAAAAATGTTGAACATTGAGATTTTAAAGAGTTTTGCTAGCGCGAATCAGTTTAAACATCAAAATCATCAATTTTTCTCGCTTGAATTGATTTATGCGCGCTGACTATCTCACATACTTTGAGAAACATAATTGTAGCTTTGAATTAGTTGAATTCAATGCTTTCAAAATAATTGAAAAATATTGAGGTTTGACTTAGTAAATGAAATTGACGAGGTTCAAAGCGCTGATTGATCGATTCTTCGTCTGTCATCATCTTCTCTCGTTCGAATCAACATATGTGTAATGACTATCTGACATACTTTGAGTAACATAATTGTAGTTCTGAATTAGCTGAATTCAATGCTTTCAAAATAATTAAAAAATATTGAGATTTGACTCAGAAATCGAGATTGACGAGATTCAAAGCGCTGATTGATCGATCTCTCGTCTGTCATCATCTTTTCTCGCTCGAATCAACATATGCACATTGACTATCTGACATACTTTGAAAGGCATAATTGTAGCTCTGAATAAGTCGAGTTCAATGCTTTCAAAATATTTGAAAAATATTGAGGTTTGACCTAGTAAATGAGATTGAAGAGATTCACTGCGCTGAATGACTGATCTTTCGCCTGTCATCATCTTCTCTCGCTTGAATCAACTCATGCGCATTGACTACTTGACATACTGTGAAAGACATAATTCTAGCTCTGAATCAGATGAGTTCAAATCTTCAAAAATAATGAAAAAATCTAAAGATTTGATCTAGTAATCGAGGTTGAAAAGATTCACTGCGCTGAATGATCGCTCACCTAGTAGTAATTCTTTCCTCGTTCGAATCAACATATGCACATTGACTACTCAACATACTTTGAAAGACTTAATTGTAGCTCTGAATCTGCTGAGTTCAATGCTTCAAAAATAATTGGAAAATATTGAGATTTGATCTAGTAATCGGGATTGGGGAGGTTCAATGCGCTGGTTGACCGCCCACCTAGTAGTAACCCTTCCCCCGCCCGAATCAATTTCTGCGCACTGACTACTTGACATACTTTGAAAGACATAATTGTAGCT
>JAABUY010007571.1_pt1 | contig 10280 bp, 10 predicted proteins | sample 5560271 | NCBI WGS metagenome assembly JAABUY01 (sample SAMN10711886, study PRJNA513374) | rock metagenome | isolation source: Antarctica rocks | place: Antarctica: Victoria Land, University Valley
TGACCATCGTGATCGTGCTGGCCGCCCGGCGCTCGATGGGCGAGCTGCAGCGACGGGCGGAGGCTGCGTACCCCGAGCTCGCCGACGTGGCCAAGCCCGAGTTTGACTCTGTCGCCAGCCGGAACGGGCGCTGAGCACCGCCTCACCGCCTCACCGCTCTTGGCCCCACCGTTCGCGGTTGAGGAGCGGTCCGCCAGAACTACAGCCCAGTGCCGCGGTCCGGGCCACGGCGGTACACGGGCGGCGAGGTTGTGGGGCCCGCCCGGCGTGCGGGGTCAGTGCGTCGGGCGGCGGCAAGCTGCCCGGTGATGGTGTACGGGAAAACGGCGCTGCGCCGCCCGGTGATGGTGTACGGGAAAACGGCGCTGCGCCGCCCGGTGTCCGTGTCCAAAGGCTGCTGCCCGGCGGTGGCATACCCACAACGCCCGGACCGAGCAGGACGTCGCCGAGCACGCCGCCCGACGAGTCCTCGCCTTGGTGCGCGACCTGGTGGGTGCTGGCGGGCAGGGTGACGGTAGCTCAGGGGTGACGAATCGCGCGGGCACACCAGGGGGCGTGGCGTGACAAGCCGCTGTCTCGCTGTCGGGTGGTAAACGGTCGCGCGCAAGGTCTTCACCGCGCCGCACCACGGCGGCGGCGCCCGAGGACGGCGGCTCCGGCGAGCAGAGTCCGCGGACGACCCCCTAGGCGCGCCACCGCCAGGGCGTAGCGTGCCGACCTCTGCGAGGTCGGGCTGCCGCGCCCCGCTGGGAATGCTGGCTGAGGTCACTGACGGAAGCGCCACGGTTCGGGGGCGTCGGCGGCCACGTTCCCCAGCGGGTCGCCGAACGTGCGGGGTCGACGTCGCTGGGCGTCCGTCTGCGTCCGCGTCGTGGTGCCCTCAGGCGAGAACCAGGACGAGCCTGCCTCGGACGTGGCCGTTTTCGCTGACGCGGTGCGCTTCGGCGATGTCGGTCAGCGGGTAGGTGCGCTCGACCGGAAGCCAGAACCGCCCAGCGTCTATGAGCGTTCCTACCTCGGCGAGCGCGTGGAAGGCGTGGCCTTGGAAGCCATTGCTGAACAGGACGCCGTGCTCCTTTGAGCCTGCGAAGTCGGCGAGCGTCACGACGTTCTGCGGACCCCCTGCCAGGTCGATGAGCTCGGGGAGGACGCCGCTTCCGGCGACGTCGAGGGCTACGTCGACGCCGTCGGGTGCGAGAGCGCGAACGCGTTCGGCCATGCCTTCGCCGTAGGTCGTCGGTTCCGCGCCGAGGAGTCGTAGGTAGTTGTGGTTGGCGGTGCTGGCGGTGCCGATGACGCGTGCGCCGCGGGCGACGGCGAGCTGGACGACGGTGCTTCCGATGCCCCCCGCGGCGCCGTTGACGAGCAGCGTGCTCCCGGCAGCGACCTTGAGCTGGTCGAGGGCACGGGTGGCCGTCTCGAGGGCGACGGGAAGGCCGGCGGCGTCGACGAAACCCAGGGACGTCGGGATAGGCGCCCGGTGGGTCAGCAGTGCCAGTTCGGCCGCCCCGGCGCCGTCGTCGGACGCGCCGAACACCCGGTCGCCGACGGCGACGTCCGTGACACCTTCTCCGATCTCGTCGACGACGCCGGCGACGTCGCGGCCCGTCGTCTGCGGCAGCTCCGCGCCGAAGTTCAGCACGCCCTGGCGGAGCTTGGGGTCGGTGGCGCTGATGCCGGCCGCATGCACGCGGATCCGGACCTGCCCCGGAGCGGGGTGCGGGTCGGGGAGCTCGACGATGTCGAGGACTTCGGGGCCGCCGTACCGGCTGAACTGGGCTGCTCTCATCGTGTTCCTGTCTCTCCGCGCGTGCTGCGCGTCTCGTGGTTCCGGGTCGCAAGAAGGTCTGGGCGGGTGGTCGGACCGCGTCCTGGGGAGTGGTCCGTCGGGATGCATCGGGTGCCATGTCGAGGTCCGGTTGGGCCTCCCCTCGGCATCAGGCGCAGTTAGGGACGGGCGGGTCAGGGCGGTGCGGACTTCAGGTCTTTCCGTCTCGCGTGTACTGGCGCCCTCGAGAGGTTCAAGTGCGGGTCGGCATCTTCGGGTCGATGGGTACGGTCCCGCTGCGGAATAGGAGGGCGGACAGTCCTGCGGCGGCGAGGAACAGGGCTGTGGCGGTCCAGAACACGAAGTGGTCGCTGGCGAGGGTTGCGGCGACGCGGGTGGCCGCTGTCGTCGCGGTCGACGCATGCGCCGTCAGGTAGCGGCTGTTTTCCGTCACGCTCAGGGAGCTGAACAGGGCCAGTCCGATGGCGCCGCCGACCTGCTGCGCTGTGTTCACCATCGCCGATGCCGCCCCGGAGTCCTGCGACCTCACGCCGCTGGTCGCGACGTTCTGGGCCGGGCCGAAGATGAAGCCGAAGCCGAGGCCGAAGACGAGGAGCGACGGCAGGACGATGCCGGCGTAGCTGGAGTGCGCTCCGATGCGGGTCAGCATCGCCATCGCGGCTGCAGCAAGCAGGCATCCCGCGGGGACGAGCGGACGCGGCCCGGTGCGCGGCAGGAGCACCGAGCCCGAGATGACGGCACCGATGATCAGCATCACGATCATGGGGAGGAACGCGGCGCCGGTCTTGAGCGGTGTGAACCCGAGCGTCTGCTGCAGGTAGTAGGTCAGGAACAGGAACACCGCGAAGGAGCCGATCCCCGAGATCGCGACCGACAGGTAGGCCCCTCCCCGGTTGCGGTGCACGACCACCGACAGCGGGAGCAGCGGCCCCGGGACGCGGCGCTCGACTAGGACGAAGACGACTCCGAGTCCGAGCCCGACCAGCAGCGGTCCCAGTGTCTCTGCGGCCCCCCAGCCGTGCACCGCGGCGTTGCCGAGCCCATAGACGATGCCGACCAGGCCGAGCACAGCGACCACCGTCCCCGACACGTCGAGCCTGGTGCGTTCTGGTCGGCCGGCGTCGGGTACGAAGAGCATCGCACCGGCGAACGCGACCGCCGCGATGAGCACGTTCACGTACAAGCACCACCGCCACGACAGGTCCTGCGTTAGGACGCCGCCCAGCAGCAGCCCTAACGCCCCGCCCATGCCCGAGACCGCACCGAAGATCCCGAACGCCCTGCCGCGCTCGGTCGGGTCGCCGGCGAACGTCACCGACAGCAGCGACAGCGCGGCCGGCGCGAGCATCGCGGCGAACGCCCCCTGGGCGACACGCGCGGCCAGCAGCATCACGAACCCGTTCGCCGCGCCACCGACCGCCGACGCGACCGCGAACCCGGCAATGCCGACAAGGAACATCCGCTGCCGCCCGAAGAAATCCGAGAGCCGGCCGCCGAGCAGCAGCAGGCTGCCGAACGCCAGCGCGTAGCCGGTCACCACCCACTGCCGGTCGCCAGTGGAGAACCCGAGGTCGTGCTGGGCGGTCGGGAGCGCGATGTTCACGATCGTGCCGTCCAGGATGTCCATCAGCTGGGCGAGGCTGAGGACGACGAGCGCCATCCACCGGTTAGCGACGCGGGGTCCGGTGCGCGCTCTGCCGCCGCCGTCCTGGACCGGCGTCCGGTGAGACGTTCGCGCGGGCGCTGCGGGCGATTGGTCAATAGCCATGACGGCCCTCCTGTCGTGAGTGGCTGGGTGTCGTGCCGAACAGCGGGTATCGGGTGGTGCGTTCAGGTTGGCCTCGAGCCAACCGGTTGGTGGGGCAGGTGCGAGCAGTGCCAGACGGTCCTGGCGGGCACAGCAAGCTCCACGGCGTCGACCGCGCCGCGGCTCTCGACGCGCCGCTAGATCCGTACTGCAAGGTGTGCAGGTGCCAACCCCGTCATCTCTCCTTCGTCGAACGTAAAAGTATATGGAACGTAGTTTTACGTCAAACGTATGCCCGAGGTAGAGTGGGGCCATGCCGGTTCCAGCAGTCGAGGAGGACTTCGAAGGTGCGCCGGCGACGGCGGTCGGTAACCGGACCCTGCTGCGGGTCGGCCTGGGTCTGGTGGAGCCCGACCGGCAGGTCCCGGAAGAAGGTTTGCGGGAGCGCAAGAAGAGGCTGACCCGTCAACTCCTGTCAGACACCGCTACCCAGATGTTCGTGGCCCAGGGCTTCGACGAGGTGACGATCGCCGACATCGCGGCCGCCTGCGGCGTCTCAGAGAAGACCGTCTGGAACTACTTCCCGGCCAAAGAGACTCTGCTCCTCGACGTCGAGGACGCCACCGCCGACGCCATCCGCCGCGAGATCGGCCAAGGAGGGTCCCCTGTCGAAGCAATGCTGCGGGTCCTGGACCTCGACCTGCAGCAGGTGACCGACTACCTGGTGGCCGACCCCCCGGCCGCCACCTTCATGATCCGACGGTTCAAGGAGCTGGTGGACTCGGTACCGAGCCTGGGCAGCTACCACCGCGACATGATGGACCGCCTCATCGACGTCACCGCCAACGCCGTGGCCGACCGCCTGGGCACCACCACGGACGGCCCCGAGACGCAGATCACCGCAACCTCCCTCGTGGGCATGTTCCGCGTGCAGCAGCGCGTGATCGGGCGGCTCGCGAACGGTGTCACGGGTCCCCATGAACTGCAGCAGCGCGTCAGGAGCGAGGTGCGTCGCGCTGCGACGGTCATCGAACGAGGTGTACAGGCCGACGCGGACTGGGCCACCGTCAAGAAGCCAATCGGGACGACGGACAGCTGATGAGGAACCTCGTGCCCGTCCTCTTGGCGGCGGCCCTTCGCAGGACCTTGACAGACCGAACGACTGAAAGCAGCGTGGGAAGGGGGCTTGCTCAGACTTTCGGTGAGTCGGTCGGGTAGGGGCGTCAGGCCGCATCAGCGGCGCGGTGGAGTGTCCCGTAATCGACCGCGGGTCAGGCTGTCGAGTCGGTCTTGTCGCGTCGTCGGTGGTGGGCTGTCTCGATCCAGGTGACGATGGCGAGACGGAGCTGGTCTCGGGTCTGCAAGCGCCGGCTGTTGAGGACGTTCTCCTGCAGGAGGCTGAAGACGGACTCCATGGCGGCGTTGTCCGCACAGGCTCCGACCCGGCCCGACGACCCCTTGAACCCAAGACGTCCGAAAGCGGCCGGTATTCTCGCGGGTCACTCCTTGCTGCCAACACCAGCCTGCCGAACCGGCCCTCCGAGCCAACCCCGACATCACAGTGTTCTCGTTGCTGCCGCGCTGCCAGGGGCTGGACCGTCGGCAGAAGTGCACCGGTATCCCCGTCGCGCTGCTCAGGTCGAGGTGACAGCTCATCTCCTTGGCGGGGGCGGACTTGGTGACTAACGCGCGTCGAGGGCGCGGATCCCGCGCACGAGGTTGTTCACGAGGGCGCGGGCGAAGGTGTTGGTGAGGGGTTGGTCGCCCATCATCACCCGGTACAGGCAAGCGCCCCAGAGCTGGTCGACCAGCGCTTCGGGGTCGGCGTCGCCGCGGAGCTGGCCGCGTTCCTGTCCGGCGCGCAGGGCCGCGAGGCCGACTGCGCGGCGTGGGCCGGCGTAGCTGCTGCGCAGGGCGGCGGCGAGCTCGGGGTCGGTCTGGGCGGCGCCGATCAGCTCGGCGGTCACGCGGCCGGCAGGGGTGTCGCGCAGCAGGTGGATGTAGGTGAGCAGCTGGGTGGTGAGGTCGGCTTCGATGTCGCCGGTGTCGGGGACGGTGAGGGCGGAGTCGATGGTGGAGGCGTAGCCCTCGAGCGCGAGGACGCCTTTGGAGGGCCACCACTTGTAGATCGTCATCTTGCTGGCGCCGGCCAGGGCGGCGACGCGCTCGATGCTGAAGGCGCCCATGCCCTCGGTCAGGAGCAGGGAGCCGGCCGCGGCGAGGATCTCGGCGCGGACCTGCTCGCTGGGACGCCGGCCCCGTCCCCGGCGCGGCGGTAGCGAGGCGTCGGCGATCAAGGACTCGGGCGTCGGTTCGCTGGACATAGAGGCGATCATCCCACACTGACTGGACGCACCGTCCACTTAGTGCTTAACTGGACGCATCGTCCACATCGGTAGGGCGATGCGTGAACTTTCCTTGGGAGGAGCCCCACGATGAGCGAGCAAACCGCGACCGCCCACGTCCCGCCCGACGATCCGGACCGCCGGCTGACGGTGGTCGACCCCGACGACCGCGGCCTGCAGCACGTCGGAGTGGTCAGCGACACCTACACCGTGCTGATCACCGCGGAGCAGACCGCCGGGCGGTACGCGATGCTCGACATGCTGATCCCGCCCGGCGGGGGTCCGCCGCCGCACCGCCACGACTTCGAGGAACAGTTCCACCTCCTCGACGGCGAGATCGAGCTGACTTTCCGCGGTGAGAAGGTCACGGTGCGCGCCGGGCAGACCGTCAACGTGCCGGCGCGGGCGCCGCACCACTTCACCAACGCGGCAGACCGGACTGCCCGCATGTTGTGCATCGTCAGCCCGCCGGGGCTCGAGCAGTACTTCGCCGACTTCGGCGAGAAGCTGCCGAGCCGCACGTCACCGGCGCCGGTCCTCGGCGCCGGTCCTCGGCGAGGAGGAGCTGCAGCGAAGGGTCGCGGACGCCGCGCCGCTGGCCGCGCGCTTCCACATCGAGAACCTGCCGCCCGACACGGAGGAGGAGACATGAGAGTCCTGGCGATCGGAGCCGCCGGCGCCGCAGCAGGCATGGTCGTACCCGCACTGGTCCAGCGCGGCATCGAGGTGCGCGGGCTCGTCCACGACCCGGCCACGGAAGAGGTGGCCCAGCGGGCCGGCGCGGCCGAGACCGTCGTCGCCGACCTCACCGACGTCGACGCCCTCACCGCGGCCGCTGATGGGGTGGACGGGGTGTTCGGGATCATCCCGGCCTTCGCCCCGGACGAGGCCGGCATCGGGGTGAACGTCGTGGAGGCCGTGACCCACGCCGGGGCGCGCAAGGTCGTGTTCTCCAGCGTCTACCACCCGTCGCTGACCGCGCTGTCCAACCACCGCGACAAGATGCCGGCCGAGGCCGCGCTGTACGAGTCCGACCTGGACTTCACGATTCTGCAGCCGGCGATCTTCATGGCCCAGATCGCCGGGCTGTGGCAGTCGGCCAGGGCGACCGGCACCATCGCCCAGGCGTACTCGGCCGATTCCCGGATGGCGTACGTGCACTACCGCGACGTCGCCGAGGTCGCCGCGACGGCCTTCGTCGACGACCGGCTCGCCTACGGCACTTTCGAGTTAGCTGCGCCGGGGATGTACACCCGCCACGACCTCGCCGCCCTGATGGGCGAGGCACTCGGCAGGCCGGTCACCGCGCAGAGCCCTGACTTCGCGTCCTGGGCCGGCGGCGCCGGCATGCCCGATGGCCCGCTGCGTGAGGGCTTGAAGACCATGACTGCCCACTACGACGAGCACGGCTTCCACGGCGGCAACGCGCTCGTGCTCGAGACCCTGCTCGGCCGCCGCCCGACGACCGTGCCCGACTTCATTGAGGAGCTGTCCCGCTCATGAGCAACCCTTCCTTTCCCATCGCCGTCATCGGTTCCACTGGCCAGCAGGGCGGCGCGGTCGCGACCGCCCTGCTGGAGCGCGGCGCGGGCGTGCGCGCCATCACCCGCGACGCCGCCAAGGCCTCCGACCTCGCCCGACGCGGGGCCGAGGTCGCGGTGGCCGACCTCGACGACGCCCCGGCCCTGCGCCGGGCCTTGACCGGGGTCGCGGCCGTGTTCGCCATGACCACGATGACCGGGGCGTCCGGGACCGAGGGCGAGGTCCAGCACGGTCGCGCGATCGCCGACGCGGCGCGCGAGGCCGGCGTCCCGCACCTGGTCTACAGCTCCGTCGGCGGCGCTGAGCGCGGCACCGGCATCCCGCACTTCGAGAGCAAGTGGCGCGTCGAGCAGTACCTCCACCAGGTCGGCGTTCCGACCACGGTGGTGCGCCCGACGTTCTTCATGGACAACTTCGTGGGCGGCTTCGTCCCGCAGGTCAGCGACGGCCAGGTGGTGCTGCGCGCACCGCTGGCCCCGGGCGTGCCGCTGCAGATGATCGCCGTGGCCGACATCGGCAAGGCCGCCGCCACCGCCCTGCTCGACCCCTCAGCGATCACCGGCGCGGTGGAGATCGCCGGCGACGATGCCACCCCGGAGGCGATCGCCGACGCCTTCGGCGCCGGCCGCGGCCTGCCGGCCCGCTTCGAGCAGCTGCCCATCGACGTGCTCGGTGACCCCGACGCCGAGGCGATGTTTCGCTGGTTCACCCAACTGCCTGCCTACCAGGCCGACATCGCGGCCACCCGCGCGCTGGTGGGGCAGGTCACCGACATGGCGGCCTTCGCCGCGAAGCACCCGGTGCCGTCGGCGTGAGCGCGGCCCGCGCCCTGCCGCGCGGCTTCGCGCAGCGCGACGTCGAGTGCAACGGCACGCGCCTGCACGTGGCCGTCGGCGGGGCCGGGGATCCCGTGGTGCTGCTGCACGGATGGCCGGAGACCTCGGCCATGTGGCACCGGCTGATGGGAGCTCTGGCCGAGCGGGGCTGGCAGGTCATCGCCCCGGACCTGCGCGGGCTCGGCACCTCGCAGGCGGCCACCGGCGGCTACGGCAAGGACCACCAGGCCGAGGACGTGCGCCAGCTCCTCGAACAGCTCGACGTCAGCGCCCCGGTGCGCCTGGTCGGACACGACATCGGCGGCATGGTCGCCTTCAGCTTCGCGCGGCTGCATCCGGACCGCGTCGCAGCCCTGGCGCTGCTCGACCTCGCCGTCCCCGGGCTCGGCCTGGAACGCGCGATGGACGTCGCCGCGGGCGGTCTGTGGCATTTCGGCTCTTCCAGCAGCCCGACGTCCCCGCCATGCTCGTCTCCGGGCACGAGCAGGAGTTCTTCGCCTGGTGGTTCGCCGACCAGGCCGGGAGCCCCGACGCAGTGCCGGACGAGTCGATCGAGGCATACATCGGCGCCTACACCGGACGAGAGCGCCTGGACGCCGGCTTCGGGCACTACCGCACGCTGCTCGAAGACGGCCGAATCAACCGGGCCTGGGCCGAGGCCGGCGGGACGCTGGCGATGCCGGTGCTCGCCGCCGGAGGCGAGCACTCAGCCGGATCCCAGCTCGCCAAGGCACTGAGCGCGGTCGCCCCCCACGTCCAGGGGCACGTCATCGCCGGAGCCGGACACTTCGTCGTCGAGGAGAGGCCGGAGGAGGCCCTCGCACTGCTCCAACGGTTCCTCGAAGACCAGAAGTAGACGACACCGGTCGCGCGAAGCGACCAGCACGCCGCAGACGAGGTGGGATCCAGCAGGTGGATCCCAGGTCGTGCACGCCTGCCAGCCAGTAGGCGCGGGTGCCCAGCGCGGTGCCCCGGTTACATCGCACAGGAAGGACAACGCACATGAGCGAGTTCAACGACCGCGTCATCGAAGAGTTCCGGGCCAACCACGGCCGGGTCGACTCCGCCGGCTTTGGTTCCAACTTGGTGCTCCTGCACACTCGCGGAGCCCGCACCGGCGCCGAGCGGGTCAACCCGGCACTGTCGTTGCGCGACGGTGCCGACTGGCTCGTCGTGGCCTCAGCCAAGGGCGCGCCACGCGACCCGGCGTGGGCGATCAACCTCCGCGCGCACCCAGACGCCGAGATTGAGGCCCCGATCGACGGCGAGGTCCACACCATCGCGGTCCGCGCAGCAGAGACCACCGGCACCGAGTACGCCGCCGCGTTCGCCAGGTTCATCGACCGGTCGCCGTCGTTCCGGACCTACCAGCGCCGCGCCGCACGCCAACTGCCCGTCATCCGGCTCGCCCCTCGCGCCGCCAGCACGCTCTCAGTCGACGACCCAGCGCCAGCAAGCATCGCCTCCGCCGCCCAGCAACGGAGCCGACCAAGCACCTGGCCCGAGTGGCAGAAGCGCCCACGGCAACGCCCTTCCCCCTGGGCGATGAGGAAGTACGAGCGCCCCCCTGACGGGGTTGCTCCCGGTCGACGATGAGGTCGAGGACGCCGGTGGCCGCGTGTAGGTTGCTGCGGACGACGGTCAGTCCGACGTGGCGGCTGCTGTGCGTGACCTGCTAAGCGCGGGAGCCTGCGCCGCGAAGACGGCGATCGCTGATGCGCGACCGGCTGCACGCCACCGCCGAGCAGCGCGGAGTCAGCACGTCCGAGCTGGTACGTGAGGCGCTAGACCGGTACCTGGCCTGATCGCCTGGGCTCACTGCTTGGGCAGCAGGACCTCGCCTTCGAGGCCATCGGGGTCGCGGAAGAACATGCTGAGGTCGCTGCCGAAGTCATTGACTTTTCCGTCGCTCGCCCCGGCCTCGACGAGCCTGGCCCGGATGGTCTCGAACGCCTCCGGGGATGCGGCGGCGAGACCGACGTGGTCGATGCGGCCGCGCCCCCACATCGGGGTCTGCCGGT
>JAABUY010007575.1_pt1 | contig 10277 bp, 10 predicted proteins | sample 5560271 | NCBI WGS metagenome assembly JAABUY01 (sample SAMN10711886, study PRJNA513374) | rock metagenome | isolation source: Antarctica rocks | place: Antarctica: Victoria Land, University Valley
GAGGGCTTTGCACCCGACGACTGACACAGGGCCGTCCTCGCCGACCGATATGGACCGGGTAGGGTAAGATATCTCATGAGGCAACGACCCGCTCATGGGTAAGATTCTCTCATGAGGCAATACGAGGCCCAGGAGCAGTTGTCGCCGCGCCACGTTGAACATCACGTCGTAGGCCAGGGGACCGGCATTGGGCGCGATCGTGTGGCCGTGCAGGATGTCCTTGATGTCGTCCTTATCGACCACGGGCCAGCGCAGCCGGCGGCCCAGCGCCCGGCTCAACGTGCTCTTGCCGCTCCCCGCCTCGCCAGCGAAGGCAACCAGCCAGAGCGTCGTCCCTGACGACATCCCGACCCGCGTCTCGTGCATCGCTGTCATGCCCCCACCCCCACGACCTCTCGCCCCGTCGTGGCGTCGCGCAGCGGCTTCAGGAGCTTGAGCAACGTCCCGATCCCGCCGCGCGTCCCGTCGAACGCCGGCAGCACGGTCTCCAGGGGGATCGCCGCGTCCTGCACCTTGAAGTGCCCCAACCCCGTCCCCAGCGTGACCGAGGGCGGGCATGCCGCCACGGGATCGGGCTCGTCGCTCACCAGGTACACGGCGTCCTTGTGGACGGCGACGGGCGTGTAGCCGTCCCGGTCCATCTTGTGCAGCGCCCGCGACAGGTTCGCGTTGGCCTGCGCGATGACGAGATGCCGCCAGTCGGGCCGGTAGAGCGGGCTGCGCCGCTCGCGTTGCCACACGCTGTTGAAGCCGCTGATCGTCAGGCTGTAGGTGAGCTTGAGCGCGCGTAGGGCTAGCGCCCCCGCCGGCGTCTCATCAGCGTAGAGCGCCGTCCGCGCCCCCCGCAGCCGCTCGTACCAGGTCTCCATCGCCCGGCTGTGCTGTGTCCAGACGTGCGCCTCGGTGATCGCCACGGCCTGGCCCCGTTCCAGTGCCCACACCACCGTCGGCGTGCAGGCCCACCGCTCCTCCGCGCCGGCGATCCGCGCCAGCCAGTACCCCGGCAGTTTCTTATCGAACGGTAACGTCCCGGCCGGGTCGCGCCGCTCCTCGATGCCGGACAGCCCCAACTCCACGACGCCGGCCGCGCTCAACCATTGCGCGTTCTTGTCGTAGGAATGGAGGTATGTCTTCTCGCGCTCGGTTGGCGAGAGCGTGCGCATCCAACTCAACTCCGTCACCGTCTCGGCTTGCCCTGCCGGCCCCGGCAGCCGCTCCGGGTACTCCCGCTGCGCCCCGGCCCCCCGCTTGCCCAGCTCCTGCAGCAGGTCCGTCCCCGTCCGCCCCGGCGAGCTGTAGTACGGCACCCCCACCGCCCCCGCGTAGGCCACCAGCGCCGCCCGCAGCGTCGCCCCGTCCGTGTCGAGCCCCCACACCGCGTGCTCGTCGTACACCGGGAACACCAGGGATACGCCCGAGCCCGCCTCGCCCTTCCTGCGCAGGGCCAGCCAGACGCCCAGCGCCTCGGGGAAGGCGTGCAACTCGGCCAGGCCGTCGCTCACGAATGGGTGGCGCACCTCGCGGAAGCGCCCACTGGCCTCGAGCGTCGCGGGCAGCCCCGCCGCGCGCACCCACGCATCGGTCAGCCAGAGTTGGGTCAGCCCGTGCCGCCGCGCGCCGTTGTACAGGTCGCCGACGTGCCGAATCGCCCCCGTGACGGGGGCGAGGGACCCGTCGGGCAGATGCAGACCGTCGACGTCGAGGACGCCGATCGACGTGACGGGCATACTAACTCGTAAAGATGTCGGTCGGGCCGAGGCGTTTGTCTCTGTGGTCATGGCTAGAACCTCCTTACACGATGATAAAGGCGGCGAGCGGCACGATGTCCGCTCATCCGCCAGTCACTCGCCGTGCAAAGGCCGCGACAAAGAGGGCTTCGATCAAGAGGCCGAGTACTGCTTCCAGGCCCGCCCACCAGATAACGACCTCACTCGGATTCTGCAGTTGTTGTAGGCCCCGACCGTGGAAGGCCGTGACACTAAAGACGAGCATATCGAGTAAATGCGAGGGCGTGGACGTATGAATGGCGGCAGGGAAGCGCACGAACCAGAATGACAACAGATCGCGTACCCAGGAAATGGCGGCGAGGGCATGCGGCCAAGGTACTGCGGTCAGGGGATGCTTTTTAGGGGGCTGGTAGGCTATTCCGAGGTAGATCGCCGCGAAGGTAAAGACGACGCCGACGTAGGTGAGGAACAGACGCGAGATGTAGTCGCCGTACCCCATGAACTTGCCAAGGACCCAGGAAACGAGCCAGCGTGCGAAAGGCAGCGGCGCGCGGTAGAAGCTCCGTGAGAAGAGGTAGCCCTTTGTCTCCTGGAAAAGGGCTTTGCGTTCCATCACCTCGGACCGGTAGTGGAAGCGCGCGGCGTCAGTAATCCCTTGATTTCGCAGCGCAACCGAGAGCGCACGGTAGGCTCGTGCTGCCGCACGATACTCGTCTTGACTGTTTGCCCGGAGTTCGTCACCCAGCGTGCGAACGTCTCTCCACGCCACCCCAGTGAGGTTTGTGTTATCGAATATAACTTGATCGAGGATGACGTGATTGAGGTACGCCTCATTGAGGCGAGAGGTCTTATCGAAAGATGTCAGAATGAAATTAGCCCCTTTCAGGTGCGCCCCTATGAGGTGGGCCCCGTCCAAACGTGCCTCCCGGAGGTCGGCCCCGTCCAGGTGTGTCCTTTCGAGGTGGGCCCCGTCCAGGTGCGCATCCATGAGGAGAGCCCTTTCCAGGCGTGCCCCTTCGAGGTGGGCCCCAGCCAGACGTGCCCTTTCGAGGTGGGCCCCGTCCAGGTGCGCATTCCGGAGGTCGGCCCCGTCCAGGTGCGCTCGCGTGAGGATGGCCTCCTCCAGGTGCGCTCCCGTGAGGATGGTCCGCTCCAGATGGAGGGTGGGTAGGGCAGACAATAGGGTCCGGGCCCATGTATGAGACTCCGGCGACTGGAGTGGCGACTGGAGGAAAACCTGTTCAACTTCTACAACAGTTCTGTTGGGTCCAGAGCACATAAGAACCATTAACCAAAAGACATCGGCCCCACTAAGGTGTTCCCCCTCGAATGGGCCAACACGCTCACCGTGGTCGCTTTCCTTGTCCCACTCGCGCAGCACTTTCTCCAATTCGGCCTGCTGCTGTTCGGTGGGACGTGTGCCCCAGCTATTCCCCACCGGCCCTGGTTGCTCGTCCGTCTCGCTCACGCCCAATCCTCTCCACAATCGCGGCCTACGTACATACTAGTCATGCCGGCCCGACTTCTGGGCGTACTCGTCCCGCGCCGCGCTCCCGTGCCCGACGCTCCTTGCGCGGGCAGCGGCAGGGCGCGGCATGGCAGTGGGCACACCGCTCGACGTGCGCAGGCGCTCCTCTGGCTGAGGAGGCCGTCGTGACGGGAGGCGGCCCCGTGACCATGGGCGACGCCCTCCCCGCGCAGGTGCAGTCCTCCCCTCGCTGGCCGCACCCCGCGCACACGATCAAGTGCCCGTACTTCCCGCCGAAGTAATCGATCGGGGCGGCTGGCTCCTCCGGGGCGGGGCGCTCGCGCCGTATCTTGTCCAGCTCGACGCGCACCGTGTTGATGGTGATGGTGCGGAAGTCGGCCGCGCCGCGCAGGGCCTCGATCAGCAGGTCCTCGCCGACGGCGGGATCGACGGCCAAGCTGTGGAGTTGCTTGTTCAGCCGATCGGCCGGCTCCGTGCCCATCAGCTCGCGGTAGACGGCCCGCCACCGGCGATCCTCGGCGGCCAGATCCGCCCGGTCGATCACCGCCATGACCGGCGCCGCCCCCTTCCGGGCCGCGCGCCGACGCATCTGCGGTGTCCCCACGTCGTAGATGTTGGGCAGCCCCCGCCCCTGGGGCGTGGCGCGCAGGTAGCCGGCCTCCTCCAACTCGCGTAGGTAATTGTAGGCCGACTTGTAGCACCCGCCGACGTAGCCGGCGATCCGCGCCACCGTGCGGATGCAGCGCCCCTGCGTGTTGCTGTGGTGCGCCACCATGACGTAGGCCCGCTTCGCCCCCTGCGAGAGGTCCGCGTCGCCGAGCACGGCGTTGGGCACCGTCGCGTAGCCGGTCTCGTCGTCCCGCGCTGGCGCGGCGGCAAAGTGGTAGACGTTGGCATGGCCGCGGCCGCCCCGCTTCACCGTGATGAGCGCGGCCCGGCGCAGGTCGGCCGTCCGTCGCTTCACCGTGCGCGTCGAGCAGCCTAACTCCGCGGCGAGATCGCCCTGGTACGGGTGGCACTCATCGTCGTCCCAGGCGTAGGAGATGAGCAGCACATGGGCCAGCCGGTCGTTGTCCAGCGGCGCCGCGTCCAGGAACGGGCGCGGGATCTGCGTCCAACCGGCGCGCGGCGCTGGGGCGGGCCGGTCCTGCGGCTCGATCACCGGGGTGGCGCGGGCGCGGACGCTCACCAGGCGCTCCCTGCACGCAGCGAGCGCAGCCGCCAGTAGCGGTACTCATCCCACTCCCGCGGGGAGGCCATGGCCCGGACACGCCGGCAGTCCTCCTCTCGGCGGTCACGCTCCTCCTCCTCGTCGGCCTCATCGGCGCGGTGATGGCCGGCCAGGTCCGCGCGCACGCGCGCGAGCACGCGGGCCAGGAGGGTGTCACGGGGCAGGGCGACCGCGATCCGCGCGCGGCTGTTGAGCGCCGTGGTGTGGTCGGCGCGGCCCAACGCGTGGGCCGTCGCCATGTTGGTGAGGTGGTAGTCCTCGGCGAGCAGGTAGACGCAGAGGTGGCGCGCCCAGGTCGCCGCCGGCGTGCGGCCCGGCCCCAGGATCGCGGCGGGGGTCACGTCGGCCGCGGGGTGATACACGTCGGTATACGCGCGCGCCACGGCCGCAATAAGGGGGTAGGTATCGACCATCCCTGTGCGTGTCCACACGGGACGTGCGGTATCCCTTTGACAGAGTAGCGCGTCATTGCTATCCTGTCGGGAGAGCATGGGTGTGCTTTGGAACACAAAAGTCTCCTATGCAGGCCCGCACCCCGGTTCGGAGCTAGTCACTCCTCGGGGCCGCGGCCTCCGTTTTCGTGGCTCTGGTGATCGCTTTCTAGGGCAGGTACACCAGCGCCGGTCACTATTAAAGTAGTCTGGGCATGCAAGAGGCTCATCGGTTCCCGCCGGTGGGCCTCTTGCATTGTGGCCGCTACAGCCACGCATCCGTGCTACATAGCGCACTCCTTCATGATGGGCATTGTAGCCCACGCCCGCCCCTGGCGTAAAGGTGACGCGCGGGGGCACACCTCGATCCCCGGCGACAGGCGCTACCCGGCGCGGCTTATGGCTGGTCATGGGAGCACGGTCCAATCGAGGGATTTGCGCTGTTTGGTCGGCGTGCGCGTCGGGCCGGATGCTGGCGTCGCGCTCATTGGTGGTGTAGGTATGGCCGACGCCGGCGCGGGGGTTGTGGCCGTCGCCGTCGCTACCACGCGCACCGGCGCGTTGGGCGTCACGGCCGGTGCGGCGTCCCGTGCGGGGATGGGCATGGGGACCACCCGTGCGCTCTCGCTCACCGGCGCAGGTGCAGGTGTGACGGCCGCCGGCGCGGATGGCGGGGGCGCGGGGACGGCGACACACGCGGGCGGGGCCGGCAGCTTCGAGAGCCGCTTGAGCGCGCGGACGGTGTAGAAGGGCCGCGTGCGCAGGTCCATCGGCCGCGCCTCGCGCACGCTCACGATGATACGCCGACGGGAGGAGGCGTGCAGGTCCTCCGGGAACAGCAGGGGCACGCCCGCCTCGCTCACCGAGCGGCTGTCGCGCTCGGGCTTGCGCCCGAACAGGCCCCCCGGCGCGGCCGAGTCGCCTGCGCTGGACGCCAGTACCGTGCGCTTGCCGAGCGTGTCGCTGGCCCATTGGGCATCCTTGCCGCGCGTCCCGCCCAGCCAGGCCAGCGCGTTGCACGACTCCACGAGGGCTTCCGCGCCCGTCTCCTCGTAGTCCTCGATCAGTTGGGAGCGCATCTGGAACGAGAGGACGCGCGAGACGCGCACCTGGCGCAGCACGTTGAAGCGGTCGGGCGCGTCGGGGACCGCGCCCATCGTCCCGAATTCGTCCAGGAGCAGGCGCACCTCGCGCTCCAGCGCCCCGCCCGGCAGCGTGCGCGCGCGGTCCATGAGCACGCGGAACAGCGTGGTGAACAGGCCGCCGACGAGCGGGCGCAGCGTGCGGTCGCCCACGGGCGTCACGATGTAGAGCGCGATCGGCCGCCGCCCGCGCCGCCCCAGGCGGTCCAGGTCGAGCGTGCCCACGCCGCCGACGACAGCGCGCACGGCCGCGTCGGTGAGCGTGGAGAGGCGCGGGGCCAGGCCCGAGGGGATGGAGGTGCGCAGGTCCTTGTGCTCCTTGATGAGCCCGAGGAACTGGCCGGCCGCCGGCGGGATGCCCCCCGGCGTCTTGAGCAAGCGCGCCTCGATCTTCTCGATGGTCGGCAGGAGCAAGAGGTCGATCAGCTCGCCGAGCGTGCCCGTCGCGCGCCCGGCGTCATGGGCGACGGCGTGGACATGGGCGACGCCGGCGGCGATGAGCAGGATCAGCGCCTGCTCGAAGTAGGCCACGGCCGGGGCGCTGCCCGCCGGCGTGGTGTTGCGCAGCCAGGCGGCGGCCCACGCCTCGGCCTGCGCCTGCGTGCGCTCTAACGAGAGGGGCGCCCACGTCACGCTGTCGGCCGGCGTCTGCATGTCCAGACGGAACACGTCGTGTGTGCGGGCCAGGGCCGCGGCCGTCTGCGCCCAGTGCTCGCCCTTGGGGTCGGTGGCCACGTAGTCCACGGCGGGGTCGGCCTCCAACAACTGCCCCTTGTAGATGGCGTTTGACTTGCCCAGACCGTTGGGCGCGCAGATGGCCACGCCCTCGACGAGCAGGGCCGCGGGGATGCCGACGGTGAGGCGGCGCAGGCCCCGCCGCGCCGTGCCCAGCACGAGGTCGCCGGGTGTGGCCTTCCGCCGCCGCAGCTCGTCCCAGGTCTGCCAGCGCGCCCCGCCGTAGGTGTTGCGGCGTGTGGGGTCGAGGGCGCGCTTGCTCCGGCCGATGGCGATGAGCGCGGCGCACAGGGCCAGGAGCGCGAGCGCGCCACCCAGTTCCAGGGGGATCGCCGCACGCACGGGCGCCCCGGCCCGGCTGTGGAGGCTTGTGTAGCGCCAGGCCGCGCCGTGGCGCATCCAGAACGCCCAGGTGCTCGTGGGGAGCGTGGGGGCGAGCCCGTGGAAGCCGTGGCGCGCCCACGCCTGCGTCGCGCGCACGGCCGCCACCCCAGTGGCCGCCGGCCAGGCCACGGCGTCGTAGGCTGTCTGAGACCACAGCGTCGCTGTCGCGGTGGCGTGGCGGTCGAGGGCCGTGGCCGTGGCGGCGATCCAGCGCGCGCCGCCGGCCGGCCCGAGCCAGATGGCCAGCGCGGCGAGCAGGCCGGCGAGCAGGCCCGCCCAGCCGCGCAGCAACCAGAGCGCGCGGGCGAGTAGCCGGCGTCCGGTGTGCAGCAGGGCGCGCCCGATCGCGTGCGGAAGCCCGGCCAGACGACGCACGGCGACGCCCACGCGCGCCCGAGGGCGGGTAGCGAGGGGAGGGCTGGCGGGGGTGCTCATGGTCTGTCTCTCCTCTCTCCTATAGGTCGAGGGCGGGCGTCAGGTCCCGGTCGAGGTCCACCGCGGGGGCAAGCTCCTGGGAGGGGACCGCAGCCGCCTCGTCGTAGTCGGCCGGGTTGGCAATCTCGACGGCTCCCTGCGCGGGGTGCGCCTCCTCATAGGCGGCGATCACCACCGGGTCGGTCACCTCGTAGAGCTGGCCCTCGCCGACGGCGGGACCGGTCTGCTCCCAGGCGTACACGGTCGGCCCCTCCTCTATCGGGGTCAGGTCTCCGGGGGCGAGCGCGGCCGGGGCCTGGTCCACCCACACCTCATAGGGCGGGTCGATACCCTGGGCCAGCAGCGCGGTGATGTCGGCGATCTCGGCCGGGTCGATGATTGGTTGCCAGCGATAGTCGTCCGGGCCATAGCCGTCCGGTTCCCGTGTGTCGTACGTCACCTCCGGGCCGCTCTGGTCGAGGCCAGGGTCCAGCGGTGGCGTGTCGAGCGCGCGCGCCGGACCCTCGGGGTCGCCGGTGAGCGTCCAGTCATAGGGGGCGATATCTCTCTCTCGGTCGTCGCGCGCTGCTTGTGTCATCGTGCGCTCCTTCGTCGTCGTGTCGTCGGGGGGTGTGTCGCCGCCCGGCAGGTGTCAAGCAGTTCGGCCGCGGTCAGGCCCTCCCGCGCGCCCCAGGCGAGCAGGCGCTGCACCGGCTCCCACGTCAACGGGGCGACGAGGGTCCGCAGCGTGACGGGCGGCGCGGCGTCGGCGCGCCTGAGGGCCGTGTCAGGGGGTGGCGCGTCCTGCACGGCGCGCACACGCCCCTGGCCGTCGATGGTGTACGTGAGCAGTGCCCCAGCCGGCCGGGCACGGCCCCTGTGTCTACGGCTAGCGGTTTTACCCATCGGGGTATCCCTCCTTACAGGCCAATCAGATGCGCGATCCAGTGCGGCGTGCGGGGCCGCGGGAAGCGCCCGGTGACGTCAGCGCGCAGGTCGTCCAGGTCGCGCGCGAGGGCGTCCACCCGCTCGGAGAGGGCGGCGGCCCGCGCCGCTGCGGCCCGATCGCGCAGTAATAGCGCATGGGCGGCTGTCACCGCCATCTGGATCTCGGTGGTCGCATCCCGGACGCGTGCGAGGCGCTGGTGCGCCTCCCCGATCCGCGCGTGGGTGGCGTACGGATTGACGAGCCTCTCCGCCGCGTCGTCGCACCACGGGCAGGTCTCTCCCGACTCCTCGCCTCGCACACGGTCGACAGACTCCATCAGCGTGCTCCTCCCGTCCGTCTACTCCCTGGGGCCATCACGCGGCGGTCCCGTCGCCGTTGAGCGCGCGGATCTCGGCCGCGCGCACGTCCCCGCGCTGGCGTATGAAGCCGCCGGGGACGTAATGGACGCGGCGCAGCTCCACACCCCGCACCTTCCCCTCGTGCGGCCAGTGGGTCCGCGCGGCTGCGCCGGCGAGCAGCACATGGACGTGCGGCTCGTCGGTGTTGCGGTGGACGGCGGCCACCCACACAAGCTGCTGACCCAACTCGTGGCCCAGGTCCATCAGGAGCAGCCGCGTCCAGGTGCGCAGGTCGAGAGGGCGCACCACGCCCGCGCGCGGCCCCGGCGAGAGGATGAGGCGGTGGAAGGCGACTTTCGGGCCGATCGCGGCCGTCAGGATGGCCCGCGCCGCCGGCTGGCCGGCCACGTCGCCCTGGGCGTCGAAGATCGCCCGGCCCTCGCCGTCGCGCCGCTCGCCCGCGCGGTAGTCGGCGACGAGGTGCTGCACCTGCCGCGCGATTTTGCGGGCGGCCCACGGCCCGGCCGGCACGTAGCGCCCCTCCACGAACGTCCGCGTCATCGGCGTCATCAGGCCACCTGCTCCGCGGCCACGCGGATGTGCAGGCGCGCGACTTCGCCCGCCGAGCGCGCCGCTGTCGCCCGCTCCTCGGCCGCCGCCTCGATGCGCTCGGCCGCGTCCGGGCCGTAGTCGTTGCCCAGGTGCGCGAACCCCTCTAGCCGGGCCACCGTCGCCTCCCGGCGGATCGCCGCCAGTTCCGCGCCGAACGGCTGCACCACGACGGCGCGCAGCAGCTCCTCCACCGTGCGGCCCACGGCCGCCGCGATGGCCGGGACCGCCTGCGCGCCGACGGCCTGCGTCGAGGCGGCGGCCGCGCCGCGCTGGATCAGGTCGTCCGCCGCCGCTGACACGGAGACGCCCGCGCGCTTGGCATGCTCCGCGACCGCCTGCACCGTCTCGTCGGCGAGGTAGTACCCCGTCCGCTTCTTCTCATTCTTCTCCTCCGCCATGGGTCCCCCTCCTGTCCTCTCGTCCGTGCGTCCGTGTGTGTTCTCGTCCTGGTCCTGGTCCGTGCGCGCGTCGTGCTCTCTGTCGTGCGCCGTTACGCCGCGGCGGCGCGGCGCAGCAGCCCCGCGCCCGTCGTGACGACCGTGGCCACCGCGCCCGTGGCCCAGCCCGTGCCGCCCGCGCCGAGCAGGAGCAGCAGGCCGCCCGTGGCCGTACCCCAGGCCACCCCGAACGCCAGCGCGCCCCGCCACGGGGCCGCGCCGCGCGGCTGGTGCGGCGGCAGCGCAGCGAGCAGGCGGCGGGCCTCCTCCCCGCGCGGCGTGATCCGGTCGTGCGCGCGGGGCGTGTCCGCGTTGACGGCGGGATCGGGGTACGCCCCGGCCTCGACCACCAACCCGTCGGCGCGCAGGGCCGCGAGCGTCGCGTAGA
>JAABUY010007576.1_pt1 | contig 10277 bp, 11 predicted proteins | sample 5560271 | NCBI WGS metagenome assembly JAABUY01 (sample SAMN10711886, study PRJNA513374) | rock metagenome | isolation source: Antarctica rocks | place: Antarctica: Victoria Land, University Valley
AGTTTTGGAATTGGAGTTGATTGTCACATAGGCACTATCTGTCATGGCCAAAGCCAGGAAGCAGTCTTCGTTATCCTCTTCCAGCAGACAAACGTCTTTCTCTTGTTGCTCGCCCAGTCTGTGTTTCGTTACCTGCAGTGGAACAGATGGCTTGCGTAGTGTCAGACAGCTGTCAATCTTGCAGTGGTCTGTCACAAAGCAAAATGGCAAGCGCAGCTGCCCTCCTGCATGATGTCAGTACACACTGTGGTCTGCCTTATGTTCACGGCATGAGTCGCAGGATTCATGACATGAGCACAGATGAATGTGCATATTGCTTATGGAAACACAAGACAGGACAATGTGGATACAGCTGGAAGCCTGGGGATGTAGAAATGTGTTGGTGGTATGCGTAGCAGTGAGCGCAAGCAAATAGCAAAAGGCAAACATGTACAGTAGCAGGTCTGTACCCTGAATGGCCTGCCCTGAGCATCTGGCTGTGTGTACACCACAGCACTGCTGCCTGCCCACTCAATGCTCATCACATCTGCCAGCGTGCCAAGTTCATTGACTGGTCCTGCATAGCCACCAGGCAGCTACGGCCTGAAACTTAGCCAGGCAAGAGTGAGTGCTGATGTCAAGCATCGGCACCGTCTTTTTGATTGTGTAATGGCGTTGCATTGCTGTTGCTTTGCCCAAGTTTTGTGTGGTGTGGCCTGCACTGACTCCTGTGCTTGTTGACCACATTCGTTCGTGACTTAGGGTTATGTGACACAGAGTGCATTCTGTTGCTTGTGCAGGGGTTATGGATGTACAAATGCAGAGCAGACGCACCTTCAATTGACTGCAAGCGTGCTTCAAAAGCTTCACTGCCATCCTTGTCCACTGTATATGCCATTGTTTGCTGATCAGCAGATAGCTTGACTTGGCCTACGCTGACAAAGGCGCTCTTTGCTTGTATGTGATTGACATCAAGAATAACCTGTTCTTGACCCTGAAGGTCTGTGCGGAGGTATGTTGGCAGTGGCCTTGCTTTACTTTGTTCAGTGCGATAGGTGAACTTGCCCCATCTCTCTGGGAATGTTGCCTGTCAAGTACTGAGATGTTATTCAGCTTGTCAACAGTTTGACTGTAAGCAGCGTCCAGCCTTTGGAGTATACCAGCTGACTTTGCTCCTTAGTTTCCAGCTCTTTGCGCAGACATGCCAGCAGTTTCTTCGACTGCTGAAAATGTTGCTTGGCATAGTGTTTTTCTTGATCCAGATGCTTGTCGAATGCTTTACCTCTACACTCCATCCAACTGCAAGTGAAAGGTCAGTCTGAACTCAGAGTGACTAAACAATACATATGCCAACAGACATCTTTATACGCCCTGACGTTGGCACCTGTAATCATCCTTCCAAGTGTGCCCATATGCTCCTCGGTGTGTTGGCTGTCGTCTGACAAGGGGTATATTGATCTGTCTGATAGACCAAAGAGACAACAGGCCGAAGCCCCTGCAAGCTCCTTCTTGCCAGGAGGCAGAGAGCAATTGTTGTTTGAAAGTGTTCAGACTAGCTGCCGGGATTGACGTCGTCAGCATTTCGTTAATCTGCTAGACTGGCAGTGCCAGACATGGCTAAGCTACCAGCGTATGCATTGATCTACTTCGGTTGCAAATCAGTGCTTTGAGTGCAATTGCTGAGAGTCGGCTCACCCTGCAGCTGTACACATGTGGAGCCTGAGACCAGCAACTTTGCAATCAGGTACCAACAACAGCGCCGCTGCGTGCTGCCACAGTCGTGCTCAGACAAGCAGCCACATGATACGTCCAGTAGTAAAGGTGGAGGCGGGCGACCTGTACCGCTCCACAAGACTGATTAGACAGATGCAAGTGCATTGCTGACACTTTATGACTGCACCTGGAGTTTCTGCGGGTATCATTCAGCGATTGCATCTGCAACTGACCTCTGAGTGTGATTTGACCGGCTATGTCGAAAGCAAGAGATAAGACAGCAATTACAGCAGATGCCACAGAGCATTCTGCCGGATTATCTACCACTCAGTTCGTGATGCTTGCTGAGTAAGCGTCAGTCTTGTAGAGTCCACAATATCGCATGCAATGAGCTTCACTGTGAATTGACTGCTGCAGTGCTCAGAGGCAGAAGAATGCTCTTGCAGAACAGCAAGTGCGATTTCGTGAGCTTTTGGAGGAAAACAGGCAGCTCCAGGACCAACATGACATCAGTTTGAGAGACAATTTTGAAGTCACCGAATTTTTGAGGCGTGAAATTGTTGCAAAGGATGAAAAGATTTCATCGCTGCAGGGGAAGATGGACGAGGTTGGTTTATTGACTTTTTGCATCTGCCTTGGACGCCAGCATTGTGCAGTGTGCACATTGATGCAGAGCACAGGTACTGAGCTTGTCATTATTTGACAGGTCAAGGCTGCAGCAGCATCCCAAGTGGCAGCTGCCAAGCAAGCATCTGCGGAAGCCAAAGCCCGCGCTGCAATAGACGCTGAGAGGCGTGTCGAAGAGTCCAAGACAGAATTGGCGCAAGTGAAGGAGCAACTAGCAGCTGTGCTGGACTACAAGCAGAGAAAAGAAGTGCTTGAGGAAGAGGTGGCAAAGCTGACTGCTGAGCTGTCCAAGCTGAGGACTGACACAGCAGAGCAGGTACTGACCCTCAATGGTCCCACACATCAAGCACGATGCTTCTCACAGGCGCAGCTGGCTCTGATGAATTTCAGGAGGTGCAGCATAACAAACATCCAAGGTGCATCTTGTTTTGATGTGAGGGCACATTCTGGGTCGCCACACATGCAGTCATTGTCTGCCATACACTCAGCTTGCAGATGGGCCAATGCAGCTTCAGTGAATCAGCAGGAAACAGTGGTGCAGCAACAGTAACGTGTTGGACATAATCTTGCAGCCTATAGCACATCAGCTCTAGCACCATTCAGCACAGTGACTGCTGGCACAGCAGGGTTTTGAGTGTGCGCAGAGTTATTGACATTGGACACTATGCTCTCAAGCCATAATCTGCAGTAGGCACAGGCCACACATGTGATGCTTTTCGGGTTGAATCAATAGCCACGAACTGCAGAGCCATTGCAGCCCCTGGTCTCAGCACATGAGCTGCATAAGATGGTGTCAGCCAGGCAGAATTGATACAGTGCAATGTGCAGAGCTCTTGGGGAACCCTTCCAAGTTGCGCCAGACGCATAACAGCTGTTTGCATCAGGCTCAGCAAGCAGCAATGCATTGCTTTGCTGCAGCCAGTGCAGAGGACACAGCACCAAGTGACTGCTGGCTGTGGGATGCAAAATCAGCTGATCCCGCCAATGCAGCACATTGAAGACCCTACAAATCATTTGTACAAGCAAGCAGCTGTTGACTGTGCTGGCAGACATAACAGAACCTGCCTGTGCAAAAACAAAGGATGTACGTTCATCCAAAACATCGCCTGTACAGAAACAAAGGATGTATGTACGTACATCCAAAATCTCTCTTACACATGTCAGAAGCATCTGGATCTGAGTCAGCCACTGGCACAAACTGTGGTTACAAGCGACTGATCCTATAGACAGCTTGCCCTAGTTTGATAAGAATCTGGTGCAGGTATCAGCAGCAGAGCATGAGCAGCAGCTCATGAAGTCGATTTGAAGGCTGCCCAAAGCCCACCATCTGCCAGACGCAATGCATACTGTCGACTTTTATCTGAACATAGGGGTGCCTGGTGTCCAATGCAGAGCAGCAACTTGCTGGATATCAAACAGAGGATGCTCAGAATGATCTGAGCTTACATCACCTATTGTGCAAAATGTCAATTGCAATGCAGATGTCAGAGGCAGGTCAGTGGCTTCCGGTCATGGCTTAGAATGTGCCCAATATGTCATATCCAATGCCAGATGCCCAGCACAGGAGCAATCATGTATCTGACCTCTGACTGCAACATTCAGAGGCAGAGCAGCAGTTTGAGAACACGAGCCAGAGGCAGAATGGCAGTTTTGTGGACTCAAGTCAGAGGATGACCAAAAACAGGACACCTCTGTGATGTCTTGCATTGCATTTTTGGCCTGGACTCCCTCTGGTGGCAGACTTCAGAGGCTGAGCAACAGAGTGTCTGCATGAGCAGGGTACAGCCCCACTTCTGTACCAAATGGCATACGATATGGTCAATGCCTTCACTCAGATGTGAGTGCAGATGTCAGAGGCAGAGCAGCAGTTTGTGAACACAAGTCAGAGGGTGCGCAAGGAGTTTGAGGCCAAGCTGGAGGAGGTGCGGCGTGCTGGTGAAGAAGACGTGCACCTCAGAATGGATGCTGGCAGCAAGCGCATCATGCAACAGAACCGTAGCCTTCAAGAAGAGCTGCGCATTCATATTGAGGTACTATCATTGGGCACGCTTCTGGGATTCTGTGCAAGCTGCGGTATAAGGTGGACCGCATGTGGACCAGGACAAACGAATGTGGCCCCAGCAAGTCATGCACAGCATGCATGCTTTGACATGGTGCTTAAGCATGCATGCTGCACTGCAACAACACTGCCTGAAAGTTGCCATGGCCCTGTTGCAGATCATATGTATGCCTCTGTTGACGTTGTCTGTGCGGGTCTAAGCTGCAGCAATTTACAGCACCTGCCTGTAGATGATCAACAGCCTATTGATGCATGGCAGAGCAACATATTGCAATTCTTCTGAAGCTCTACATTCCTTGCATGCTTGATCAGCAGCATGCCGCATGACTGCAGGCGTCATCAGACTTGGACGCAGAAGTGAAGAAGCTGAGTTCAGAGCGGCAGAGGCTGGCTAGCGAGGTGCAGATGAAGCGGGAGATGGAGCAGCAGTACGCCAAACGCTGCACTCTGCAGGTGCACGTCAGACTCCAACGCTGTTTTCAAACTTTGCACGCACCGCCCACAGATGCTTTTCTTCCATTTTTCCTAAGAGCTAGCCCTGTGTTGAAGCTGAGCCGGTAGTAAAAGTGGTTACACACTGTCTGAATCTCCCTTTCTCCTCCCCAACCTGCAACAGCCCCCCCCCCCCCAAGGTCCCCCTGCCCCCCAAAAACCATTGCCCAAATGTGGCTCACAGCTGCATGCTGTGAAGCTTGTGTCTTGATGTGGCCATCATGTGCTCCTGGGGTTGCATGAACAAAACCAAGTGGGCCCTGTCATGCAGATCAGCATGTAGGCCTAGCACATATCTTCAAAAGTAGAGGCCATACACAGTGTAAGTAGGAATGGCAGTGCAGGCAAGGGAAGGGCGGGAGGGGCAGCAGAAGATAGCAGCCCTGGAGCGTAGCCTGCAGCAGGTCCTGGCTGACTTTGATGCAGAGCGCCAAATGCTGTTGCAGAAGTCAGGCCAGCAGCTTGCTCAAGCCCAGGCCGAGTCCAACTCACTCAAGCGGCTCATCAAGTGAGCCCTCCTGCAATATCTGCTCGTACAAGCAATGCGCCTGTGCATCAGCCTGGTTGCTGCTGACGCATGCTTACACACCTGGCACAAGAGATGCTGGCATGTCAAGGGGCATATCTAAAGTGTTCGACTGAAGGCATTGGCCCTCTGGGGCTCAGACACAGGGCTGGTCCCATCTTTTGTGGTGTCAGATACACCAACTGGATTCAACAAACGGCACAACTTGCTGCTCTCCAAATCTGTGTTGTACCTATGTACCACGTTATATTCAGGTTTTGCGCAGAGAGGCTCCCTCAGCGTCTGCAGAGATGGAAAAAGTAAAGTCCTCATGGAGAAGGATCACTGTACAACCTGCTGTCTTGATTGTTTGGCTGGCTCCCAGACCTGCGGCATCAGGCTTCTTTGCAGGCACTGACAGACGTCTTGCCATGCGCAAGGAGCTGCTTGCCACATTCACAGCTCCAGAACATGCTTGCAAGCATGACGCATGGCTGATAAGATGTGGTTTGTGCTCATCAGGCTGAAGACACAGGAGTTGAAGAACATCAGGCGCCTGTCACATGAAGTCTTGCTTCAAAGGAGTGATGTAGAGACCTTCCTAGTGTCCAGCCTCAAACAGGTGACTGCACGAGCTATGTTTCATGCAGCAGTTTTGTTCTGACGTGATGTGAGTGAGCTTCATGCACAGCTTCTGGCTCAGGCTTTTGCAGAGTGCATGACATCAATGGCAGCTTGATCACATGAGGGTCAGACCAGCACAATGGTCATACAACAGCCATGACCTACCTTGGTTACTTTGCTAAACAGACTGCAATGCAAACGCTGTATGGCTTGCACAGGACTGGGCAGTGCAGCATCATGCAAGGGCCTATTTGCAAGACTTGGCGTCTTGTCTGTGCAGGTGAGGGATCGCATAGAGAAGGAGAATGTGTCAGGGCAGCCTAAAGGAGACCTGCCCCCCCTGCCCCCTCCTGGCCACAAGATTGATATCAAGGTCAACATCACACCTTTGCTTCAACATCAACACATCCGCCTTTATTTCATATTCCGCATCAACTCAACCGTCGTTCCTTGCACCCATTGCTCCTTGGTTGCTGTATATGCTGTTGCATACCTTGTAAAGCTATGGCAAAGCGAAGGGCTATTGTGCAGCTGTGGCAGCAGCGCTGCAGCTGTGGCAGTAACTGTGAAAGCTGCTATGGTGCAGGTTATGTGCAATTTCCACCAACAATAAAATCCTGAGCACTTGCTTGTTGCTTGCTCTCATGAGGCACTTGCAAACAACTGCAGGGCACACTGCATTCCATGTTACTCAGTGTTGCCTTCAGACTTCGCATCCTTTCTGTGTCCGGTCAGCAGCACCGGTTCACCGCAACATAGTGGTGGGACAGAGCACCTAGAACTGAGGTGCTGCATGGAAGTTTGCTCCTGCACAACTACTGCTTCTTTGCAAGCTAAGTGCTTGGGCTTCATTTGTTCCCTCAAGGTCCACAATTGCATCTCTGCTTTTCAGTCACGCTGATGTGTTGACTTGCTGGTGCAGGAGCTTACTTGGGAGGACAGAGAAAAGGTGTTGAGGCTGCTGTTTGCCAAGATCAACAACCAAGCACAGCCGATGTACTATGCAAACTTGCCTGGCCACTCATTTCAAGTTGCTGAGGACAGTGTTGAAACAATGCAAGGGTTGAGAACAGAAGCTGGTCCTGCCCAGCTTGTCTAATATGACATGAAGTGAAATGCATGTCGTGCTATTGAAGTATTTTTTTAATTGTAGACTATCATCAGCAAACAACACAGCCACTGATATACCACAGATTCGGGGGTTGACACTTATTGAAATAAGTGTGCAGTCGGCGGGCTTGCATAACAGGACCGTGTCTTACGTAAACATGGTGTATATATGGTGTGTGTACTGTGTAGCTACTGACAACAGCTCTCCTTAGTGTGTCTAAACGCTATGTGCAAGACACATATGTACAAAGTAATGGGCCGCTAGCTAAGGAACGCGGCCTATGCAACCATTACTAACTACCTGATGAGTAATCTGTTCATGAATGGTGTGACTGGATATTGCTAAGTGCTCACATTTTCAACAACACTATTTCGCAAGGAAGCTGGAGCTGCACATGAACATGTCTTCATAAAAGCATGTATAGCCCTCTGCTGGCACGGCATTGAATTTGGGGCACAGCAATATCAAACGCTTGAAATGTGAACATTGCAGGTTGATGGGTCATGACGATGTTGCTGTGTTTTTACATGCGGTGCAAATTTTGCTGACCACAGATGCATCTGTTCAATCTCAGTCCTGGATTGCACTCCTTCGCTCTGGTTGCAGACCATCAATGCATTATGTACGGAATGCTCATCATCAGCGAAAGTGTTGAAACAGAGGCAACAGAGTTTGCACCCGTCTTGGCATGTCTAATAGCATGTTCTCCAGGGCTGAAGCAATAAACAATACTAATACATAAGACACACGTTAAGCACTATCATGTAGAGTAGTATTTTGCGTCTAATAGAGCATACATTGTACTGCAAGAGAGAATGTGTGATTTTGTCTTTTCACTCTATTCTACACTTGATCCAGCCCACGCCTCTGCACAGATCGAGGTTGCCTGGGTCTGCCTGTCTGAGGCAAGCCAGCACCGCTGCCACCCCCAATCAAAGGGCTGCTGGCAATGGCAGGCCCGGCATCATCATTGCCAGTTGGTTCTACGTATGGGGTCACATGTGAGTAAGACACTTCAGACACAGAGCCAGATGAGCCATCAGCTGATGCAGACCCAGCAGCAGATGAGCTACTAGATGAGCTGGAAGACCTCCCAGATGCAGTCAGGTCTGCAGCTGCAATGCCAGTGTGGGCCGGAGGGCTCTGGTTAGGGACTGCATGGCGGGTGGGCAACGGTCCACTACCAGCACTGGCAGGCATCAGAGTTCTGACAGGCCTAAGGGGCTGTGGCTGTCTGGAGTCTGCCCCTGGCCCCTGGGGCAAGACAGCTGATTGAGCTGAAAGACTGAAAGCCTTCACTGTGTCGTTGGCTGTATGTGCCTCAGCAGCTGACCGCTGAGCATTGATCTTGGCATCAGCAGTGAGTGACACCTCATTAGCATAGCCCTGCAAGGCACATGCTTCATGAACGTGGAATCATCACATGCTCTGCAACGGCGCTTGACAAATGATGACTAATGCATGCAGAAGTATTGTGCAGGCTGGGTGCTATGTCAAGATGCATGCAGTGTGCAAAAACGATGGCATTTTGATTGCAACAGCCTGTACAGACCATGCACACAAGGACATTACTGCCTGCAAAAGCAAGGCACTTTGAGCAAGGGCATGTTCTGGGGCTTGCACAAGACACATGCACGCAACCTTCACAGCGTTTCACAAACAAAAAGCATAGCATGTGTTCAGTTACTCATGCAGGCAACCTGACGACAACAGCAGAAACCCTGAGGAAGCAGGAAATTCACAGGTACACAACACCATGACATATACATGCAGGATCACAGCATGCTGAAGAGAGGCATTGCTGTTTGACAGGTGCACAGACTCCGCAATGGATCATGCATGGATCAGCTCAGAGAGCATCCCAGCCACTGGGACTTGCATCAAGGCATAGATTTGCAGCATAATCCCTTAAGTCAGCCTGTCGTGCTGCACACCTTGGGGAACGCAGACTCAAGATCATGCACTGCCTCTGACGCAATTCTGTGAAGAGTGTACTAAGACCAAACACAAGATGCAGGTAAGCATGCAGCAGTGCAGCGCCCGGAGGGAGGGGGGGCCTTTGGCACTGCACACCTTGGGGAACAGCACGACTCCTGACTGAGGCTCATGATTCAGTACCTGCGAACCTGAGGAGGGCCTCAGCTTGCTACGCAGCCCCCCTGCACCCTTGCCACTGCCATCGCCCCCCTCCGCACCCTGCACCCCCATGCTCTGTGTTGCCCGTTGTGACAGTTGACAATTGTCATATGCATGTGGCATAAGTTGCACGAGTTGCATGAGCACTGTACATCACCTGTGACATATAAATGATGAAACAGGCTGACATGCACGGGATGGGGACATAGCTTGCCGTCACAAGGCTGAGCACCTTGCCTTGTCAGCGGATATAGAAAGCATTGGCACTCCCAAGGCTTGCACACCAGAAGTAGAGATCAATGCTTCAGGAGAAGAAAGACAGGGTAAGGCAAGGATGACTCTGAGAGCCAGGGGAGGGGGAGGGGGAGGGGGGCGGAAGGCAATCTTGCTTACCCTGAGGTGGGTGTGCAGCTTGCGAGCAGTACGGTGCCTGAAGGGGTTGCGATGCAGCTCCCCATTCAGCTGAGACGTGACTGGATTGCGTGAGGTACAGTCAGCATGGTCAAAGCAGTCATTGGCATACAGCGCTGAGGATCGTGGAGTGAAGTAGCCTGACGCTCCTGGCTTGTCCTGAGGCACGTACCCTGCACACCACACACATACACCACTCATACCACATACAACACTCCCCTATCATGACTGGTCATCATGCGCTTCACTGCAGAGGCACTTGTTGTATTGCTGCAAAGCACAGTGGCATGCACCCTGTAGCACACCTCATAGCACCGTACAAATGAAGGCATTTGGCTTGCCCTGGTGCAAAGCGCTATGCTGTTCAGCAGGCACTTTTGGAACGTGATGGTGCAGTGGATGCCAGCTGTCAAGGCTATGCCAGACCTAGCAAGCTTGTGTGTACAGCTGATGTGTGCAGCCAGCCACTTCTTGCATACTTTTTCATCGTCTTGCTTGAGCAGTGGATTGTGGTAACACAACTAGCTGACATGTCGAAGTGAATAGCAAAGTAAGTACCTCATCAAAAAGCTTTACCACTGGCCGTCAGAGTTTGATACATGTCTAACCAACAGTAATGT
>JAABUY010007577.1_pt1 | contig 10274 bp, 10 predicted proteins | sample 5560271 | NCBI WGS metagenome assembly JAABUY01 (sample SAMN10711886, study PRJNA513374) | rock metagenome | isolation source: Antarctica rocks | place: Antarctica: Victoria Land, University Valley
ACCCACTAACGTTCCGCTCAGATTCTGTGTGTTTCCAAAGCGATGACGAGGTCACTTATCATGTCGCCCATCCGTCCGGTCGCGGGCTCAAAAGATCGAGCCGCCGGCCGGAGCCGAGCCGCACCCAGACGCGATCCGGTTTCATGCCCCCTCCCCTTCCTCTGCTTGATGACGTCGTTCCAGTCCACCTGCCCGCCTGGCGTTACGAGCCGCTCCCAGCGCACGCCTGCCGCCTTCGCCATCTCCGCCAGGTGCGCGGCGTAGCGCTCCCCGGCCGCATTCGCGTCGGTCGCCGCGACCAGCACGCCCTCGGGGTGGGCAGCGAGGCCCTGCAGCAGTTGCCCCAGGCAGGCGAGCGTCAGCGGCCCCATGCCGCCACCCGTCGCGGCGTAGAGCGTGTCGGCCCGCAAGCCCTCCAGCGCCGCCAGGCTCAGCGCGTCGATCGACGCCTCGCACATCGCGAGCCGGGTGAGCAGGCCCGTGCCGCCCGGCAGGCGGAACAGGCTCTTGTCCGACGCCTTGGAGAAGCCGCGCCAGTCCGGGCCGCGCATGTCGATCCCGGTCAGCTCGCCCGCGTGGTCCCGGTGCGCGAACCAGGCGCTGCCGCATGGCCCCTCCCGCACGGCGTCGAACAGGTCCGCCGCCGCCAGCACGGCCGCAGGCAGCGCGCGCTCGCCGGTGAGGTAGCCCCAGGTGGCCGATCCCCGGCCCAGCCGCCGGCGCCGCGCCCAGAGCTGGGCCACCGGGACAGCGGGCCTGTCCGGCCTCCCAGGCCCGCGCTCCATCTCGGGATGGGCAGGCCGGATGCCCACCATGCCGCGCAGCAGCTTGCGCACCTGGCCGAAGTTCAAGGCAGGATCGAGATGCTGGGTCAGGCTGAACACGTCGCCCTTGGCATCGCTCATCGGGTCCCACCAGCCGCGTCCGCCGTGGTTGATGATCAGCACCTCGCCCGCGCCGCGGCGGTACTTCAGGCACTTCGGCGTGCTCTCCCCCTTGTCGAGCAGCCAGCCCGGCTGCAGCCGCTCCAGCAGCGCCGCGCAGCTCACGCCTGCCCGCAGCTGATCCAGTTCCACATCGTGTCCGCTCATGTCCGCGCTCCCGCCTGGAGTGGCAGGGCGGAGCCGGGGCCGGACGTCGCCGCGTCCATTCTCCCCTCTGCATCCCGCCCTGATCCCCTCCCGGCACCCGCGGGCGCGGGCCACGGGGCAAGGGCGTGCGCAGCACGGGAGCGCCTTGGCGCGACACCCCCTTGCGGCGTGGCCTGCGGCGGCGGTAGCTCCATCCCGGTCTCCCCTCGTTCGTCCTCTCCCTCTTCGTCGCGCAGGCGGGCGCGAGTGGAGAGCGCGATCGGCGCCGAGGTCAGGGAGGGGCGGCCGGGGAGCCTGGGCTTGGCCTGCCCGGGTTGGTCAGGGCGGCGGGGTGTGACAGAACCCTGGCCCGCCACGACGGGAGGAGGGCGGAACGATGAACCTCGCCGAGCTGGCGGAGCGGGTCGCCACCGAGCAGAGCCTGGACAAGGCGCAGGCGCGCAAGATGAGCGAGGCGCCGCCGAAGGTGGTGATCGAGGTCCGGCCAATTCCTGGTGGGCGCCCCGGTGTGATGGACCGAGGCGACGGAACTCGCGGGCAAACGTCCACGGTCACCGGTTCAGCTTTTGCAACAGAGCAGCGTCTGCGCGCAGGCGCATGAACACGCAGGGTGTAGGCCGCCGATCTCCTCGACAGGCTGCACTCGGACTGCGGCCGGGCTGAGCGGCGACGGTCAGCGGAAGTCGCGCGTCGGCACCCGGATGCCAGGCCCCCGCCGCGGGTCGGCGCCCGCCGGGTGCGTGGCGCCGTCGCCGCGGCCGTGCTGGACCGGGAACGCCTCGTCCCGCTCGCCGACGCTGCGCAGCAGGTCCGACAGGTCCTCCAGCTGGTCGGCGATGACGTGCACCACCGCACCCTCCCGCTGCACCCGGCCGTGGCAGGCGAGCATCGTGGCCGTGAGCACCAGGCGGCGCTGCCTGGCATAGCGGTCGGGCCAGAGCACGAGGTTCGCCACCCCGGTCTCGTCCTCGACCGTGATGAACATGACGCCCTTGGCCGAGCCCGGCTTCTGCCGCACCAGCACGAGGCCCGGCACCGCCACGCGCCGCCCGTCGCGCGCATGGGCGAGGTCGGCGCAGGCGATCATCCGCCGTGCCGCCAGCGCCGGCCGCAGGAAGGCGACCGGGTGCCGGCGCAGGCTCAGCCCGACGCTTCGGTAATCCTCGACCACCTCGGCGCCCGCCCGCATCGGCGTGAGCGGCACGGGCGGCTCCACGATCTCCGGCCGGGGCGGGCCGTGCGCGTCGGCAGCGGCGAACAGCGGCAGCACGCCATGAGCCAGGCCGCGCACCTGCCACAGCGCCTGGCGCCGGCCGAGGCCGATGCTGCGGAACCCGTCCGCCTCCGCCAGCCGCTCCAGCGCCGCGGGCGGCACGCCGGCCCGGCGCCAGGCCTCCTCCACGCTGGCGTAGGGCGTGCCGCCCCGGTGCGCCACGAGCTGCGCCGCGTCGTGGTTGGCGAGCCCCTTCGCCGTGCGCAGGCCGAGCCGGACGGCGGCGCCCCGGCCCGCCCGCCGCGGCTCCAGCGTGCAGTCCCAGCGCGAGGCGTTGAGGCAGACGGGGCGGACCTCCACCCCGTGCTCCTGCGCATCGCGCACCACCTGCGCCGGCGCGTAGAAGCCCATCGGCTGGCTGTTCAGCAACGCCGCGCAGAACACGTCGGGGTGGTGGCACTTCACCCAGGCGCTGGCGTAGGCGATCAGCGCAAACGACGCCGCGTGGCTCTCTGGGAAGCCGTAGCTGCCGAAGCCTTCCAGTTGCGAGAACGTCCGCTCGGCGAACGCGCGCTCGTAGCCGCGCGCGACCATGCCGTCGACCAGCTTGTCGTGGAAGCGCGACACGCCGCCGGTCTCCTTGAAGGTCGCCATCGAGCGGCGGAGCTGGTCCGCCTCGCCCGGGGTGAAGCCGGCGCAGTGGATGGCGACCTGCATCGCCTGCTCCTGGAACAGCGGCACGCCGAGCGTCTTGCCCAGCACGCGCCGCAGCTCCTCCTTGGGGTATTTGACCGGCTCCTTGTTCTCGCGGCGGCGCAGGTAGGGGTGCACCATGTCGCCCTGGATCGGGCCGGGCCGCACGATGGCCACCTGCACGACCAAATCATAGAACGTGGCGGGCTTGAGCCGGGGCAGCATCGCCATCTGCGCCCGGCTCTCGATCTGGAAGGTGCCGAGCGTGTCGGCGCGGCGGATCATGGCGTAGGTGGCCGGGTCCTCCGCGGGAACTGCGGCGATGTCCATGGCCGGACCGCCCTGCTGCTCCATCAGCGCGAACGCCCGGCGCAGGCAGGCGAGCATGCCGAGGCCGAGCACGTCCACCTTCATCCATTTCAGCACGTCGATGTCGTCCTTGTCCCACTCGATCACCTGCCGGTCCGCCATCGCCGCCGGCTTGACCGGCACCAGCTCGTCGAGCCGGTCCTGGGTCAGCACGAAGCCACCGGGATGGGTGCCGAACTGGCGCGGGAAGCCGACCAGCTCCTGCGCCAGCTCCAAGGCGAGGCGCAGCCGGCGGTCGCCCAGGTTGAGGTTCAGCTCGGCGGCATGGTCCTCGCCGACGCCGCCCTCCGACCCGCCCCTGCCCCAGACCTGGGACGCCAGCGCGCCGGTCACGTCCTCCGGCAGGCCGAGCGCCTTGCCGACGTCGCGGATGGCGCCGCGGGCGCGAAAGCGCATCACGGTGCAGCACAGCGCCGCGCGGTCGCGGCCGTAGCGTTCGTAGACCCACTGGATCACTTCCTCGCGTCGCTCGCTCTCGAAGTCCACGTCGATGTCGGGCGGCTCGCGCCGCTCGGCGGAGACGAAGCGCTCGAACAAGAGGCCGCTGCGCACTGGGTCGATGCTGGTGATGCCCAGCACGTAGCAGACGGCGGAGTTGGCAGCGGAGCCACGCCCCTGGCACAGGATCTCCCGGCTTCTGGCAAAGCGGACGATGCTGTTCACAGTCAGGAAATACGGGGCGTAATCGAGGTCGGCGATCAGCCGCAGCTCGTGCCGGAGCTGGTTCGCGACGTCGGGCGGCAGGCCGCCGGGGTAGCGGAGCGGCACGCTCTCGTGCATCAGCCGCTCCAACGTCGCCTGCGGCGTCTCGCCCGGCGTCTCGCTCTCGTCGGGGTATTGGTAGCGCAGCTCCGCCAGGCTGAAGGTGCAGCGGGCGGCGATCTCGGTCGTGCGCGCCAGCGCCTCGGGGTGGCGGGCGAACAGCCGGGCCATCTCGGCCGGCGCCTTGAGGTGGCGGTCGGCGAAGCGCTCGCGCACGAACCCGACGGCGTCGATCGTGCAGCCCTCGCGGATGCAGGTCAGCACGTCCTGCAGGATGCGCCGCTCAGGGGCGTGGTAGAGCACGTCGCCGGTGACGACGGCGGGCACCCGCGCGGCCTGTGCCATGTCGGCGAGTTCGCGCAGCCGAACCGCGTCGCCCGGTCGCCGGCGCAGGCCGAGCGACAGGTAGCAGCGGCCCGGGAAGTCCCGCTGCAGCCGGGCAAGCGCGCCGGCCAGCGCTGTGTCGGGCGCGTCCGGCAGCAGCACCACGAGCAGGCCCTCGCCGTGGGCGGCGAGGTCGGCCCAGGCAAGGTCGCAGCCGGACGGCCCGTTCCGCCCGGCCCGGCCCTTGCCCAGCGTCAGCAGCCGGCACAGCCGGGCATAGCCGGCACGGTCCATGGGGTAGGCCAGCACTGGCAGGCTGTCCCGCAGGTCCAGCCGGCAGCCGACGATCAGCCGGACGCCGATCTCCCCGGCGCGCGCATGCGCCCGGGCGATGCCGGCCAGGGTGTTGCGGTCGGTGACGGCCACCGCCGGCAGGCCGAGTGCTTTCGCCGCCACGAGCAACTCCTTGACGTGGCTGGCGCCGCGCAGGAAGGAGTAGTTGGTGGTGACCTGCAGCTCGGCGTAGCCGGGGGCGGCAGGCCCAGGACGGCCCGGCACGCGGCTCAGTCGCTGTTCGGATGCCGGTGCCCGCTGGTGGACGGCGCGGCGGGCGCGGGTCCACGCATCAGCACGTAGCCGGACCGTTCGAGGTGCTGCACCAGCCGCTCGGCGGTGACCCGGGCCATCACGTCGTCCGCCGTGTGCACGCGGCGCCTGCCGGCATAGCGGAGCGCATAGGACAGCGTCTCCTCGATCTCGGCCGCCGTGGCGGGACGCAGGCCGCGCTTGTCGTCGTCGGTCATGGGGTGGTCACCATCCTCAGAAGAAGCCGTGCAGGAACCAGGCGAGGCCGTCGGTCGCGGGATCGGCGCCGTCGCCCTGGCGGAACAGCCAGAAGCGGCGCCCGTCCGCGTCCTCGACCACCCAGTAGTCCCGCACCGCGGCCAGTTCGCTGGACCGGCGCCACCACTCGCCGGCGATGCGCTCCGGCCCGTCGGCGCGCACCACGCGGTGCCGAACACGGCGCCAGGTAAACGCCCGCGGCGGGTGGTCGGGCAGCAGGCCCACCGCCTCCACCGGCTCCGGGCGCGGCAGCAGCCGGGCCGGGCGCGGCCACGGCACGGTCCAGCTCCCGCCGGGCGAGGACAGCGGCGGGACGGCCGCCACCGCCCGCTCCGGCACGTCGCTCTCCACCGGGGCCACGCGATACACCTGGCCGGCGCCGAGCCGGTTGCTCACCCGGTCGATCAGCGCCGCGATGTCCGCTTCGCCAGGGCCGCCGCCGAGGCCGCTGTCGCGCTGCACCGGGGCGAGCGGCTCGACCAGAGGCAGCGCCAGCCGCATCGCCTCCACGCCGAACCCCGGGTCCACGGCCTCGATGCGCTCGTCGAGCAGGCGCGCGAGGTGCATGGGATCGCGCACCGGCCGGGCCGTGCCGATGCGCACCGCTTGGGCGCTGCCGTCCACTCGCTCGAACACGAGGTCGAGCGTGCGGGCGCCGGCGCCGCGCGCCCGCAGCGCGGCGCCGGCCTCCTCGACCAAATCGAGGATCACCGTCGCGAACGCTTCCGCCGTGGCGATCGGCTCCATGAAAGCCCGGCGCATGCTGATGATCCCCGGCGGCAGCACCGGCTGGATCGGCTCCGGCGCCTGGCCCAGCGCCTGGTCGAGCCGCAGCAGCAGCGCATCGTCGAAGCGGCGGGCCAGCGGGCCGCGCGGGGTGGTGAACAGCTGGCCAACCAGGTCGATCCCGAGCCGACGCAAGCCGTTGGCCATCTCGTCGGGAATGCGCAGGGCACGCAGCGGCAGCAACGCCAGCGCATCAGCCTGGGCGCCCGGGGCCACGACAGTCACGCTGTCCGCGCCGTGTCGCGCCACCGCATGGGCCGCCCCCGGCGTGTCGGCCAGGCCGGCGCGGGCGGACAACCCGGCCGCGGCGAGCCGCCCGACCAGGGTGTCCAGCATACCCTGCTCGCCCCCATGCAGGTGCGCGCAACCGGTGGCGTCGATCCAGATGCCGTCGGGCGGGTCGGGCGCCGTCATCGGCGACACGTGCAGGCACCAGGCCGCGAGGTCCGACAGCGCCCGCCGGTCGCCCTCGGGATCGGCGTCGGCCACGGCGAGGCCGGGCGACAGCGCCATCGCGTGCGCCAGCGGCATGGAGGGCCGCAGCCCTTGCGTCCGGGCAGCAGCATCGGCGGCGGCGATCACCATGCGCCGTCCGTCATGCGCGCGGGTGACCAAGGGCTGCTCCACCGGCAGCGCGGCGTGGCCATGGCGGCGCAAGCGGTCGGTCGGCCAGGTGGGCAGGAACAGCGAGACGACCCTGCGCATCCGGACTCTCCACGACGAAGCTGGCCGCCGCGGCGCCGCGGCAGCGCAGCAACTCCAGCCGCCAAAGCGCGTGGCCGAGGCCGGGCACGTCCGGGGCGTGCGGCAACGGGGGGGATGAAGGCAGGCTGGTGATCCGCCAGCGGGTCGCGGCGACCGAGGGGGCGCTGAGCGCCGGGTCGTCGAAGCGCTGCGATCGGCGCAGGACGAAGCCGGGCACGCCGGCGACCTCGGCGGCCAGTTGCAGTCGCCGTGAAGCGACAAGGCTGAGCCGGCCCTCGTGCTCGCAGACCACGCCGGCCAGGCCGGGGTGGCGCAGGCCCTCCTCCATGGCCCGCAACGCGCCGTGCCGGGCCGTGACGAGGACCAGGCGGGCGGGGTCGAGGCCGGCGCGGGCCAAGGCCGGCGGGTAAAGGTCGCCGCGGGCGGCGATCCACAGCACCGGGCCGGCCCGGCGGGCGAGCACGCCGGCGGCGAACAACGCGGGGGCGGCGCCGTGCTCGACGGCAGGGCCGCCGGCGAACAGCTCGTGCATCGCACCGAGCGCCAGGCCCTGGCCGGGCAGACACGTATCCAGCTCCGGCACGCCGAACGGCAGGCGCCGGCCCGGCGGCCGGGCGCCGCCGCCGCGTTCGAGCGCCGCGATCTGCGTGCGCAGAGCCGCGATGGTCTCCGTCTGCATAAGCCGCGCTTCTCCTTGCCTTCCAGCCACACGGTTTAGAACGTATCGTGAACAAACAGGTCGTGAAAAGCAATTTCTGCTGGATTGTCAGCCATCATCCAGCAAGCCCAGCACAATCAGGGACATGCGTTGCGGCCTGCTCCTTACGGCTGAGCGCCATTCAGCTCTCCTTGCAGGGGACCGCCCAGCGACATCGCCCGGCATGAAAGGCCGGCAAAATTGCATCGTCTGCTGCTGACCGCCCGATGCGCCTGCTTGGCAGGTCACTCCAGCGCCGTGCCGGCGCCGGTGGTCTGCCCTCCCCTTGCGGCGGCGCGGCACTCGCGTCCGCCGATGCCATCGTGGCCCTGCCGAACGACAGGGCAAACGGAGAAGGCAATGAACCAGAAGCACGCTCTCGATCCCGCCATGGAGCATTCCGATGCCCACGCCGGCGAGGCCGGCTTGCCCGAGGCACGCGGCACGCCCGCCCCGGCCGCCCTTTCCAAAGACGAGTGGCTCGCCGTCTCGACGGAAAGCTTCTCCGAGCAGCAACGCGATCACCGCTTGTGAAGATGCAGCGCCAGCGATTCATGGCGGACGCTCCGGGAGCGGCCGAAGGCGGACGCGGCTGACCAGCCGCAACTGACAGGGCCATGCCGAGGGCATCACTCCGGGCGGCGCGAGCTGCAAAGGGAGTTCCTCCCGCCCGCTCTCACCCATCGCAACATCTAGAAGGACGTGTTCATGGCGATCTACCATTTCCGGCTTGGCCTGGTGCAGCGCTCGAAAGGACAGAGCGCCGTGGCCGTCGCCGCGGACCGCGCCCGCGTGCGGCTGCACGACCGGCGCCTGGACCGCATGCAGGCCCCCCTGCCCGCTAAGTGCGGCACCATGCCGCTCCTGTCCAAGGTGCTGCTGCCGGACGGCGCACCAGGCCGCTGGCACGATCGGGAGGTGCTATGGAACGAGGTCGAGGCGTGCGGGCGCCGATGCGATGCCTGCCCCGCGCGCGAGGTGGAGTTCGCGCTTCCAGCCGAACTTCTGCCATACCAGGCTGCGGCGCTCGCCCGCGACTACGTGCAGGTGGCGTTCGTTGCTGAGGGGATGGTGGCCGACCTGAACGTGCATTGCATTGCGGCCCGACGGGCAGCCTAAGCCCTATGCCCAGGTCCTGCTCACCATGCGCCGCATCGGTGCCAAGGGCTTCGGGCTCAAGGAGCCTGCCTGGAACGATCGCGCCGCCGCCTTGCGCTGGCGGCAACCGTGGGCAGTGATGGCCAACGTCTGCTTGGCCGCGCATGGCCATCCGGCGCGGATCGACCATCGTTCCCATGCCGAGCGCGGGATCGCGCTGGAGCCGCAGAACAAGATCGGCCCCCACGCCGCCCGCCGTGCTGCCCGGGGCGAGCCGTCCGAGCGGGTGGACGAGCATCGCGCCATCGCCCACCGCAATGCCGGGCGGTCTGCCGGACACGCAGTTGAAAAGCCGACTTGATGGCTGCCAAAAGCCGTAGCAGGTCGATGCCGGCTTCCGTCGCTCGGCCGCACGCTGACTTTCCTTCTAAGGCCAGCGCTTCCTTGCCGACTTGAGCCACCACTTCACCGGCTGCGGCTCGCGCTGCCGCGGTTCGGCGGCGGACTTGCGCATCCGCTTGGCCGCGGGCTTGGCAGGAGCTTTCGCCACGGGTGGCGGCGAGGCGTCCTGCTGGTCAAGGGCAGGCTCGCGGGCGCGCGTTGCCTCGGCCAGGGCGGCTTCGGCCAGGAGCCGTGCGGCGCGCTCAGCCCCGAGGTCCTCATGCCAGCGCAGCTCGCGCTCCCGGTGTTCGGCCCGCAAGGCGTCCGCGGCGGCACGCGCTGTTTCCGCTATCCCGGACGCCTCCCGACGCGCCAGCTCCGCGTGACCCAGCATGGTTTGCATGTCGTGGACCGTCGCGAGCGCTTCCTGCTGCGCCCGCTGGGCCCGTCCCCGGGCGGTGCGCTCGTCCCGCAGCGCGGCCTCAATGGCGGCGTGGCTTGCGGACGGCCCGTCTGCGTCGTCGGAGTGGTGTCGGTTGACGACCGTGACCGGCACGGCGCCGTCCTGCACGAAGCGGTGGCGCGGCTTGTCGGCAGAGGACCGGCCGACAGACCGACCCGACGGACCTGCATGTGGCCGTTCGGTCTGGGACGGGCTGCTTCGGCCGGCACGGTCGCCGGTCAGGCCGAGCGCCCGGCGCATGCGCTCCTCTACGGACGCGGTGTCAGGGGCATCCGGGGGAGGTGAAATGGGCAAGGACAGCAGATCTTTCACGCAGGTTGGAAGTGGGTCAGGCCAGGACCCGGCGTCGGCAGTCTTCAGGCCTCGATCATCGACATGTGTTTGTTACAGCGCACAACGTCCTTACAATGCCGCGTCGAAAACGCACCCTGGTGCCCGGCCCCGTCGTTCGACGCGCGCCGGACATTTCCTCTCTGAACGCGGCGGCGCCCTCGCGGCGTCGCCAGCTTTTCAGGTCGGACACCGTCGGAACGGCTAGACCAGCTCCCGGCGAGGAGCGCTGTCCCCACGATGCACAATATCTGCCCCAAAGCGTCCTGAACAAGACCCGGCTGTCGGCCCCTGCCCGGATTGGGACTATTCTTGGCATCCGCCGAGCCTTTCCCGTGCGTCGCGCCGCAGCGCGCTCATCCATTGTGGCGTCAGCGTCCGCCCTTTAGGGTTCATCCGGAAACAAGTGCTCGGACTGGCGGCGTGTTTGGTTGCATGGTGTAGTTCCATTCGCCGTGAAAGGCATCACGGCTGATGTTGAGGTCGTCCATTTCTCGATCAGACACGACGATCCCTTTC
>JAABUY010007579.1_pt1 | contig 10269 bp, 13 predicted proteins | sample 5560271 | NCBI WGS metagenome assembly JAABUY01 (sample SAMN10711886, study PRJNA513374) | rock metagenome | isolation source: Antarctica rocks | place: Antarctica: Victoria Land, University Valley
CGAAGAGGAAGCCGCCGAGGAGCGCCCCGATGATACCCACGATGATGTCGCCCACGAGGCCGTAGCCGCCGCCGCCCATCAGCTTACTCGCGACGAAACCGGCGATCAGCCCCAGGATCAGCCATGCCAAGATGCCCATGTGGTCCCCCTCTACTCTTGCCTACCGGACCCCGATCGGCCCGGTGCACCCGCCATCCGCAGATGCAGGGCGCGTGCCACGGCTGCTTGGGCACGGCGCGCAGGTGGCGTGGGACGGCGGAGACAAAGGGGGACCGGGCACGCGACCGAACGACACGCCCAGAGGGGGCACGGCAGGCCACACCCGCAGGTGTTCGGCCCTCGTCGCCCGGTGCTCGGCGGGTGAACCGGCGCACCCGGTCTCAAGGCCACTAGCGCACGGATTATGCCAAGTACCAGAAGCCGCGTACCCGGCGAACGCGACCGGGCCGGGGCGCAATCGGCCCCGGCCCGGTGCGCGTCGGCGGGGCCTACTTGTGGGACTGCTGGTGGGCAGTCTGCGTGTGCTGGTGCGCCTGCTGGCTGTGGTCCTGGGCGGCGGTGGCGTGCTGCTTGGCCTGCTCGTGCTGCCCCTGCTGGTGGTGGTGGGCCGCCTCCTGGTGGTGATGGGCGGCGGCGGCGTGGTGCGCGGCGGCCTGCATGTGGCTCTCGTGCGACGGGTGGCTGCTCTTCGCGGCGGACATGGGGTGCTCCTCCTACTACCGGGCACGGCGCGCTCGCGCCATCGATGCCCACCACCCGCTATACAAGCGGCATACCACCGCGCCGTTCCTCAGCGCTCTTACCGCCGCCGCAACCACGCCCACACGCCTTGGGCGGCCCCTGTACCGCTGCGGGCGCTGCCGTGGTACTCGGGGCCGCCGACGCCCCAAGAGGCCGATACGCTCGCCGCTCAGGCGGGCGAATTAGCGCAACGGAACACTCGCCTTCGGACCACCGAAGGGATCATAGATGAACAGGGCAGGCGGACTGGCCGAAGTCACTTCATAGCTGATGTAGGCGCGCACGCTCTCGCCGGGATACAAATCACCGTACGACAGTTCGGGATCAGGGCCACCGTATTTGGCAAGGTATTCACGATTGTCCGCAGTATGGAGTTTCGCATTAACGCTGTTATAGGGCATGGTTGTGGTGCCGGTATTGGTGAGCGTAACATCGACCGAGACGTAGCGCGCACCTGCGGCCGGTTTGACGTAACTTTTGGTCTTTGCCGGATCGTCCACGGCGTGAACGGTGACACTATAGCCACGTACCTGCACTGTGTTGCCGGTGGACGTGGGGATGATGGTCGGGCTTGTGGTGCTCACTCCCGACGCTGCGGCGACCGAACCAATCAGCAATTGCACAGCAGGTTCATACGCATACGTGGCAGGGATGTGCATGAAGAATCCGGTGGTGCACTGCGCGCTCGCTGTGGTTTTGTGGTAGAGCGTACCCCTGATATTGCTCCCAGATGAAGTGGCAGTGAAGTCCGTACGAATCATCGTCGGACTTGTAGTTTCGTTCGTCTGTTGGTAGCTCGTCATCTCATTGAGCAACGACTGCTTGACGACATCAGCAAGTGGTTGAAGTGCCAAACTGAGCGGTGCCGATATCACATAGATGAAGATGGTGCCATCGTTCGTTGCGTACGTGTCGCTGCCGCTCTTTGTTTCGGTCATGACGTAGGGTAGCGTGACCTGACAAAGTCCATTCTTGTCCGCGACCGTCTGGCCCAGAGTTGGCTGCACGATCGTGGGAGTGCTGGTGAGCGGGATCGTTGTGGCAGTCGGAAGGATCGGCGTCGCTGTGGGCGGCAACGGGGTATTGGTCGCGGTTGGTGGTGGCGGTATGTTTGTTGGCTTGGGCGTTGCGGTCGGCGCGTTGGCGGTGGCTTGCAGGGCAGCCAACTGCGCCACCTCCGCCGCACGGGTCTGGGTCGGGCCGACATTGACAGTTGGTACGGCGGTCGGACTCCCGCACGCCATGAGTGCGACGACGCCTACCACGGCGAAGAGGCGATAACGCATACCACACCCCATTGCTATTCTCAGCGTAGGATTGCAGTATGCGCCTCTTGGTAACAGGGGACGATAGCGCGATCGGGCTATATCGGGGGCGGTACGTTTGGGGTGCTCGGTCGCGGGCACAATGTCAACCCGGGTTGACACGTTCCGGTGAGCCTCGGCGGACGCGTAGGGGACTCCTGCGCTACCGGAGGGGGGGAGCATCTTGCTCCCCCCCTGGTGTTGCTGCCGCTACTCCAGCGCGCCCCACCAGCGCCGCACACGCCCCACACGCCGGGGTCGGCTATCCTGTCCCTCGCGGGGGGCTTCCGGCGTTCCTGGGGCCGCCTGCGCCGCCTGCTGTGCCTGCCCACGCTCTCGAGCAAGATCGGCCTCGACGATCTCGGCGCATACGCCCTTCCGGCGTGGATACAGCGCGCTTTACGCTAAGAGTCTGGTCTTCTACGCGACTTACCGGAAGCCTACCCGTGCGCCCGGAGACCAGGGCAGACGCCAAAATCCCCCGCTCCAAACCGCACGGTCGGCTGCGGTTTGGATGGTCGTCTCCAAACCGCAGCGTTCGCCGTCTCCAAACCGTACCATTACCGCCGCGCGCGCCGGCTCGCCCGCAGATATTTGCCCCACTCCTCGCTGTGCGAGACCGTCTCGATGGCCTCCCACGGGAGCGTGCCGGGCGGGGCGGCGAGGATCGTCGCGAGGTCGATGAACCCCAGGCGATACCGCGACTCCATGGTCCCCCCGTAGGCCCGGCGGTGTCGCTGGATGACGGTCTGCCGCGTTTTCGCCGACGGGAACGCCAGGACGACGAGCAGCAGCGGTTCGATCCTCTCCGCCACGCACGGGCGATAGTAGGTCGATCCGAGTGCGAAGCACCGCGCGTGTTTAGCCTGGATATGGGCGAGTTCCTCACTGCCCTCCAGCTCGAGCAGCAGCAGCGTGGTCTGCATGGCCCGCCCTGCCGGCCCTTGCAGGGGCTCCCACACCTGCTGCTCGTAAAGCAGGGCGAAGTCGAGCACGATGCGGCCCTCGCCCGTCGCCGTCTGGAAGTCCACGACGGGGCGGATGTGCCACTGCGTACCCTTGGCATACATCCCCAGATGCAACGCCAGGCGGACGCAATCGAGGTCGTGCGCGTTCTGCGCCCGCGCGTGCGCCGAGGCCGTGGTGTATTTCCAGAGGCCGGCGGCGCATACGGGTTGCCCCAAGACGATCTTGGGGGCGCGGATAACGTTCGGGATCTTCGGATACAGCGCATTCAGGGCGTGCCCCCCGAGATCGGTGAGGAGCCACACATCGGGCGTCCTGCCGCCGTGGTGCGCCCCCCGCGTCGTCTTGGCCTCCCCCGCCAGGACGACGACGAGGCCGAGCTCGTACAGGGCGCGCAGCTCGCGCCTGGCGGTGTCCTCGCTGTAGCCCCCGCGCGCGGCCCACAGCGTGACCGTCCATTTTTTCAGGCGCCGGAACAGGCGGAGGGAGCGGCGGAGGGTCGCGTCCGCCCGGAGGGCGGGGAGCACCTGCGAGACGCGCCGATAGCGCGCGGTCGGCGGACGGCGGGGAGGTTCGATCATCATCATGGCTGCTGCTCCGCCGCACGGACCGTGGCGGGACGTCCCCCGTCATCCGCGCGGCGGCGACGGCGGGGCGGTCAGATGACGCCTACCAGGCCCACCATAGTCCTCGGCGCGCGGCGGTGCCAGTGCCCGGCGGGGGGGCGTTAGGGCCACCAGCGGCGGGACGATCGGCGGGCGGTATGGCGGTCAGGCATCACCACGTAAGAAGGCGCGCAGACGCGCCCAGGGGGTCGGCGAGGGCGGAGGCGGCGCGCCCTGGGCTTCCTGGCGCTCCAGCTCGTCGGCGAGGCGATCCAGCGTGGCCGGCATGAACGCCCCGGACCGCCGCACCCCCGACCGCCGCTGGCGCTCGGTCTGCACGGCGAGTGCCTTTGCCCGTCGCGCGGCCTCTACTTCCTGTCGCCGGGCCACCTCGGCCTCCGCCACCTCGGCCCGGCGGCGGAGCTCGGCGATCATGTTGACCTGTGCATCGCGCTCGGCTTCAAGTCTGCCGTTCTCGCGCTCCAATTCGCCCATGCGGGCGATCAGCGGGGCCAGCCATTCATCGCGGATCGTGGCGAGCTGCTGGCGGGCGAGGTCGGACACCAGCGCGCCGCCCGCGGCAGGGTCGGCAATCTTGCCGGCAAGGTTGCCGGATGAGGAGGTGGCAGACGTTGCCGCCTCTGCTGGCAAGGGTTCGGCATTGCCGGGTGATTTGCCGGTCAGTTGTGCTATGCGCGCGACTTCGCCCATGCTGACGAGCTTCCCGCGCTTCCCGGCAATTGCCGCCAGTTTCCCGGTGCTGATCCAGTAGCGTAGCGTACGCGCGGGGATGCCGGTAGCCTTACCGGCAACCTCGACGGCAACGTAGTCGGCAGGGGTAGCGCCGTCGTTCATGCGGCGCAGCATAGCACACGCGGTCGCGCAAAGAGGAGCCCCGCCAGGGGCCAACCTGGCGGGGCCGGGAAGAGGATGAATGGGGAGGGATGAGGAGAGATGCAGTCCCCCTAGCGTACCGGGCTCCGCGCGGAACGCCTAGAGCCATACGGCCGGTACGATCGGCGCGCACAGGCCGCGCGCAGTCCGGGCGCGTGGTCATCTGCGGCAGGCCCGCGCGCGTGTGGTCGATGGTCCCCCAGGTGCGGCGCGTGTGGCGGTACGGTGCGCCTAGCGGCGGGTCGGGTGCGGGCAGCGGGCCAGGATCTCCGTGATCGTCATCTCGCCGCGCGGGATGGCGTACAGTTCGGGGAATTGCGCCGCGTGGTCGGCGTACGAGCCGCGCCGCACCAGCACCGGCGGCGCGAGCGGCACCGGCGCGTTGAGCACGGCGGCCACGTCGGCGGGCAGCGGCTCGCCGGCGATGCGGGCCAAGTCGTCCCACAGCGCCGCCAGCGTGAACGGCGTGGACAGCGGGCCGGGCACATCCTCGGCGCGCAGCTCGGCGACGAGGGCCAGCAGCAGGGCATTCACGGACATCATCGTAGGAGGCTCCTTTCAGGGGGGGGTGTCCACCCTGGACACCCCCCACCGGCGACTAGGCCCCGAAGAGATCGTCGTTCGCGCGGCGGGTCGCCGCGGACTGTGTGCGACGGGTGCCGGGCGCGGGGAAGACGATCATCGGCGCGGGGGACGGGGGGGTGTCCACGGTGGACACCCCCGGTGCGGTGCGGTCGAGCGGGGCGACCTGGCCGAAGACCCAGCCCTCGCGCTCGCTGCGGCGCTGGACGGCGGCGACGTGCTTGCACATGCCGGTGAAGCGGTAGCCGTCGCACTCGCAGCCCCAGCCGTGGCGGTCGCGCTCGATGCGATAGGTCATGCCGGGCTGGGACTGGCTGATACTGACATAGCTGCGGGCCGCGGAGACGACCGCGACGCGGACGCCTTGCGCTTTGGCCCGGCTGCGGGCCTCGACCTGGCGGGCGGCGAGCGGCTTGGCGAAGGTCTGCATGGTACGATTCCCTCCTGAGCCGAAAGGCTCGGTGTCGGCTCCGACGTTTGCTTCTCAGGGCGAGGCGTCGGAGCCTTTTGCGTCCGGGGGACTGTTCCCTCTGACACAATCATAATACCATCAAAATAGTTGTATGTCAAGAGTTTCGATGGTATTTTATTTGCTTGACGTGGCATTATGATTGTTCTACAATGGTGCCAATTGGGGCGTACTGGCCCCGCGAACGGTCGCGAGAGGGTAGTTATGGCGGAGAGAGAAATTATCCAGGCGGCGTTGCGGCTGCCGGTGGATATGCACGCGCGGATCAAGGTGCTCGCCGATAGTGACCGGCGCTCGTTGCACGCGGAGATCCTTGTGTTGCTCGAAGAAGCGATGGCAGCGCGCGAAGAGAAAGAGTACCCGGACCTAAAAATCGCCGCCTAGGCGTTAGCTAGGCGGCGTAGGCTCACCGGGGGTCGAGACCGGCGAGCGGAGCGATTCTAGCAGCGAGGCCACCATGACGCACTTGCGGCGACTCTGGCACCTGGCATGGCGGCTCCTTCGTCTGCAAGCGTGGCGAGCGCCGTATCGCCCGCCGCAGCACGATAGTGGGCCGGGGATGCCGCGCCGCGATCGCCGCAGGCGTCGGGGGTGATGGCCTATGGCTTTACAACGACCAGGTCCAGCGCGGGCGTAGGAAAGCGGCGTAGGGGGTGACAATGGATCAGCAATTGAAGCAACAGCGCGAGGACCACGCCGAGCGTACGCTTGTGCTGCGCCCCGGGCGGATCACCGTCTACCGCGAACTGCTGGCGAAGCAACGTCAGGGGGCGCTTGCGCCGAGGGATGCGGTCGCGCTGGAAGGCTTGCGTGAGTCGCTGCGGATAAGTGGCGGCATTCCCGCTGATGAGGATACGGCCACCACGCCGACCACTGAGAAGATCGAGGAGCGCGGGTAGCGATGGAGCAGCTGCACGCCGCCATCGCGGCCTACCTGCGCGGCCAGCGCCGGGCGACCGAGCGCCATCGTCAGGCACGCGAGTCGATCCCTCTGGAGTTGGAGGTCATGTCCTTCCCCGCGCCGCGCTGCCAGGTCTGCGGGCGTCCGGTGGACGACGACGGCGGGCTCTTCAACCTCGCGGATATGCAGGCTCGTCGCCAGTGCGAGCAGCACTACTGCCCGTTCTAGCATGGCGGAGAAGGCGTCACCCGTTTTCCGCGAAACCTGGATCGATTGGTTGCCCGCCGGGGTGGCCGAACCGCCCGCGTCCGAGTTGTTGTTACGCTCGCAGGTGCTTGCCTGGTTAGCGGCGCGGCGCATGTCTGTCCGGGAGAGCGATCTGCGCTACTGGGAAGGTCGCGGGGTCTTGCCGCATCCGGTGCGGCGGTGGCACGAGGGTGCGGTCCGGGCGCTGTATCCCGCCTGGTACCCGCTCGCCGTGCGCGTGCTCTTCCATCTACAGGCGGTGGGGCGGCCCCTCGCGGCTATCGGCCAGGACTTGCGCTCTTGGGTGCTCACCAATGAGGCCCTCACGGCCCCTACGTCGCCCGGTGAATTGCCGATCCACGAGCGTTCGTATCGTCTCCAGCCTGTCGGGGAAGAGCCTATCCTCCCGTACAGTGAGCCATTGATCTTGATCGATGCCGTGACGCAGCAGGGACTCGAAGATTTCGCGCGGCGTCTCGCGGCTACCAAGGGCGGCGCGGCGGTGCAGCGGATCATGGTCTGGGTCCACCTGGCCGATGGTCAGGAGATCGGGACGCAGCTCCCGCGCGATGCTACCGCGAGCAGACCGGCAGGGTAACTATCAGTAGCTACGCGCGGGGGAGAGCTACTGATAGCTCCGGTGCCCTAAATGCGTACTTTGCTCGATCTAGCAGGGGTTTCCCGCGAGGGCTGCCGGTTGACGACCACCTATCGAACCAGTAAACTTGCTGTGGCTGTACATAAGTACGCGCTCGCAAAGGGGGGCCATGACCATGATCGCAACACCCGCGACCGACCGGTGCTTCGTGTCGATCGGCGTCGCCGCCGCCCGCGTCGGGTGCTCGCCGCAGACTTTGCGCGACATGGAGATACGCGGGGAGGTGCCGCCCGCCACGCGGGTCGAGGGCCTCGGGCGGCGGCTGTATAGCCTTGATGACGTGGAAGTGATCCGCCAGGCACGCGCGGCCCGCAAGGCGGGGATCGTGTCGCCGGTGGCGGTGTAGACATAAAGAGAAACCGACGACCGGTGCTAGCGGGGCTGTAACCCATTAGCGGTGTCGTCGGCTTCTCCGGCCCGCGCGCGAGAGCAACTTCAGGGGAGCATCTCGCCGCACGATTCAACTAGGCCAATGATAACACGCTCCCGGCTCCTGTAAAGCGGGCCAGGATTATCGGAGGCCTCGGAGGCGCACATGCAGCCCGTGACCAACCGTACCGCACGGCGGCCCCTGGCCTTCCTCAAACCACCCACCCCGCTGACCGCCGAGCAACTCGACGCCCTCTTCTTGCCGCTCCGCCGCGATTACACCGCCACCGTGGCCGCGACCGCCACCCTGCCGATCAAGGAGCGCGCCCCGCTGATCCAGGCGCGCCTGGAGGCGTATAGCCAGGCGTTGAGCGAAGCGCTCGGCGCGGCGCTGGACGACGCGACGGCGCAAACCCTCGGCACGTGGGCGCGAGGTGGGCGATGAGCACGACGGCAATCCCGCCCCGCCCCCAGACGATGCCGCTCAATCCGTCAGGACTACCAGACGACCCGATCCTCCATGAGGCGCGCTGCGTCGTCTGGGGTTGGACCTGGAACCCGACCAAAGAGAAGTGGGATAAGCCGCCGCTGCGCCCCGTCGATGGTCGCGCGGCGAGTGTCACCAACAAGGCCGACTGGACCGATCTCGCCGCCGCCATTGCCGCCGTGAAGCGCTATCGTCTCGCTGGCATCGGCGTCGTGCTGGAGCAAGGATGCGGCGTTGTCGGCATCGACCTCGACAAGTGCCGTGACCCGCTGACCGCCACGATCGAGCCGTGGGCGCAGGCCATCATCGACCGTTTCCGCTCCTACTGGGAGCCCTCGGCGAGCGGCACCGGCATCAGGATCTTCATCCGCGCGCAGCTCCCGCCCGGGCGTCGCCGCACCGGCCAGATCGAGATGTACGACGACGGGCGCTATCTCACGATCAACGGCAACCCCGGCCCGGGTGCCTCGCGCCACTTCGCGGAGCGACAGGCCGAGCTCGACGACTGGCACGCCGAGCTCTTCCCCGCACCCACACCGCAGCCCCCCCCTGTCCACCGTGGACACCCCCCCGTATCGGCCGACGATCGTGCGGTGCTCGATCATGCCCGGGCGGCCAAGAACGGCGCGAAGTTTGCCCGCCTCTACGACGCAGGCGACACGAGCGGGCATACGAGCCATAGTGAGGCGCGGCAGGCGATCTGCTCGCTGCTGGCGTTCTGGTGCGAGCACGACCAGGACCAATGCGCGCGCCTCTTCCAAGGCTCGGCGCTTTGCCGCGAGGACAAGTGGCCGCGCGAACGCGAGCGGGTGCTCGCGCTCGCCTACAGCCGGGGCGACTTCTACCGCTGGCCCGCCCGCCAAGAGCGCGTACCCCTGTCCACGCTCGACACCCCCCCTGTCGCGGGGGCGCTCGCCGAGTATCTCGCCATGCCGCACGACACCCTGGCCCAACTCGCCGCCGACCAGGCCACGGCCATCGCCGAGCGGGATCGTCGTCTCGACGCCCTCGATGAACTCCTGACGAGCAAGGACATGCTCCCGGTCGATCGGATCGTCGCCTATGGCGTCGTCAAGGCCGGCGCGGTCGCCCAGCGCCAGCAGACGGGCGACGAACCCACCCGCGAGCTCGTCGTCAACCAGAAGGCGATCGCCTGCGCGATCAACGTGTCGCGGCAGACCGTCGGCGGGAAACTGCGGCAGTGGGGCGACCAGGGGCATCTCGGCAAGGCGACGCGCCCGACCGGCCAACGGGCGAAGGCCGGCGACGAGCTCCTCGAGACCGTCATCCAGCTCCCCGCCCGATCCCTCACCGACAACATCATGTGCGCCGCCACCTGGACCCGCCCACCCGACGCGCCGCACGTCGGCGGCAACGGCAACCGCTGCCCGAAGTGCAACGGCGCGACGACCAAGAAGGCAATCGAGACGAAGACCATCGAGACGACGACCCTGAGCTGTGCCGACTGCGGGCACGTCCATACGCAGACCCAGCGCACCATCGGGCGTTCGACGACGACCTACAGCTTCAGCGACGACACGACCCCGCCCGTGCTCGACCTCGCGGCGATACGCGGCAAACGGGGGGTGGCGAGCGTGGACACCCCCCCTGTCGCGGAATCGACCCCTAAGGACTGTGATACGGGTGTACATCCCGCGACACCCCCCCGCGGTGTCGCGGTCCCCGACCGCTCCGAACCACCGCCGCTCGACCCGGCGATCGCGGGCAACCTCGCCGGGTGCCACGACGCGGCGGACATCGCGGCGCGCCTGGCCCGTCTCCGGGAACGCTGGGCGGTGGGGGATCGGACGCCGACGGTGCGCGCCGCGATCGCCGACTGGAAGGCGATCGCGGTCGCCCGCGCCGTGCTGGATGCGCACGAGGTGGCCGCTGCGGTGGGGGACGACTGATGGCGAAGGGGAACGCAGCAGCCGGCGTGGGCTTCCCGCGTGTGCCCGGCGATCTGCCGCAGGACTATCCCGAGGCGTCGCCGCCCGGCCCGGCGTGGACGATCTACCACTACGGGGAGCGCCGCTCGTACTGGCAC
>JAABUY010007582.1_pt1 | contig 10267 bp, 13 predicted proteins | sample 5560271 | NCBI WGS metagenome assembly JAABUY01 (sample SAMN10711886, study PRJNA513374) | rock metagenome | isolation source: Antarctica rocks | place: Antarctica: Victoria Land, University Valley
GCAGCAGTCTGACCCTGGACACCACTGCTTGGAGGCGCATCTGGTTGCAAGCAAATGGTGTGGACCAGCTTGCGCCTCTGTTTGCCATCTTTGGCAGGACCAACAGGCAGAATGCCTGCATTGGAAGTCTGCCCATGTGCAAGTGGCCCTCTGGTAGCAGCACCTCCAGTCCCAACACCGACGTCAGCCCTAGTTCCAGGGTCGGTTCTGGCTGGACAGCTCGGTGCAGTCTCATTTGCTGCTCCAGGTTCAGTTGTAGTGCCGCTTTTAGGATCAATCCCACTTGCATTTCTGATTCCAGATGCTCCAAGTCCCAAAGCTCCAGCTTCACGCCCAGCATGGGCTGTCGTGCCCACATTACTTCCAGCTGCTGCTGCGCTGTGCAGCCTGTTGGCTTGCTGACTTGCACCTGTCCTCGCAGGGCTGCTTGGAGCCGCAGCTTGGCTGCGCTGAAGCTGCCCAGCAAGTTTTTGGTGAAGGCCCATGGGCTGCTCAGCAGGGGCAACTGAGGGAGCCACTCCAGGGTAAAATTGCCCTGAATACCTGCTTGGGATTGGCTTCATCACCTGTTGCTGACTAGGTGCAGCAAAAGCTTGTGGCATGGGACATGACTCAGGATGCTGCGTGTCTGTCTGTGAGCACCCATGCTGCTGCTGAAGGCGTGGCTGAACAGGCGACTGAGCTGGGCCATCATGCTGGTCAGCATTGCTGGCTTGCTGACCCTTGGGAGCAACACACTGAAGATTGGCGGTTTTGGGTATAATGACCACCTTTGTGACATCCAACCCAATGAGCTTGTCCAGTATGACAGAAGCAACCACCCTGACTGCTTGCACATCAGCAGGCACCGGGTTCCTGGTCACAAACTTGACTGTATAGGGTGATGGGAAGTGCTCCAGAACCAGGCTCTCATGTAGCAGTAGGCAGTCGTCATGCAGGCTGCCAGCAATCAACTTGGCAAAGGTCCTTGACTGAGAGCCGCTGGGTGTACTCTCTCTGGTCAAAGTGATCTCAAGCTCTAGCCTGCCACCAGCCACTCTTCCTGCAGCATAAATGCATGCAACTGGCCATGACTGTGTGGATGTACCAAGGGAGGCATAGCTGTCTCTCTGACTCAAGGGCAGACCACAGAAGTATACCTTCCCACCATCAACAAAGTGTTGACTTGGATGCAAATTGTACATACACATGGAAGCTTCCTTTGAATGCAGCACAGCTTCTGTCTATCATTCAGGTGGCTATTGGCTTGGCACAACAAAGCATCAAGGAAATATAGGCAGGAGAGAGAGGCTTACTGAGAGGCAGCACAGCAAGACTGAAAGGTGGCGGCATTCTTCTGCGAAGCTCCTCCTTCACCTGGTTACCTGCATGTCACAGGAACCAATGCCTTCTCATGTAGCTGTAAGAGCCAACTCAGGACTCAAGCGCTTCATGCATAACACAGGCGTGAATGGTACCTTTGCCACAGAAACCAGGCTGCTTTTGCTGATGCTGATTGCAAAGGTCAAGAGCCTGCCACTGCAAGAGGTGGCCACTGCCCATGCATGTGCTTCGAAGCCACATGTCAATTGCATGTCAGCAACAGAATTTGCAATCAACAAGGCACATGCCAGTGTCCACCTGCCGCAGCATGCAGTTCACCACACGGTGCGCAGTCAAACTTAATAGGCTGGCAGTCTGGTGTAACATGGGTAATGCTTCACCGCACACGCATCCACAACAGACAATTCTCACCAAACGGGTAGTGGCGCTGCGTGACTGTCTCAATGCGGCGGGGGTCAGTATCCTGCAGCTTGCGCAGATGGTCGATGCCAGCTGCAGCTAGCCTGTCTGCTAGCAGGCTGCCAATGCCTGGTAGCTGCCGTGCAACATGCCTGCTGTCATCCCACATGCGATTTCTGAGTGCCTTGTGAAGAAGCATGGAGTTGGCTGTGGCAGCAAGGTGACCCACATGGGCAAAGTATCTGCATCAATGCAAACTGAGTCAAAGGTCAACAAGCTGGATCAGCAGCAAAGTGATTCACTTGCCTGCGTGCCTGTGTCAGTGGATTTGTGTCATGCTGAGGTCATGCCTGGTCTGCACAACATGCTGAATGCATGTGGCCAGTGACAAGTCAGCGTTTCCTGTGCCTGGCAGTCAGCAATGCTCAAGTGTGTCATGAGAGACTGCATGCACCTGCAGTGCACTGCATCTGACATTCAGGAGCAGATAGGAACGTCAACTTACTTGGCCATGCACAATGCTATACGCTCACCAACCTTCAGCACCTGCAAATGACCAGCTTGGTGGTGAGCAGCTGCCAACACACATCATGCATGAACAGTGACCTGTGTAACGCTTCAGTCAGTATACGTTGAGGCAGCTGCAAGGGTTGCTGCAAATCAAGCAGGGGCAGCATTGGAATGAGTGCATGCCCAGGTGGAACATTGTACGATCGACCTGCTCCAGCTCCTGCTTCATGCTGAAGTCCAGCAGGTCCGCAGGAGAGTCACTTAGTCCCTCATTGACCTGCACTTCAATCAGGCTGATTGATGCACAGGTGCTTGTGGCAGATGACCTGGCTGCATGCAGTGGTAAGAAAGTAAAGTGTGAGTCTTGACCAGTTGCATTGTACATGTAGACAGCAGTGTGTATGATGCTCAGTGAGCAGCTGAGGTGCATGTATAATACCCCCTGAGCCAGCTCCAACTGTAAACAACGTGCTAGCAACACAGATGCTAAGGGCGCTCTGCCAAGGAACATGTCAATCATAGAACTCTTCACCCCAGCTTGCACCAATGCCATACATCAAGAACAAGACAGACATGCTGTGCCACCTGGCACAGCAAAAAACCTCAAAAGGACGCTGACTACCATGATGAAGATCTTCTCAGGACCAGTACTGATCCTCTCCTTTGTCTTCTGGGGCTTATGAGGGTCCGGCACACAGAACCTGACAGCATGAGCTTTGCCGCCCTCCACATTGCTGCCCTTGTTGATAGCATTGAGAGGCTTCTTCTCACTGCGCCGCAGCTTGATGCCGCTGAACTCAGCACTGCAGGCAATGATCATGAGCAGCTCTGGCAGGCCTGCTGGGCTGGGGGTGTTACACATGGCCACCATGGTCTTGAAGCGGATGTAGTGGCGGGCCATGAGCTGGCCTGGGACCAGTGGTTCCAATGCAAACCCATACTCATCAGTCTGGACCTGCAGCAAAACTTACACTGGTCAGAGGAGGAGCTGCAAGGCTAACCTCAAAAGCGCCTGCGTTTGGTCTGCATGCGTTCTGTATGCAAGGCAAGCTAGTGGCAAGCTATTTGTGCTGTTGTTTGTCAAGTGCATGTACACTTTGCAACTAGAGCAAGGAAGTGCTCAGGCACAGCTTGGTATTATCAAGACAAGGTAAATATTATGTTTATTTGACTTTTGTACAATTTGCTGATTGTTCAGATTACTATGGTTAGAGTCCTCATAGCACTTTGGCATGTCATTCATACATAATAGCAGCAGACTGTGCGCAGCATGCTGCACGCCATCGGGCCTCAGCACCAGAACTGCAGAAGCAAATCTTGCAATCGGTCTCTCAGCCGCAAAGCACGCTTACCATTCCATACTTGGCCAGCTCCCTGACATTGGCCAGGATGAGCTGATCTTTGAGGATCTTCTCTACAGAGCTCTCAGTCAACTTATTGCCTGGTATGCCATAAGCTGCTGGGTTCTTGCGTACCTAAATAGTACAGCAGGCAAGGTTGATGTTTCTTTACATAGCACAGCTCGCATGGCTGATTTTGCATCTCATGTTGTGAGCATTTGCCATTGTTTCAAGCAACCATCATGCATGAGACACCATCTGTCTGTACATTAGTAGGCAGAAGATGACCATTCGTCTGAATGATAAGTGCCAATCAAACAAACTTGCATCATGCTGCTTTGTAGCAGACACAGTGGCTGATGAACAGCCAGAAAGCAGCATACCCTGATGTAGAAAAAACTGCCTTTCAGCCACGAAATGGCCACAGACACATCAGTCACTGTCCTCAATGCAATCTCTGCATTGAGGTACTCTGGAAATGAGTCCTTAAGCTGGCTCTCAACCAGCTCTGCTCCATGCAGCAGGTTCTGATACCTTGGGACCAACTGCACGTACAGGACACATTTGCTTCAGCTGGGCTGTTGCTTGATTACCATACTCTCTGTGTCTATCATACCTGGGCCTGAGGTCCATGAACATGACATTGCACATATCCCTCTACCAAGGCAGTGCACCTCGACTGCATGCTGTGCAGATGTCTGCATTGCCTGAACAGGTCTGAAAGCGGTGAGCCTTCTGATCAGTGAAAAGGTGTACAAACTGTGGAGTAGGTCATGCCTGCTTTTGAGTCATGATGACAGCCACGCCCTCAGTGTCAAACTGTGGCCTGCCTGCTCGGCCAATCATCTGCAGGCAGGTGGTGCGGTCATACTCCTGGTACCCAGCTGTCTCTCCACCATCACTGCTCCACCTCCTAGTCCCTTTCAGCACCACCAGATGAGCTGGCAGGTTGACTCCCATGGCAAGGGTGGATGTGGTACACAGCACCTGCTCAACACAAACCGGAGTCTACTGCAACTGCCACTGCCACTGCCACTGCTACTGCTACTGCTACTGCTACTGCTACTGCTACTGCTACTGCTACTGCTGCTGCTGCTGCTGCTGCTGCTGCTCATTGCCCAACCCAAGCTATACTTGAAACACAGACAGTGCTTTCCCCAAGAGCAGGATTGGAAGGCAGGGGGAGCAGGGCTTGGGTGTGATGGGGATCATGGGTGTCAAATCATTCATAGTGACTTGCGACATGTCCCGGCCAGATTTTATGGAGTCAATGTAGGCAACAGCAGGACCTTCATGACTGCGTGATGCTGAAAAGCGCATCACCAGGACATCCCTTGCAAAGAACAGCTCCTCCACTTGAGCTCTTTCTATTGCATCCATGCCAGCATTGTGAAACGCAATGCCTGCTGGCAGCGTCTGTTGCAGCTGCTTGTTGCTGCTGGTGGCTGCAAGGCGCTGCATCTTGTCATGATGATTGCGGTCCCTGATGTAGCCTCGCCCACTCTTGTTGACAACTGACACCAGGTGCATAGCAGTGTCCACTGTTCCCTTACGAGAGCTGCATAACGAAGCTGTTTTGCACTAAGCACAAGCTGGATGTCGTCATTTGATCCACCTTGCAAGATTTTGGCATATGCAATTGTTCATGACTTGTCGGCAATTGCCAAGTCTGTGCACTCTGCTGACATGGCAGTCATCAACATGCTAGTTTGGCTATGGGTTGCTGCTGAATGCTCAGTAGTGATGCATCTGTTTGCACTTCCATGTGAACAGCAGCAACCTGTTGATGCAAAGGGCACTGCAGGTCAGGTCTGCCCACCTGCAGAACACCAGGGAAGGCTTGCCCTTGCTGTGCTCTGAGACAACACTGTAGATGTAGTCATTCAAGCGCCTCTCGAAAAGGAAGTCTGTCTTGGTGGGAGCATAGCCTTTGACAATGGTGCGCAGCTTGACAGGGCGCACTTCCTCTCCAAAAGCCTTCAGCCCTGCTGGTGGGACTTGCAGCCACTCAGCAATATCCTGCGAGTGTCACCAAGAGTCGTCATCATGACATTACTATAGGGCAGTGATTGCCATAATCCTTCCTCTGTCAAAAGGTCCAACGGCACAAAATGCAACTGCATCCTCTGCTTTAGTCTGTGGCGCAGTTAAGCCTGTTTGGTTGTGCATGCTTGGTCGTAGCCTAATGCATAGCAGTCAAGAGGAAGGAACCGTACCTGGATGTTTGGGATGGTGGCTGAAACTGCCACAAAGCGAACCTTGGCAATTGGAAGCTGCACAGCATTATCAGTATACTGTGGCTGTGCCCCTGGGCAGCTGACCATGTGGTCAGCATTCCAATGATGCTGTGCAGCAAAGAATCTGAGCATACCTCGCTCATCTCTTTCATGCTGCTGACCATCTTGATTCGAGACATGGTGCCAGTTTCTAATGCGCTGCCTCTGTTCTCACTCAGCAGGTGTACCTGCACAAGTGATCCTCACAGTGTGGCAAGTGATCACACTGCAGGAATTCGAGAGCAGCATATGCATGCAGCAGAAGCTGAGCACATGTACCTCATCTATGAGCACCAGCGCAACCTGCAAGCAGAAACACAGGTTGAGCTTTATTTTTTGCTGTCGTAGCAAGGCCAGTAAGATAGAATCATTGTTTTGGTGGAGAAACAACATCACAGAACAAACATGTGCTACAGAACTTGCAGATTTACCTCACTGAAGAACTGCATTCCACCTTGATCCTTATGTCTCCGTGTAACAGCATCTGCAGATCAACAATACAGTGTGCAAGATGCTGCTGTATGGCACAATGTCACAACCTAATTGAGAAGCTGCACAAGACTGCGACTGCCTTACCAAACTTCTCTGGCGTGGTGCAGATAATATCTGCATTGTCCAAGTGAAGACTGTCAGCCATGTCTGTGTCCCCTGTCAGCTCGCTGCATGTCAGTCCCAGCCTGTTTCCAAAAGTTTGCTGCCACTGTTTGACCTTCTCTTGCACCAGCGCTCTGATTGGTGCAAGGTAGACAATCTTGAGTGAGCCAGGCTTGAGTACAAATTGATTGTTCTGATCTATGTAGACTGAGATCAAGCGGAGTATGGCCAGTTCCATGACCCCTGTTTTGCCAGACCCCGTAGGTGCTGCCACCACCTGCAAGGTGTGGTGCTGTACTGCATCGAATTGACACTTGTGATTGCTTTTCTGGTACAAGTGCACAGGCTACATACCATGTTGATGTCAGAGCCATAAGCTATGGGGAAGGTCTCTGACTGGACAGTGTTGAAATATCTGCAGCACAGCGGAGTTGCTGATTCAGAAGGAAGTTTGCCAGGAATGAACAGGTTGAGCAGGTCCGTCAGTCGGTAGTACGAAGAGGCAACCTGAAGCTGCCAGAGAAGACTGGCTGCAAGCAAGCCGGCAACTCACTGACTGCTCGGACAAAGTCACCGCTGTCCGGGGCTGCTGGCCTCTGGAGCGACAGAGACTGGTAGGCAGCGCGTGTGTCGATAGTCTGATGATAAGCATTGTCTGGCCACGTCTGAGACATGACTATCTGTGTCGCCGGCAAGGGGCTTGCCTTCTGGCAAGGCCAGCTGCAACTGGCCACAAAGGTCAGGTCAAGCTATGAACGCAGACTGCATGGTCATCATGGACGTCAGGCCCAGGACATAGCAGCGGCATAACTGGTATGCAGAATGTAAAGCGGTCGCAATCGCTACGCTGTTGAAGGGTTTGTCCAGCAGGCTCAGCATGGACGGCCACCGCTAGTCAATCGGCGGAGCCCAACACATGTGTTACACACACAGATTCCTGCAAGTGCTCAAGCAGATCAATTGCTCTTGACACGATCTGCAGCTTCCACCCTGCTACAGCCCCCATCTTGGAGCTTGCAAGGTGGAATTGTTGCCACTCATCAGTCTAAAATGACTAGGCACAGACACAACGCATGGTCAAAGTTTAGCTTGCATTACAGCTGACATTGCCGTCATGTGCAAGAGTATAGGTAAGGTGGCTTGATAGTAGCAGCAGCTGGCCCAAAGCACTGTTTCACAAAGGGCTGCAGCTCTTTTACAAACTCCTCCTCTGTCCCTTCAAGTGAGTGAGTACCCTTGGGTATGAATGTAAGCTGTGCACCACTGCCAATAGCCTTTTGCATGCGCTTGCCCAGTGCCTGGCCATCTACACTCTTTGGCATGCACTCGTCCTCGCCTCCAAGAACAAGCATTGTTGGAATCTCTGCCATGTGACCAAGAATGCCCTGAAGCAGCAATGCACTTCATCGAATGCTGCAAAGCAGCAAGCAGCCTTGATCTTTGCAGCCACGCATGAGGGCTGCATCTGACACAAAGCACAGAACTGGCTGCAATGAAAAATGCTGTGCTATATTTGTACACAATTATGCACAATGCTTGACAGTAGTAGCCATTCACTTAGTGGACTCAAAGATGTGTTCTTCAGGATACACTGAAGTTGCAGAGCTTGGTGAAATGCCTGAACCATGCGGAGACACAACATCGAGATGATGGCGTAAGCGTTCGTCTCAACATTGTGTCAGGCTTCACAGTGCATTGACCTGCATCTCAGAGGCTGTTGAAACAGTGTCAGAGAGAAGATCTGCTGAAAGGACATGCTGAGAGATAAAGGCTGCAGCACCTGGGCCTGACGGCTAGATCAAAGCTGACATGTTGATATATGTCCATGAGCGCAAACACAGCACATAGAGAGCTGACATTGGCTTTTGCACCAGTAGGTATAGCCATGTCAGCCGAGCGTTGTTGATTGCATACCTTCAACTCTTGGTCGGTGAAGTCACTACTGAACATGTCATCATCCCCATGCTTGCTGGCCAGGGATATATATCTGCTAGCACACACAGGTGTACCAACTGGATCATCATCCCGAAACAGGATGTCTTCTCCTTGCCCATCTCTGACCATCTGCTCAGCAGTCTTCAATCGATCTGCAGTGGTGGCTTTGCCAGCCTGGTATTCCCTATCACTCACCTGCATGTTGCTCAGAGCAGTTGTAACTATGATGCATACTTGCTGTCTTATGGCCAGCAGGGTGAAAACTGCAGGCTGCACTGCTTTGGAACAGTGCATTCACTGGTACTGGTCAATACTGTATATGCAAAGCTTGCCCAGACTGCAGCATAAAAACGTGCTTCAACAGCACCCACCAAGACATGCTTCTTTCCCGACATGGTAGGAATGCCGATGCTACAGTAACACAGCATCCAATACCCACAAGGTGCTGTTGTGTTAGACAGTTGCTATACAAAGCAGCTGATTTTGAATCTATGCTCCGCTCTGTCTGCTGAAGTGCTAGCACATGACAAGCAATCATGCTAGTAAGATTCTTACTGGTGCTTGCAAGATGACTCCTGCCAAAGGTGCTGCAGCTTCAGCATCCTTCTGGATGACTTTGCAGTACCTGACGGCATCTTGGCAACCAGTAGAGTTACCTAAGAGGATCACCGCCTGCACAGGCGTGTTCAAGCTTAAGCTTGCTTCAGCGCGTCCATGAACTCCGTCATATTGCATAAACTGCTAGAGCACAAGCCAAGGCAGTCCTGGAAGCTCACCTCAGAAGCATGCTCAGCTTTCAAATGCTTGGTGAGCATCAAAAGATCATCTGCATCCTGCTGTAAGCTGCCAACCCCCCAGCCTTGCAGTGCACTTCTCAAAGTAGGCTGAACAAGCGACCTGTACACTGCAAATTGTGGGTTGGCCCATTTGCTGAATGCCTGGAATGCATCATGGAGAAACACCTTACCAGCCGCCCTTTCTTGCCGCGCTTTCGAGGTTCGCCACGTACCTGAAGGATAGTGGGATCAGATATGACCAGATCACAAACCAGCAAGTCCGGTGACAGGTGAGCGCTGAAACCTTACGGTGCTAGCAGAAGACCGTCGCCAAGTCCACCGATGAGAATGAGATGCCTGCGATCATCACCTGCATGTGAAGGACCGCTCGGTCAAAGTGCAGACCCCATATAGCTTTTGATGACCTAAAGTACACATACCTGATATGAAAGCGCTGTGAGCGTTTTCGGGGCCGTACTTTGTCAGGACGCCCTGCGTACGAACAGATATAACTTCGTGGCAATGAGCGAAGTGCAGACAGGTCTGTACGGCTTTACCTGCAAACCCTTAGCAAAAGCTTTCGTTGCCATGCGAGTGACGGTACCGGTGCAGCTTCGGTACGGACAGCTCTTGAATATGGTCAATGGTCGATATGCAACGCAGAGATGAGCCTGAATCTTCACAGCGCTGCGCATGCCCTACTGTTGATTCACTTTCCTTGTAGTTCACTTTGTCTCGGTTTCTAGAAAGAAAGGCTTTTCAACCATGTGATGGCCATGTGTAGCCGTCCCTCGTGCTATGTATGCATTACTCACACACTTACCCTAGCTGCTTATGAACATTTCCTGACAAATCACAGAAAATACCCTAAGGTCAGTAGTCAGTTAGGCAAATATATATATATATTCAGTCAGTTAGTCAGTTTAGTCAGTTAGGCAAATATATATATATATATATATACAAATATACATATGTATACGTAGCTACACAGTTACATCTAGTTATACATAGAGATATATATACATATATGTTTCTCTCTCTCTCTCTCTCTCTCTCTCTCTCTCTCTCTCTCTCTCTCTCTCTCTCTCTCTCTCTCTCTCTCTCTCGATATCAC
>JAABUY010007583.1_pt1 | contig 10266 bp, 15 predicted proteins | sample 5560271 | NCBI WGS metagenome assembly JAABUY01 (sample SAMN10711886, study PRJNA513374) | rock metagenome | isolation source: Antarctica rocks | place: Antarctica: Victoria Land, University Valley
TATGATTACTACTTGTAAACATAACCTTTTCAGATTCCTCATCTCAGTTCTATTCCTCTCGTTCGTCTACGATTAGAAAACATCTCATCCGAAGTCATGGGTAAAACCCCTAGCGTTCTGCGTTCATTAAGGTATACATACTATGATACGATAGGCTGTGAAAAAGGGGTGCAGGAAGTTAAGGGGGGTGGTGAGTGAGATGTGGGGGTTTTAGATGGGTGGATGGGTTGGTGGGTTGGTGGAGGGTTGTATGTAAGCGTTCGAGTTGGAGGAGGAGGAGGAGGAGGAGGAGATAGGGAAATTAGGGGGGGTGGGGTGAAGTGGACGAGTGAACGAATGATAATTGATCAAAGTCGAAATTTTCGAATCAAATTGTCAAAGCGGAGGTGACATGGCGGTGTTTTTTGCCAATCGCTCGATTTTGTTTCCTGCCTTCCTAAACCCCATATTCCAAAACAAAGCGAATAAAGAAAACCAACCTCCCCCCTGATGAAGCGTAGATCTGATGATTGTCTCAAGGTGTGTTTTCTACAGAAGGAAGCTATCTACGAGTACGTTTTGTGCCCCAATTGGCGCTAGCTCCAACTAGGCTAGCGGGCAGCGTTCCTAATTAGGAACTATGTTCCTAATTGAACGACTACTCCTCCTCCTGCTCCTACTATTGCTCCTACTATAGCTCCTATTGCTTCAAAAAAACCCCACCCCGCGCAAAACTACAACCCCTCCCCCCCCACCTCAACAAGCCCCATAGCCCTCTCAGCCAAACGCGCAATCTTCCTCGTCTCGGCTGAGGTGTTACCCGGCTCTCCAGCGGCGGCCTCGAATCTCGTTTTCCAAAAGTCCCATCGTGAGCGGCTAAGGCCCGGTTGGCCGGTCCAGAGCTTTCCGCGCGTGGCCCAGAGGGGGGAAGTGGGGGCGAGGGCTTGGCCGGTTCTGTGGTGAGGCGGTGGTGGGGTTAGTGGGGTATGGGATATCAATACAAAGAGAACTGGTTTTTTAAGACTCACCCTCGTTTGCACGCTTCAAAGAACAATTCCCCAGCGTGGATCATATACTGCGCCGCAGCAGGGATATCAACATCCGGCAAGTTATGCGATTCCGAGTTGTCTTCAAGACCGGTGCTTAAGATGAATAATGCGTCATCTAGACCTGTAATCCTCTCTCCTGGGTTCTCGACGTCACCAAGAGCGGAAAGCAGACGAGCAATGAAGCGGTTCAGATGGATGTGGTCGCTGATCAGATCCGGAGTGCGGTGGCGCTCGTCAAATATATTACCATAGTTCGACTGTGTCGTATCGCCTATCGTTACTACCATCTCCAACACAAATTCAGACCGCCTTTCAGCGGAGAAGTTCAAGGGTGGGGATTGCATGATGCAGGCCACCAGGCTGACGAGTTGAGGTTGCAGGAACGAATATTCGCAGGCTAGGAACACGGTTTGCGTGCTTAGGCTGGAGAAGTAGGATGCAGCGTCCTCGGTTTTGCGAGTGGCGGCGATGAGTTCGGCGGCGGCAAGGCGGGGGGTGGTGTTTCCGTAGGTGAGGTCGTAGAGGAGGGCTGTTGCAGGATCGGCTTCGCTGTCTTTAAAGATGGCTTGGTGGAGGCCATTGTTGATTCTCGAGTGAAGGGAGTCCTTGCTATCCGACGGGTTTGCGTCTGAGGCTTGTTAGTGTTCCAATTTACTGCTTGCCTTCTCCGGGTTGCAAAGGATTGCTTACTAGTGGAAGCCATGATTCAACTGCTTGAGAAGGCTTTGCTGGCTAAACAGGGTAAAAAGATAGGTATCAAAGATCTTTGAATTATGAGAGTCGTTTTGGGATTCCAAATGAAGCCTCGCATTACCCTAAGATGTTGGGAGCTGTAGAAAAGTAGTCGTAAGGAAGGCATAATATGACAGAATGACATATCGAAAGTATGACTGTTCCCTCGGGCTGTGTATCACTGACAAGGTATGATGTAGCATACCACGTATCTATGCAGATTGCAATGTGTCCGCAAAGCAACGCTGGACACTGATGCTAGGAATATCATATGCATTATAGACGCCCTGGACGAATGCGAAGAATCAAGATGAGTTGACCTCATTGAAGCTTTGGAGTAATCTTATCAACAATCAAGAGCAACACACGAGATTGAAATTTCGGATAACTACTCGTAATCGTTCCTATGTCTACATAGAGCGCGATTTCGAGAGCCTGACCTCCAAGTGTCCTACTATACGGCTTGCCGGTGAAGAAAGAAACAGAGTCAATCAGTCGTAAGATAGGTCTTGTCATCAACGTCGAGGTTCAAAAACTCGGACATATTAGAGCTCGATGACTCCGTTCGGTTCTTTTTAGAGGAAGGACTTGTGAAAGTTAAGAACCGAACATATCTATGGCTACATCTTACTCTCGACGCAATTCGCCATCGCCTAGAGAGCGTTTCGCAAAAACAACTTCGTATAATCATCGGTACAGTACCTGACACAGTCGAAAAAGCCTATACAGCAATACTGGAGCGGAGTGACAACATAGCAAGTGCCACGAAACTTCTCCATATTACAGTAGCTGCTCTCAGCCACTGACTTTGCGAGAGATGAACTAGCCATGACAGTGAAGGAAAGCAGTGCATCGTATGAAGATCTTGATCTTGTCGGAGAAGAACAATATCGAATCATAGTCAGGAATCTCTGTGGCCTCTTTGTGAGCGTGATTGACTCGAAGATATGTTTGATTCACCAGCCAGCAAGAGAGTTTCTAATCCTCAACCAAAATTCCATCCAGCAACTCCAGCCCACCCCTACGGGATCCTGTTGGCAAACATGGAAGAATTCGCTGAAATCGGAGGAATCGAATCTAATCCTCGCACAGATTTGTGTCTGGTATCTTTTGTTTACCGTATTCGAAAGCCATCCTCTCATTTAAAAGATGGCCAGTGGGGATGAAAATCTTCGTTGGTACAGTACATCGCTTGATAAGAACATCGGAACGAAAGGTTATGGTCAATACACAGCAGAACATTACTTCCTGGACTATGCTGCGCAGCAATGGGCTGTCCACTTTCGAGAAGCTAAAGTTGTGAAACATACGGCATTGCTCAAATCCGTAGCATTCAAAATTTGTGATACTCGGAATATGCGATCTTCAACATGGTTTCTGGTGCATTGGGGTAATTTCAGCCCTGATAAAGTGTGCCCTAATAAATTTACTGACCTAATGGTGGCGTCTTACTTTGGCCTCGAAGGCGTGGTGCAACTGCTGCTGGAATTAAAAGCCAATGTGAATTGCATGGACATTATAGGTCGAACACCGTTATCATGGGCTGCGAGAAATGGGCACAATGCTGTGGTAAAGCAACTACTTGAACGGACCCGGATGTGGGTTTGAAGGTCAAAAGTCAACCTATATCATTCAAAGCTACGGCGGGAAAATATAAAGAGTTTGATAAAATCTGCGCTCAAGCAAAAAGCCGACATCAACCGCAGAAACACGTCAAGTCAGACCTCGTTCTCATTGCCAATAATTTATGGGCTCGACACGACGATAAGATTGTCCGACAGTAATTTTGGTATAGATACAAAAGATTGGACAGGCCAAACGCCGCTGTCATTGGCTGCGCAAAATGGGCATGAGGCTGTAGTAAAACTACTGCTTGAACGCAAAGCCGATATGGAATCTGAACATGAGCAATACTTTTGCAAGATACCATTGTCACTGGCAGCTGATAATGGTCATGAACACGTAGTCAAAGTACTACTTGAAAGCAAAGCGAACATTGACTCCACGGATACTATGAATCGAACATCATTATCGTGGGCGGCCGAAAGAGGAGATAGAGCTGTAGCAGAACTGCTGCTTGAGAGAAATGCAAACATAGAACATAGGGACGATGATGGAAACACACCGTTGGCACTCGCAGTGATGTACGGACCAGAGGCTATAGTAAACTTGTTGCTGGAAGAAAATGCCAATATTGATTCCGAAGCTAGCGAAGGTCAGACATCGTTGCGCATAGCAGCAAACCATGGGCATGAACATGTCGTCAGATTGCTCGTTGAACACAACGCTAATATGCCTGCAAAAGCTTTCATTAATGGGGGCCTGACACTATTGACATGGACAGTGGAAAAGTAATACGAACAACTGTTCGAGGTGCTATTTGAACGAAATGCCAGCATACAGTCTAAAGATAACAATGATCAGACACCATTATCACTAGCAGCAGAAAAAGAAAATCTGGTCATGGTCAAACGACTTCTTGAAAGAAACGCCGACGTGCATTTCAAAGACAAGTACGGCCGCAGATCCTTGTTACTGACCACCAAGAATTGACACGAGAGCGTAGTAAAACTGCTGCTTGAGCGAAACGTCAATATAGAATCCAAAGACACGAACGGCTCTACCCCGTTGTCATTAGCAAAGAACCATGGGCACGAGGCAGTTGCTGAGCTTCTGCTTGAACATGAAAGACTCCTAGACAGCGGTCAACGCCGTCCAAGCCCTCAATTATGACACTCTCTTGCAGCTTACACGCGGTACGTCACTCTTCCAACCTTCGAAATGTCCAAAAAGACAGGGTAAATGCCGACCCGCCTGCCTTCACAACATCCTATAACATGTTTTCTATCTGGCCTCCACCTGCCTACTCAAGCCGCGCTCGAAGCTCTGCACACGCCCAAATCCAAGGCCAGCCGTAATGACTATTCCACAAATGCGAGCATGAGCTCCTCCAAAACGCGCCCAGCCAAAGAGCCCTTTCTCGGAGCCGCAAAACGGTCAATCCCTTCCGAGAAAGCCCAGCTTTATTGAAGACTGTAGTGTTCCAAAGGGCTAAATGGATTTCTCACAACTTAGGCGACCGAGCCCAGGCAGCAGCCGAGTTCCAGGGAGCAAGTTTTGGCTCCAATCCACTGCTCTCCACCGAGCCCAGGGCAGTGCTCAGGTCAACTTACTCTATGCTCAGGCAAGAGCGGCAACTGCTTACATTTACGACTGCTTACCTTTACGACTGCTCACCGTTACGACTGCTCACCGTTACGACTGCTCACCTTTACGGCTAGAAACAGAAAGGGGTTTCTGTTTTGGTGGTTGCGACTGAGGGAACTGTCGACCTGGCGTGTCGAATCATTAGTTGTCGTTTTACAGACTTTCTCACACTTTAGTATAACATTCCAAAAATTTAACTTCATCGAATGTCTTTCACAGTATCTCCGCCACTCCACGCTGTACGGACTCTCACAAGCACCAAGCCACTTCCACACACCAATCCTCACACCAATGCTCTGAAATCTCGAATTTTCGCATACCCAAAATAACACCGCGTCGAGCATTCTAGGCACTACTCCCATTCCCTGCATTCGACGCGGGGTGGCCCGTGGTATGGCTCACACGACAAAACAGAATCTCCTCATTGTGACGAGACTCAATCATTTGAAGGCATATACCCAGCACTCGCTGCATGATCAACCCGATACCTCAGAAGCTCAGCAACAGCAATTCTGAAGTCACTTGGGTAAGAAAGTCCGCCAACAAGAATAGAGCCCGCGATCGTACTCTCGAGAACCGTATCTGCAAGCCCGATGGTATACATACTGCGGAGGCAGCCCTTTTCAAGTCGTCCTCAAAGGCCAGCCCGAACAATTAGCGGTTATTGAGCAGCTGCGCATGCCGGTCGAGGATTCTGAACCGGGGCGTCACGTAAAGGCCCCCCTTTTCCTCTCGCATTTTCGTTCGACATCATAATTCCTTATATAGAGCATTCAATCCCTTCTTCGAATCTCCGGGGGTGGAAAAGCGAGCATGTGTGGCAGAGCTGCCGATTTCGGAGATCCTTTTCCAAGGCTAGCAGGAAGAGCTTTTACTCTGCTAGCTTGGTCTTTGGCACGCAGGGAGTGTGTGGAGATTTATTTTCGAGTAGTTGGAGCAGGGTTCGATTGCTGATTGTGAGAGATTGCTGCGGTGTGCTGAGGGGGAAGGGGGAGGTCGCGGATATGGTGTAGGACCTTTACTGGCAGCATCGGAAGTTGAGAGGCCTTGTTATTGGCAGGTCAGGGTCTCTTGCTAGCCAGGTTGCTCGGAGTTGAGGTTAAGAAGGGTGGCGATATGTCGATGCAATTTAGAACCTAGTATTACCATGTTTGGATTTTACGCGAGAAGACAAGATCTGGTTATTGGTCGAATTGAATTAGTCAACCCCAAGTGACAACTTCTCATGCCCTTATCAATGTGAACTATGAGGAGAGCTTGGAAGACGATTTGCACCAATCTGCAAGCTTCACATTGATAGGTAATTGTCACCAGCTAGCTGCTGGAGAGATGTAGTTTCATATCTCGAGCTAGGCTTTTCGCCAAAGAATACTTGCTATGATGCTGGCGGTTGGTAAATATGATCGTTCATGAAACGTAATGCTCTCATCCCAGCTCTCTCATCGCTGAACCCACGGTTCGTATTTAATGCTCAACTCATAGCGTTCTACAGGTGTGATGGCAACTGTTTCTTAGCTTATTCTGCCAATCTGCCAGCCTAAGATATGAAGTTAGACTTAGTACTTGCGTTGTCAGGCACGATTTCACTTGACGAATCCTTGAGCATGTTCAACTCTTCCACCACTGCAGAGGGAAACAGACATGGAGACAGGTTGGTAGGATGTTTTGTTCTAGCTACAGTACATCCGCCGCGACTCTTGTTAGGTACAAGTTTCGGTATCCAGTGTTCTGTAAGTTTCACATCACCAACCTTCATGGGGTGATAAGATGATTGCTGTCGGTCGAGTGCTCGCCACTCATACACATGCTCATGCGTACATACTGTGAGGTGGGTTGTTACAGCAAGAGTTGTCAAGTAATGGACCGCTAATATTATGCCACCTTCGTTGCCTCTTTGATCGCAGGAGATCTTACATCAGGAGCACAATGGATGTTCTGCGTGATATCCACTCACTACACTGTAGCATTGGTCATCTATTTCTTCCCTGCCAATGCGCATCGCAGATTAGCGTATTTCTTATTGAAGAATGAATTCCTTGCATACCCATTGGTTGTCCAACCGAGAAGAGTTCATCGTGCTTCCTCTTCTTCGCATTCTGAGCGAGCTCATCCATAGTGCTCTCATCGTCCACGTACTCTGCAGAGGAACGCCTTGCCGCTCTACGCTCCGCAAGCTTGTTCTTTATCTCCCTCTTGGTCTTACACCCCGCCGACCTTACCAGATCATCCTGAGTTTTCCTATTAAAGGCATTCGGCACATTAGGAATCTCTGGGAACAATAGCTTGAATTCTGCAGCACGATCCTTGTCTTTCTCTGACTGAACAATCATCTTAGCAGCGTGGTATTGATGACCAGTCTTGCCACGGAGCACCTGGCTCATGACCTTATAGGCCGGGATGCCCTGCGCCTTCGATGCGTCGTAGAATGCCTTGGTCTCTGTTCGAACGCGAGCTACCTCTGCTGCTTGCTGCTCATTTGAAATCTTCGTTTCGGAGTGCCATATAGCCCGTGATTGCGGAAGAGGGTCAGCCGAAACGTCATGTCCAGCTCTTGCCTGTTGATGATCACTATGCTGTGCTGTACTATTTGGATCGCCAGCTATTCGAAGTTGCTTCGCCTTAAGTTTCTGCTCCGGGGTCCATTTGGTCTTTTTTCCAGTCATGACGAGGCCTATCAGTGTTAGCCGACTACGCTCTAGGGGGTATTTACCTAGTGAGCTGAACCGTGAAGTAACTTCTTGAAAGGACGAAGACTTTATCTGAAACAATCTTTGAGCGAGGATCGACTGAATAAGCTTGAGCTGTAAAATTTACAACCAGGTGGAACCGTTAGTGGAAGTTAACGCTAACGAGCTTGCAACACCAGAAACAGAAGTGAGGTGAGGTCAAGACCACAGTATTCACTTCTCTCCTGTTTTTAACTAAACTCTCAATGTATTATCGATAGAGCGAGTGCGAGAGTATTGTTCAGAATTTCCCTGAAATAGTAAAGCAATATGATTCGAAAAGCACGATTAACATAAGAAACTTTTCTTGGCCTTCTACATGCTCTTGCTATGGTGCTTCCTAGAAAACGACATGGAAACTTAAAATATCCAGCTGACGGAAATCCCGACATGGACTTGCGCCGAGCTGTCAATCGCCCTTTGTTGATTTGGCCATCCCGTGACCAACTGGTTTGTTGATCGAGGTGTCGTTTCATCAGAGTGGTCTCATCTTCAGATACACTCTCGAACTGCATTCAAGTCTCATACGTGGCCACGATATGTCGAATTCCAGATTTCGCAGTACGTTAGAAAGAAATATCATAAAAAGGCATTACAGTAATGGAGGGGAGAATTTCATATTTTTATTTGATCTTACTTGACAATGAAGCGATTACTCACCTTTCTGATCAGTACCCTTTTCTTCCGCAGCTTTTGCATCCTTTCCTTTTGCTTCAGTAGCAAGTCTCAACAAGTACCTGACATGCGCTGTCCCCTTCATAGCTCTGGCCTTGGCCCTCTGCAACTCTTCAGCGTTCCGCTTCCTAACAGCATTCTTAGCTCTTAGGAGTGTAAGCTGGCTCATGGCCTTATTTCTCACTTTCTGCAAGTCGTTAGCACAAACTCTACAACTCGCTGATGGTCTGCGAACCAGCGTTGCGTCTTGTTTGGGACAAACCAGTTCGATGAAATCTGGCGCGGGGGAGGTGCTCGAATAAGATGTGCTTCGGTATGCACGACAAGCTATCTCCCGGGTGTGGACTTTGTGCCCGGACGGGCAAGCCAGGATCTGTGAGTTACACATGGTGCTTTTTGAGGTTTTGAATATGCAGTTTCCGGATGAAAGATGGCTTATCGGTCTTCGATGGCGGTTGAGGATCGACGGAAAATGGAGAGAGAGAAACACGGAAGACACGGATCTTGTTATACATCAAGGATAGAGGTATAGTGCTTTGTGAACGGCCTTTGTGAGAAGAAAGAGGCATTATCCAGAATAAAACTGGATCATTGTACGAATCGAGATAAAGGAAACCCATGGCTTTCACAATGGCAGCATTATTCTTTAGACCTCCCTTTATGCGGTTGTAATTCTGGTAGTATCTTCCTCGTAGCTGAGAATTGATCAACCGCGTTGTATCTTACAGCTATCTGATTGGAAGAATAGAAGAGTAGAAATATTTGTACCAGATGGAACCATTGAAACCACGCTAGATGTAAATTACAAGTAACAGGTAACATATTCGACATTTGTGCTGTCACACTCCTCAATTTCGCCAGGAAGAAGAAGTCTAACACCTTCAAGATCTTCTCTCAACCAGAAAAATGGGATCTGTGGTCCTCCCTCACTTGGTCACAGGATGGCATGTTGACCAAGCCATCATGGGTGAAGAAGAGCGCCTGGTCGTGATCCGCTTTGGTCGAGACTGGGACGCCGACTGCATGCGCCAGGACGAGGTCCTCTACAGTAAGCTTCCGCCTCCACGAGTCTCCCATTTGACTTGGCCCCAATCTTCTAATCCCAGCTAATCCCACTGCCAAAACAGGAATCGCCGACCGCGTCAAAAACTTCGCCGTCCTCTACGTCTGCGACCTGGACCAAGTCCCCGACTTCAAGCAAATGTACGAGCTCTATGACCCAATGACGCTGATGTTCTTCTTCCGCAACAAGCACATGATGTGCGATTTCGGGACGGGGAACAACAACAAGCTAAATTGGGTGCTGGAGGATAAGCAGGAGCTGATTGATATTATTGAGACGATTTATCGCGGGGCGAAGAAGGGGAGGGGGTTGGTGGTCAGTCCGAAGGGTGAGTGGTACTCTTTTGCTTGTGTTTGGTTGAGGAGGGGGTTGTGCGGGGATGGTAGGGTCGAGAGGGTGAAGAGCTAATGGTTGGGTTTTGGGCAGATTATTCGACCAGGTACAGGTATTGAGCGGCTGTGAGGACCTTTTCGAACGGCCTACATCAAGTGTATAATTGCAGAGCCAAGTTCAGAGAGAACTATACAACGGGATGGACGAGGCGCAAATCTTAAATTGAGTCGTGGCATGGACCGCTGCATGGAAGACGTTCGGTGGACGAGATCAGATTTAAAGTTGGGAGTCCAAGGTGGAGTCCCGGAGTGGAACTATTTAGAGAGTAGAGGGAGAAGAGTGGTTTCAGCAGAGAGGGTCAATGAACAAACGGTTGGTCTCACTTTTTGCCTAAAACAAGCGACTTTCAACGTTTTGCTAATGCTTCCTTTACGTGAAAGATGGCGATATGACTTGAACATATGCGTGGAATAAATGGAGGTCCACAACCCCCATGCCAGAC
>JAABUY010007585.1_pt1 | contig 10264 bp, 7 predicted proteins | sample 5560271 | NCBI WGS metagenome assembly JAABUY01 (sample SAMN10711886, study PRJNA513374) | rock metagenome | isolation source: Antarctica rocks | place: Antarctica: Victoria Land, University Valley
GCGCACGAGACCGCGCACGTCGTGCATCCAGAAGGCCAGCGCGCCGATCGCGAAGTCTATCAGGAAGGCGATCGCCGCGGCCAGCGGCACGGAGAGTGCGAAGAGGGTCCACGCGCCGGGGTTCGTGAGCAGGCGCAGGTCGGCGCGGAAGGTCAGGGCCATGACGCCGACCAGCGGGAGCAGCAGCGGGAGCTTGACAAGCTTCTCACCGATGTTGTTGCCCAGGTCGCGCAGGATGTACGGGGCCGGGCGCAGCAGCCAGGGCGAGAGCCCACCCAGGCGGATATTCTCGGCCACGAACGGCGCCGTCCACGTGGAGGTCAGCGTGGAAACAACGCTGAGCAGCAGGTAGTAGGTCGCGAACTGCCCACGGCTGTAGGGCAAAGACACGCCCTGCCCGGCCACGGTCAGCCAGACCAGCAGCGAAATCACCGGGACGGTCACATTGTTGACCATGTAGATGAAGAACGCGCCCCGGTACTCCAGGGTCGCCACGATGTTCATCAAGATTTGCCGCCGCAGTATGCGGCCCAGCCGCAGCGATGCCCTCATTGCTCCCCTCCGTCCGCGGTGCGCGGGACGCCAGCGCTCCCAGTGATGGCTTCGTGTCGTGCGGCGCCGAAGATGTCGCGCACGATGTCCTCGACGGGGGTCTCTTCGATGCTCAGGTCGGCCATCGGCCCCAGCCGCAGGAGCCGCCAGGCCACATCGGCGACCTCTTCGCGCGGGACCGATAGGCTCAGTGTCAGCGGGTCGTCGCCCGGCCGAATAGGCAGCGCGCCGAGGATGGCCTGCGCGCCCTCCAGCGCAAAGGGCTGCGTGTAGACGGCGCGCAGCAGCTTATAGGGGGTCGCTCGCGTGACCAGCCCGGCCAGCGTGCCGTCGTAACCCAGGCGACCGTGGTCGATCAGTAGCACGCGCGGGCACAGTTCCTCGATGTCGGCCATGTAGTGGCTGGTCAGGAGGATCGTCGTGCCCCGCTCCCGGTTCAGCCGGCGCAAGAAGTCGCGCACGCGCCCCTGCGAGACCACGTCGAGGCCGATCGTCGGCTCGTCGAGGAACAAGACGTCCGGGCGATGTACCAGCGCGACCAGCAACTCCATCTTCATGCGCTCGCCCAGCGAGAGCTTGCGCACCTGCACGCGCAGCAGGCGCCCCACGTCGAGCAGCTCGGCGAGCTCGTCGACGGAGCGGCGGAACTCCCCCTCCGGGATGTCGTACATCTCTTTGTGCAACAATAGGGTCTCCATGGCCGGGATGTCCCACCACAGCATGTTCTTCTGGCCCATCACGAGGGCGATGCGACGCAGGTAGGCGCGCTCGCGCCGGGAGGGTGTGTGGCCGAGCACGGTCGCGCCGCCGGCGCTGGGGTAGAGTAGGCCGCACAGCATCTTGAGCGTGGTCGTCTTGCCCGCGCCGTTCGGCCCCAGGAAGCCGACGACCTCGCCCCGCTCGATGGCGAACGAGACATCCTCGACGGCGCGGGTCTCCAGCGACTGCCGCCGGAACAGGCCGCGCAGGGAGCTGCGCACGCCTGGCTCCTTGCGGTGGTAACGGTAGGTCTTGGTCAGGCCGCGCACATCTATGGCGGTCGTGGTCATGGAACATCCTTCTTTACTCGCGCTTGCTCGCGCCGAGGTTGGGCGCCCCCGCGGCGCGAGCAAGCGCGGCGACGATCAGGAGGACACAGCGGCGCACACGGCTGGGCGTCAGGTCTGGGCGGGACGGCGCGCTCTAACGACGAAAGCACAGGCGCGGTTGCTCGTGCTAATAGCCAGTTGAGCGCAGCAAGAAACGCTCGCGCCGGAAGCGATACGTCGGCGCACGATTGTATGGGATGTGAGGAGGGGCCAGGCCACGCCCGCGCTGATGACGCGGGAAAGACCGTGGGCTAGCCCTAATTAGGCAGGACGTTAGCCATCGTTCGCTGGTCCTCATCAAATGTACGGACGTGTTGATAGCAGTGTAGGGGCGCCACCATAGGCTCGTCAACCATATATAGCGTTCCGGCCCCGGTCAATTCGCGGAAGGAGACCAAAGGCGAACGGTGCTACGACGGTTACAAGGACTTCCTTGCAAGGACAGATGCGCCCGGCCGACGTCTTGCTACATGCGCCACGTAGGCGGCGAACGGGACGGCGCCGGCAGCCAGCACGAGGTCGATGCCGTCGTCGTGACCGTACCGTGCGAGCGCCCGGCGCAGCAGCGGTGACCAGCAGGGGGCCATGTGGCGGAGCGCCCATCGCGCGGCCGCGCGCTTGCTCGTAACCTCGCCCGTCCGCAATGTGTACAGCGCCCGGCACAACGTGAGCACCCCGAAGACGGTGTTCGCCGTTCCACTACGCACGTAGGAAGGCATGCGCCGCTGCAGGAAAGCGATGTTGCGGCGCATGTTCTCGCGCAGCGCGCCGGCGGATACCGGGGGCACGATTTCGGCCGCGGGCGGACCGTAGAGCGCGATGCCGCGCGTGCGCAGGGTGTGCCACGCGACGGGATTCAAATCTCCTCCCCCATGCGCCAAAAAGCGCCCGTCGCGGAAAGCGGGGCAGGTGGCCGCGCCATACGTCCCAACGGCGTGAAGCGGCGCGTACGTGCCGTCGAGCCGCGCTGCGGCGGGGTGAGTCGCGAGGAGGCGGGCGTGCAGGCTGGGGAGCGCCTGTCGCCGCGCGCATGTCAGGCCCGCGCGATGCGCGACCACGAGGTCCACGTCGCTCGCTGCGGCATCGAACGCGCCGTAGGCGACGGACCCGTGAACATAGATGCCGACCAGGTCCTCCGCGAACAGGCGCCGCGCCTCCGAGACATAGGCCCCGAGGGCTGCATCGACCGCTGGCGGTGTACCTTGCATGCATCAATCTCACAGACCGTGAGGGAACTGCCAGGGCTTGTGAAAAGTCGCCCAAGTCCCTTCTCGCCCCCTCCGCCCCTGGCTACCTGGCCCCTCGGCTGCGGCCGACGTTGGGGCGCACCTCCGGGGGAACCTGGGGAGATGCCTCCCTCCAGACCCCCGCCAACCGCGACGGGGGCGGGCAGACGGACGGGCTCGGTCACCCGACAATTCACAGACCCTGAGGGAGCTGCTGACCCTCGGGAAACTTGGCGGTTAATGTTGTTATACTGATAGTGACGATGTTGTTATGCTGATAGTAGACCATATGTGAATATTGCGTTGTCCCGTCGGTGACGACGGGGCTTTTCGTATCCGGGAGACGATACCTTTTGACTCTAACGACCGCCCCCACCCGCACCCCTACGCCGGCTCCGGCTCCGGCTCCGTCCAGCGCGCCCCTCTTCTTCGGCGACCTGCCGGTCGGGCCATCCCTCGCTCGCGCGCTGGCCGCGATGGGCTACGCCACGCCGACCCCCATTCAGGAACAGGCCATTCCGGTCCTGCGCGAACGGCGCGACGTGCTCGGCCAGGCCCAGACCGGGACGGGCAAGACCGCCGGCTTCGGCATCCCCCTGCTCGAGGCCATCGACACGCGCGCTCGGGGCGTGCAGGCCATCGTACTGCTGCCGACCCGCGAGCTGTGCCTGCAGGTGGCCGACGAGTTGGCGCGGCTCGGGCAGTATACGGGCGTGCGCGTACTCGCCGTCTACGGTGGTGTGGGCCTGGGCCGGCAGATCGACACGCTGGCGCGCGGTGTCCACGTCGTCGCCGGCACCCCCGGTCGCGTCGAGGATCTGATGGCGCGCGGCGCGCTCGACCTGCGCAACGTGCGCGTGGCCGTGCTCGACGAGGCTGACCGCATGCTCGACGTAGGCTTCCTCCCCGCGATGGAGCGCATCCTGGGCCGCACGCCCCCGACGCGCCAAACGGCGCTCTTCTCGGCCACGATGCCCGAGGAGATACGCGGGCTGGCCCACCGCCAGATGCGCGACCCGGTGACCGTGGCGATCGAGCCGGAGCGGGCCACCGTCGACGAGATCGAGCAGCGCATCGAGCGCGTCCCCGACGGCGACAAGCTCCTGGCCTTGCGCCGCCACCTCGATAGTCCGGGCACGCGCCTGGCGCTCGTGTTCCGCCGGACGACCCATAAGGCGGACAAGCTGGCGCGCGACCTCGAGCGCGGGGGTTACCGCGTTGGGGTGCTGCACGGCCGGCGCAGCCAGGGGCAGCGCGAGCGCGTGCTGGCGCAGCTCAAAGCGGGCCAGTTGCAGGCGCTGGTGGCGACGGACATCGCGGCGCGCGGCCTCGACATCCCCGGGCTGACGCACGTCTTCAACTACGACCTGCCCGACACCCCCGAGACCTACGTGCACCGCATCGGGCGCACTGGCCGCGCCGGAGCGAGCGGTATCGCCATCACGCTCGTCGCGCCCGAGGACGAGGACGACATGCGCGAGATCGAGCGTTTCCTCGCGCGCAAGCGCCAGGGCATGCCTGGCACGCCTGGCACGCCGGCGGAAGCCACGAGGCCGGCGGCGCGCCAGGGGCAGCGCGGCGGCCGCGGGAGGGCCGAGAAGGCGCCGCAGCAGGCGGCGCAGACGAACGGGCAGATGTCGCCCGACAGGAGATTTTCGCGCCCGCGGCCGGCCGAGGGCGACGCGCGGCCGGCCGGCGCCTCTCCGGCGACGAGCCCGCCACCATCGTCGCCCGCGCGCAACCGCAACAATCGTCGTCGCCGCCCCTCAATGGGCGGGCGTCCCGACGAGCGACGCTGATCGAGTACCGCCCGCCCTGTCAAAGAAGGTCACTGCGGCACGCCATCACCAATTGCGCGTGATGAGTCGCACACCCCACCCCTCTACGGCAAGGGCGGCGATATAGCCACGTCCCGCGTTCACATTATAGAAGGACCAGCGGACTGCTTCGCGCGGGTCCGGCCGCGTGGACAGCAAGGTGGGGGAGGCGCCCGGCGCGAGCGAGACGTCGAAGCTTTTCAGGTCGAGCGAGAGCCCTGCGCCGAGAGCCTTGACGTACGCTTCCTTGCGCGTCCAGCAGCGGAAGAAGGCATCGCGCTGTTCGTGCGGGGGCAGCGCGCGTAGCGCGGCCACCTCGCGCGGCGAGAAGGTGTGCTCGGCGACGGTCGAGGCGGCGACATCGGGGTCGACGCGCTCGAGATCGATACCGACGCGCTGCCCGCGCGTCACGGCATAGAGAGCGGTGTCATCCGCGTGCGACAGATTGAAGGCGAGCGTATCGTCGCCGTGCGCGGGGGCGAGGGCCGGCTTGCCGTGGGGGCCGTACACGAAGCGCAGATCCGGGGGAGCGACGTCGAGGTAGCGGCCCAGGATCGTGCGGAGTGTGCCCCGGGCGATGATGTAGCGCGCGCGGTCGCGCGCAAGGCGGTAGCGCGCCGCGCGCTCATGTTCGTCGGGCGAGAGCATCTGTCTCAGAAGCTGTATACGCGCCTCCGCTACATAAAGGGTGGCATGCCAGATGTGCGCTTCGTCAGGCAGAGGAGTCTCTATGCGCCGCTCAGACTGCATCACAACCTTCCCTGGCATCCGCTTTCGGCCAGGACAGGGATTACCTCCTCAGCTAAACACGATCGCGCACCCTGTCGTGATCGACACCAGGCAGGCATTGTGAAGCAACCAGCACGCCCTGGATTCCGCCGCGTATGCCGCCCACAGCGCGCCCCTGTCCGCCGTGCGGCGCGGCGGCGCCCACCGCGCTTCGCCTTCTCACACCACACCCTCGTCGAGGGGGAGCCGCAGTAGGGCCGCGATGCGGCGGCACTCCTCCCTCAGCGTGTACGCCGACCCTATCGCGCCACCCGTCAGGCCCAGATCGGCGCGCGGGTCGATAACATCGCGGAACGGGACGGGCAGGTAGACGCCCTCGGCGTCGCCGTGGCAGATGAGATGGGCCGCCTGGTCGGGGCTGGCCTCATCAAGCTCACGGGCACAGCACATCTCTATCAGGGCGGTATCGCCTGTCGTCTGCACCGTACCGGGCGCGGGTAATCCGCGCCCGGCCCACACCCAGGCGGCAAGGCGGCGCAACTGGCGCAGCGGGCCGTAGCCCTGCATGTCGCAGAACCACGGCCCTCTCTCCCCCAGATCCTCCGGCTCCCGATGCTCCGGCCGTCCCTCCGCCCGCAACGCCGCGTTGATCGCTTCGAACTGCTCCCTGTACTCCGCGAACCCCTCCGCATCGACCTGGCGCAGATCCGCCAAGATACCGACTTCGACCGTCAATCCCATGCCCGTGCCCCTCTCTCGGCTGCCCTAGGCGGCTAGCGCGCGGCGCCGGGCTGCGAACGCCGCGGCATAGTGGTCGAACCGGTGGTACGACTGCTGGTCGAAGACTCCGTTCAGGCGCTTGGGCGGGTCGTAGCTGAACTCATACTCGAAGGCGCCGTCCGGCTCGATCACCAGGTCGAAGCTGTGCTACGCTGTGCCACGACCCGCGCTGGCCGCCCAGGGCCGCGTGCAACGCGAAGACCGTGTCACGCCCGGGACGGTCCAACCGGATCTCACGCTCGACATAGCCGCTGCCATCGGGGACGACGGCGAAGGCCAGGCAGTCGGTGCGATAGCCCTCCGCGTCCTCCTCGATCTCCAGATTGACCACGATCCGCGCCCAGGGGACGGGGGTGAGCTGAATGAACGTGCGCGAGACATCCGCCTGCACGGTCAGGGCCGCTATCTCCATGACACGCCTCCTATGTCTCCTCCGGCCGCACCCACATCGCGCGGCCTTGCCCTGTCTCCTCTCAGAGGAGAGGATACCTCCCGCCCTGCCGGCCGTCAAGGCCGCGCGGAACGCCGTCAACGCCTGCCCAAACCTGCTGATGGCAGGGCACGGTGTAGGCCGGACGCCGGACGCCGGACGCCGGACGCCGGACGCCGGACGCCGGACGCCGGACGCCGGACGCCGGACGCCGGCACGTAGTAGCCCATGCTGCTCGCGTTCTTCGTGCCCGTCACGCGCAGCTTGAGCGTGTGCCGCCCCACCGGCAGCGTCCCGCTGCTCCACACGAGCACGTTGTAGGCGCAGGGTCAGGCGCAGGGTCTGTGCATTGTCGAGCGGCCGCGCCTGTTCGCCCGTCTGCCGACACGCCGCGTCGTAAATGGCGGGGGTCTGGGGGGAGCCATCTCCCCAGGTTCCCCCGGAGGCGCGCCCCAACGTCGGCCGCAGCCGAGGGGCCAGGTAGCCAGGGGCGGAGGGGGCGAGAGGAACCATCTCCCGGGGTTCCCCCGGAGGCGCGCCCCCCAGACCCGCGGCTAGGGTCCGGGGGACCAGTCAGCCAGGGGCGGAGGGGGCGAGGGAGCGAGGCCCAGGTTCCCCCAGAGGGGACGAGAGGGGCGAGAGCGACTTTTCACAGACCCTGCGCTCGTGGTGATCCTGGAGGAGGAGGGGTATGCCGTGACGTGCGCGGCTACGCCGGACGAGGCCCGCTCCGCCCTCGGTGTCCGGGGCTCGGGCGCTTTCACTTAATGCAAGCTCAAGGAGCTTACTTTGAAGTGGGACCGCACGGCCGCAGTCGCCGTACGCTGCCCTGCGACCGCAGTCGCAGGCCCGACTTCAAAGTAACTTCTCTAAAGGATCGGTCATCGCCCTGCTTTTAGAGGCGCGCCTCATCGAGGATACGCAGGAGGGATGGCTCCGTGCGCAGGCGCGCGGCGGGCGCGGGGAGCGTGGGGAACCAGCGCCGGAGTGGGTCCAGCACCGTGGCCCACGGGCTTGGGAGGGCCTGCGTACCGCCCACACTCACGATGAACACGTGGCCGGTCCGCTCGTCAACCACCAGGGCGTCGGCATCCAGGGCGAGGGGCGCCCGCCGTCGCACCCGTCCGCTGCGGGCGTCGAGCACGCTCAGGCCGGTGGCGGACGCCACAACGACCCGTTGCCGGCGCGCATCCACCGCCACGAGCGGCTCCGCCCCCACGCGGACGGTGCGGACGTAGCCGCCGCGGCGCGTGCCCAGCACGTGCACCGCCCCGGCACCGCTGTCGGCGAGGAAGGCTCGCCCCGTCCGCGCGTCCACGACGATGGCATCCAGGCTCCGGCCTACGGAGACGGTGCGCACCGCCGCTCCCGTGCGCGTATCGAGGACCACCACGTCCGGGCGCGCCTCGACGAGGCCCAGCACGCGCCGCGCACGCGCGTCCACCGCCAGCGCCGTGACATCGTGGGCGGGGTTGGGCGCCACGCGGCGCACCAGATGGCCGGTGCCGCTGGCGACGGTTGAGAGCTGCCCGCCATCCCCCGCGACGAAGGTGTGCCCGCTCCCGCTGTCTGCGACGAGTTGACCGGGACGATCGCCCACGTCCAGGGAGCGGGTGTGCAGCGTCACCCCCGTGCGGGCATCGAGCACCGTCAGCGTCCAGTCGGCCGTGCTGGCGACCAGGAGGCGCCCGCGCCGGTCGTCGAGCGCGAGGAGGTCGGGCCGGTGGCCGACGCGTAGGGGAGGCAGTGGCCGGCCGCTGCGCCCATCGAACACGTAGACTGCGTCGTCCACAAGGTTGGGGACGTAGACCCGGCCGGAGCGCTCGTCCACGACCGGGGGTGGGCTCTCTATCCCCTGCGCGTACGCAGTCCCGGTCCGGGTCGCGTAGACGCGGACGCCCGTACGGGTGTCGAAGGCTTGCGCGAGGCCGGCATTGACGACGAGCAGGCGGCCGGCGCGCCCATCCAGGACGACGTCTACCGCGGCGGCCGGGTCCAGGTGGAGCGGGACGGTGGCCAGGATGGGCGTCGGGGCGGGGCGCGTCACGATCTGGAGCGCGACCAGGGTGGCCATCAGCACGAGCAACAAGGACAGCGCGCGGCGTCCCGCTGATCCGCGTCGGCGACGATCACTCCGCATCAGTCCCCCCCAGCGGTGACGACCCTCCGCATCAGTTTGAACCTGCCCGAACAGCGACAGTAGCCGAGACCGCCGGGGAAGGCGCGCGTCGTCGGTGGCGGCCAGGGCGGCCGATCCTGCGCGGCAGGGCGTCGGTGGCCGCGCCGTCACGCGCCGTCACGCGCCGTCACGCGCCGTCACCCCGCGGCACGACTCGGCGGACCCTGGTATCGAGACGGATAAGGACTCCTCCCCGCGCAGGATGCGCCTCAGCGGTTGGGGACGGCCCCGAGCAGGTGCGGGTGGTGGACAACGACACTCGTCGTCGACAGCACCGTGCGCGTCCGCGTGTTGAGGACGCCGGTCGCGTAGACGTTGTCGCCCGCGCGCAGGCTGCCGGCCGTCCGGCCGTCGCGCGCGGAGATCGCGGTCCGTGGGTCCAGCGTCACGGTCACCGCGCCGGCGCCTTGGCCGCCGCGCGGGCGTCGGGCTGGCCGGCCGGCGCCCGCGCCCGCGCCCGTGCGAGGCCCACGCGCATCCACCCTGATCACACCACGCGCGGTGTCGACGGCGAGCACGCGGCCGTTCACGGTCGCCGCGAGCGCGGACTCGTCCTGCACGGTATCGCCCTGCCGCAGCACGATATCGCCCACCTGCAGGGCCGCGACGGGGATCGGACGCCCGCTGCGCCCCAAGACGCGCGTCTCCGGCCCGATTGGGTAGATGACCGGACCCGCGGGCGTGCGCGCCACGATGGTCGTCCCCGACCTGCCTGCGCTGATGCTCGTGATGACGGGGGCGCCCGCGAGCGCGATCACGTTGGAGCGCCCGTTGCCGCGGTCATTGCCGGTGATATTGACGCCGGGTATGATGGGGCAGGTCGTTGGCTTGAGGAGATAGGGGCTCGCCGGCGCGGCGGCGAAGTCGAAGCTGTCCGTCAGATCCGGCCCCCGCGCGTCGCGCGCCGTCAGGGGCGCCAGCCCAAAGCGGTTCTCGACGAAGCGCAGCAGCGACGAGAAGTCGTAAGGGGTGTGGTCGATGTAGCCACGCCGCGCGTACGGCGAGATCACGAGCGTCGGCACGCGCGGCCCCAGGCCCAGGCGGTCCCGTTGGGGCGGGGCCACGTGGTCGTAGAAGCCGCCGAAGTCGTCCCAGGTCAAGAACACCGCCGTGCTTTTCCAGAGAGGGCTGCGCATGAGGGCGTTGAGCTCGGAGACGGTCGTGTCCTGGCCCAGGCACGAGCTGGCCGGCGGGTGCTCGCTGTGCTTGGTGTCCGTCACCAGCCACGTCACCGGCGCGAGGCGCCCGCGCGCCACGTCGCTCGCGAAGCGCCGCCACGGCACGACGTTGGTCCGCCACTGAGGGCCGTAGCGAACATGCCTGATAGCGTCGAAAGTCGACCAGATGTAGCCGGATTGCCCCTCCATGGGCGCGTAGTAGCGCCAGTCGATGTGGCGCTCGTTCAGCCGATCGGCCAGCGTGGTGAAGTCGAAGCAGGGATAGGCCAGGCCGCGCCTCCCCGC
>JAABUY010007590.1_pt1 | contig 10255 bp, 8 predicted proteins | sample 5560271 | NCBI WGS metagenome assembly JAABUY01 (sample SAMN10711886, study PRJNA513374) | rock metagenome | isolation source: Antarctica rocks | place: Antarctica: Victoria Land, University Valley
CCTTGTTCAGCCCCACCTGTCCCAGCGGGGAGTCGATGCCCACGGTCGAGGCCCGCACCGAGACCGGCGCTGCGGGGCGCAAGCTGAACGGCGGTGGGGGTGGCGGAGGAGGAGGAGGCGGTGGCGGCGGGAGCAGTTCCGACACCGTCGGCGCGAGGTCCGCTCCCGCCTGCGGATCCCGCAGGACGGGGGTCGAGTTCTGCGCGGGCCCGCTGAGGGCCGCAGGAATCGCGCCGAGCGCATCCAGCGGCGCGGGAGGAGGGGGAGACTCCTGGAAGTAGCGCCCCACGGTCAGCACCGCCGTGGCCATTAGGACCAGGCACAACGCCAGGTACACCACCCCGCGACGAGGCCGACCTACCCTCGGGCCGGGGTGCCGCGTGTTGCTTCGGGACCGCCTCATTAACTCAGCTCGCTCTCCGGGTGAACACACCCCGCCCCTGGCGCTGACTCGCCCTGCAGGGTCGGGGTGTGCGCCAACTCAGTCGGTGGTCTCGATGTCCTCGGGAACACCCTCTGATGCGGTCTTCTTGCCGTGTTGGTAGGCACCGGCCACGGCCACCGCGCCCGCGGCGGCGACGGCCCCGCCGACCAGCAGCTCGGTGTTGCGGCCCCCGGAGGTACCACCGACACCGGTCGCCGCGCCACCACCCGGGGTTGCACCAGAGCCCGCGCCACCACCGCTCTGGTTGAGGGTGCCATTCACACCGTTGGGGAAGAACCCGCCCGAGGTCGCAGCATTCGGGGTGAGGTAGACGATGTTGAGCACGTGACCCGGGGTGCGCCCGAACGCGATGCCGTTCGCATCGGTGGGCACGATGTTCGAGGAGCCCTCGGCGCTGATTCCCTGGTCGTCGGTACCCACACCGTCCAGGCTGCCGCGGGCGGCGGAGATCTTGTTGGCCAGGCCCTGCACGTCCATGCCCATGCCGTACAACGTCGTTCTGATCAAACTTGCGTGGTAGGCCTCCACGGCCAGAATGCCCGCCGCCGCGGACAGGTAGGTCTTGTTGCTCACCAGCGGCGCCGCACCCTTGTAGGCGGTGACGCCGACATCCTCGAAGATGAAAGCGGCGAGCAGAAAGTTCGTTTCGTTCGCGTACGGGTCGAACGTTCCGGGGATCCCCGCCGCCTTGGCCGCCGCGGCGAAACTCTGGTCGAGATCGATCGCCGGGCGGGACACCGCGGCACTACCCAGCGCCGTGCGCAGGAACGTCACGTGCTCCGCCTCGTCCTTGGCGATCTCCTGCGCGTACTGCTTGATGTTCGCGGTCTTGAACGACACCGCCCGTCCCCCGGTGACCCCGCCCATCGTGCCCACACCGCTGAAGCTGCCCCGCAGCCGCTCACCCGTGGTGGCGATCGCGTAGAACTCCGCCTCCAGGTATTCCAAGTTGAGGGCAAAGTTCAGGATCGCGGCGTCGCTGGGGCCCTGGGTGTCCTGGGCGAACGCCTCGGGCGCCCCGAACACCGTGGCGGCTCCCACACCCAGACCACCGATCCCGGCTGCTCTGAGAAAACGTCGCCGATCCAGCCGGTTCTCTGCACTGCGATCGATGGCACTCGCGATGAACTTCTTCTCAAACATTGCCGATCCCCTCACTGTGACCCTGCGATGGCGTCAGAGCCCGCTCATGGCAAACCCGGTGCGCCGTGACCGTCACAGCCACGAAGCTGCGACTGTGACCACCCTCACCCACCTTCCTATTGATCACAACCCGACCCTGTGATCCTCCTGAAACCTCTCGCCCGCGGCTGCAGTACCCGGCAAGGGTGCCCACACCCCGTGTGCACCGGTGCGCCGAGGTGTTGGGGGGCTGCCCCGGGTAGGCCGCGCAGTGCTGCGGTGGGGGTTGGTCACCGTTGCCGTGGCGACACCACCGCCCGGCACCTACCCGCTGACCCTCACCGGAACGTCCCCCTCAGCCACCCACACCACGACCTGCCCCCTCACCGTCACCGCCGCCGGCTGCCATCGTCAGCGCCTGAAAACGTCCCCGCCACATCGGCTGGCCCTGCGACCGCCGCGCTAACCGGGCAGAAGTAATCACCCTTCCCCAACCAGGGGTACGGCGGCGTCGAGTATGTCTGACACACCTCAGTAATCACAGCAGTACCCACGGTCACAGTATTACCTCTAGTATCGCCGGATGCGCATTTCGCTCGCTTCGGCGCGTCGCCGCCCCCGGGCCGCTATCGCCACCGGCATCGCTGCCCTGATGGTGTTGGTCGGGGCCGGTTTCGCCGCCGCCGACATCACCGGTCCGGACGTGGCCAGCTACCAGCATCCGGGCGGGGCGAGCATCGACTGGAGCCAGGTCAAGAACTCCGGACGCAACTTCGCCTTCGTCAAAGCCACCGAAGGCACCGGCTACGTCAACCCCTACTTCAGTGCTGACTGGGCCGCGATCCAAGCCAATGGGATGGTCCGCGGCAGTTACCACTACGCCAAACCGAACACCTCGCCGACCTCCGCCGCGGAGCAAGCCCAGTACTTCGTGGCGACCGCGGGCCTGATGCAGGCCACCGGCGACCTTGCCCCGATCCTCGACTTCGAAGATTCCGGTGGGTTGTCGCCGTCCGCCCTCATCACCTGGGTGCACAGCTGGCTGAACACCATCACCGCGCTCACCGGCCGAACCCCGATCATCTATACCTACCCGTACTTCTGGCAAAGCGCGATGGGCAACAACACCGGTTTCACCCAATATCCGCTGTGGATCGCCGACTACAACGGCGGCTCCGCCCCCAACACACCGCTGATCGGCGGCTGGAACAGCTGGACCTTCTGGCAGTACACCGATGCCGGCTCCATCCCGGGTGTGTCCACCGGGGTGGACATCTCCAAGTTCTGCTGCGACTCGGGGACGCTGTCCTCCCTGTCCAACGGGGCCACCCCGACACCACCCTCGGCGATCCTCGCCCACTACACCGCCCTCGGCGGAGCCAGCTCCTACCTAGGACAGGTCAATGGTGCGGAGTACGCCGTGCCCGGGGGGCGAGCACAGAACTTCACCGGTGGCATCATCTACTGGTCCCCGACCACCGGCGCTTACGAGGTGCACGGCGCGATCCTGGACCACTACCTGACCGTCGGCGGACCTTCCTCACCGCTGGGGCTGCCCACCACTGATGAGTCCCCCAGCGCGGACGGGGTCGGCCGGTACAACAACTTTGCTACCGGTGGCGCCCTGTATTGGTCGCCTACCGTCGGGGCCCACGAGGTACACGGGGCCATCGACGGCAAGTGGGGTGCCCTGGGCTGGGAGATGGGCCCGCAGGGCTACCCACCCGGTCACCGACGAGCAACCGTCCGCGGACGGGGTCGGGCGGTACAACGACTTCCAGAACGGATCCATCTACTGGACCCCCACCGTCGGGGCCCAGTCCATCCAAGGGGCCATCAAGGCCAAATGGGCCCAGGACCAGTGGGAGACCGGGTTCCTGGGCTACCCCCTGACCGACGAACGCACCACCCCCGACGGCATCGGCCGGTACAACCACCTGCAAGGTGGGTCCCTGTACTGGAGCCCGACCACCGGGGCACATTCGGTGCAAGGCGCGATCAGGGACACCTGGGCCGCACAGGGATGGGAGACCGGGCCCCTCGGTTACCCCACGTCCGACGAGTACACGGTGCCCGGCGGGCGCCAAAGCGACTTCCAGGGCGGATCCTTGTTCTGGGACGCGAGCACCGGATTGGTGTCCCCACGATGAACATGCCCAACTCACGGTCAGGGAAACACGATGCGCACTGCTAACAAGCCAACCGTGGTGGCCACCCTGCTGGGGGCAGCGCTGCTCACCGCCTGCGGATCCAGCCCCACCCCCACCGCGACGCCCGCCACCATCATCCCAGCCCGAACCACCGCCCCAGCCTCCTCGACCGCCACCGGCGCCACGCCCACCACCGTCCCCTCGACCGCCACCGGCGCCACGCCCACGACCGGGGCAGCGCCTACCACAACGACCGGGTCAGCCCTCGCCGCCACCGGGGTGACACCCCCCACAGACATGGCCACCCCAGGCATGGCCACCACAGCGTTAGCAGGGGCGGGGCCCGCACCCACCCCTGCCTCAGGGTGCATGTCCACCGGTAGCGGTGTGCCCGCCGGTGCCGCCAGCAAACAGGTGATCGACGTCGATGGTGACGGCCGTCCCGACACTGGGTGGCTCAGCAGCGACGGCACCACTTTCGGGATCACCACCGCCTCCGGAGCCACCATGAGCGTCCCCATCGAACTGGCCGGCGGCGGACCGCGGAAGGTCCTGGTGGAAGACACCGACGGTCACGGCACCATCGCCGCGTTGGCCAGCGACGGGCGCACCGTCGAGCTGCTGGTCGTTAAGAATTGTGGGCTGTTGCCCGCCACCAACGCCCAGGGCGCCCACTACGAGTTCGACCTCGGCCTGCGGGGAACCGGCACCGGGGTGGGCTGCTCACAGATCACCGGCACCACAGGACGAAGCCTCGTCGGACTCAACGTGCACCTCAACCCGGCCGGGCAACCCGACAGTGTGCACCGCACCCAAATCATCCTCGACGGCTCCAGTGCCCGCAACGGTGCCACCGACATCATCCCCACCACCAACAACCCCACCGCCGTACAGTCCGGCAACACCATCAGCTGCGGCGACCTCACCATCAACCATGACGGCGTCACCGAACGGAAATGACCACGCTCGTCGAACGCTTGCCGTACTTTCGCTGTACGCCGGATGCCTGCTCAACACACTGTCGCAGGCGCTGACCGCCGCGCTCATCGACATCGACCGCAGCATGCGGGATCGCATGCAGGGCAAACGGGCGACAGAAGGATGACCCTCGATCGACCCGAAGGCGCGCCCGGGTCAACACTCACCGGTGCGTCAAGTTCGACTGCCGGCCGAGGTGAACGAGCAGCTGGGCGCCCTGGGAGACGCCGAGCACCGCAGCCCCAGCGACGTCATCCGCGCTGCACTGGTCGATCACATCGCCACATACACCGCCAGCTGAGCTGGCGTTATTTAACCCTGCAAGCCAGTGAGGATGGGGTGGGGCAGAGTCGCGCCGACCGCTGTCGTCGATTCGCGAATCAGGCGGGCACGGCACGCCGGCAGTATCGCCGCCGGGATCATCAGGTGTTGATTCGATCGGCGGGGGCGGAAGTGGCTTCGGTGCGTCGAGGAGCAACTCAGCCGGGTCGTCTGGCACCGGCTATTCGGATCGATCATCGGGTCCGGCTCCGGGAGTGGCGCGACCATGCCATAAGTCTGCCAGCAGACAGCTCCTGCAGCACTGTCGCGACGTGGGCCAGCGCCTCCCGCTCAGCGCGCACTGCCGTGGCGGAGTAATGCCGCCCCGCGAGGTCCTCCGGCGGTCCACGTCGTCCCGAGTGGTGGTTGTGGCAACCTGCAGGGGTGAGGACCTCGTCGGGGAAAGAGCCGGTAAGCACCCCGGGCCGGTCAGCGAGGAAACGTACAGAGGATGTGCCGGCACGGTCGGTCACCGGTCCCGGCGCAGCGACACAGCATGAAGGACCGCAACCGTTACGCGCCCGCAGGGATCCCCTTGACAACACCAGATCCCAGGAGTGCCTGGGACCCCGGGCGCCTCGGAGCGGGGTCCGCCACCGTAACCGGTTGGGATGGATGGTGGCTTCCTATGGGTGGCTGGTGTTGGCGATCCCGGTCCTTGTCGTCCTGACCATGCTCGCCGTCCTCGACACCATCCGATACACGCCCACACCAACACCAACACCAACACCAACCACTGCCGCCGCCGGGGCCGCTGGGGGCTTGAGATCACACAACGCAGGTAACGCGGGCCCACCGATCAATGGTCCGGTAGCCGATGGCAGTTTCGACCCGGCCGCCACCGCTGGCACCCCGCCCGAGGGGGGCCTGTTCCCGACCAGGGGTGCCGGGACCTGGCACATCGTGCCGGGCACCACACCCCAGGTCGGGGTGGGCACCACCTCGGTGAACACCTACACCGTCGAGGTGGAGAACGGCATGGACACCACAGCCTTCGGTGGCGACGAAGACGTGGCGTCTGTCGTGGAGCACACCCTGGGCGCCCCGCAGGGCTGGACTCACGACGGACGATTCGCCTTCCGACGCATCGACTCTGGAACCCCCACTGTCCGGATCAGCCTCACCTCCCCGGCCACCGTGCGCCCCGACACCGAGTGCGGTTACCAGGTCCCCATGGAGACCTCGTGTTTCAACGCCACCACCCACCGGGTGATCCTCAACGCGGCGCGGTGGGTGCGCGGCGCACTGTCTTATCAGGGCGACGTCGGTTCCTACCGGCCCTACATGATCAACCACGAAGTGGGGCACGCCATCGGGTTCGACCACCAACCCTGCCCGGCCGACGGTGCCCCCGCACCGGTGATGATGCAGCAAACGTTCGGCACCGCCAACAACCAAGTCGCCCACCTCGACCCGGACGGGGTGGTGCCCGCGAACGGGCTCACCTGCCTACCCAACCCGTGGCCGTTCCCGCAGAAATAGGGGCAGACCCACGCCCCACGCTTGAGGTCCTCGACATCGACGGGCCACTACAGTGCCATCACCAACGGCACCGACCGACCGGCCGGGTCCCCGCATAGTCGGCGTAGGAGATCACCCCTCGCAGACACACCTGGCGAGCGTCGAGGCTCACTCGGCTAAGCGTCTCCGGCGTCGAAGACCACCGCGGTGACTCCGCTCCGCACGATGGTGTCGGCGATCAGCCGCCGGCGGGGTGCGCTCTCTTTTTGTCATGGGCACCCGCCGCTCCCCGGGGAGCACCAGCCCCCGCACCGTGCGACGCAGCATCGACAGCAGCGCCGCCCAATCACCGGGCACCACCACCGCAGCGACCATCACGTAATTGCGGTGCTTGGTCTCCTCCATGAACACCGCACCGCTCACCGCGGCGGATCCGGCTTCCACAGCAGCTGTCGGTACAACGTCGACCGCGACACCCCAACCACGGCGGCGACCTCCGAGAGCGAGGTGCCCTCGGCGATCATCCTGGTGGCTTGCTTGCGCTTGACCGCAGTCATCACCGACGGACGACCACCCCGCCGGCCCCGCGCCCGGGCCGCAGCGAGTCCAGCGTAGGTGCGCTCCCGGATCAAATCCCGCTCGAACTCCGCGAGCGAACCGAAGATGTGGAAGACGAGTCGGCCCCCGGGGGTGGTGGTGTCGATCGACTCCTGCAACGACCGGAACCCCACCCCCCGCTCTACCAACCCGCGGACGGTCTCAATCAAGTGCGGCAGCGACCGACCCAACCGGTCCAAGCGCCACACCGTGAGGGTGTCCCCCGGCCGCAGTGCGGCCATCACCTCTACGAGCTGCGGACGCTCCGACCGGGACCCCGACGCGGTGTCGGTCCACGTCCGCCAGCACCCCGCGGCGCTCAAAGCGTCGTGCTGCAACGCAGGGTCCTGCACCGTGGTCGACACCCTCGCGTACCCCAACAGCTCCCCCACGAGCACCGACAGTGCCACAACCCACCGCAACCACCTACAGTGACACGCACATTCCGACCACGAGTTCCGCAACAACAAGCCAGCCCGTCGACCTGCGAAAGCAAAACGCGCCCGAGACCACGCAGCCGCGTGTCACAAACGATCGTTTTTGCTGCAGAGCTGCCCCAAGGCTTCGTCGACCACAACGCCCCTGTTACAAGGTGGTGTCGTGAGAAACCTGGGAAGCTGGGGCATGACCAACGATGAGTTCGCAGACAACGAGGAGACCGCCGCCCGGGCAATTGACGTCATCGCAATCCTGACCGAAGGGTTCGACGCTCTGGCGGACGGCGGCTCGGTGAGTGTCGATCACGACAAGGGTCTCGTCTTTTTGACCGCCTACGACTGGTGGGCAAACCCTGTCCGGTTGCCGATCGATGCTTACGGAAAAGGCTCTGGCTACGCCCGCCTCGTCGAAGATCATCGTCGGCCCGTTGCAACTACCGGGGAGCAGTTCGCCGTCTACGAGTAGTGGTGTGTGGAGCTAAGTGCACGGCTTCTCCACCGAATGATCGGGTAGCGCTCGCCGGATATCACAAGAGAGTGGGCATGAAGACGAATTGGAGCCACGTCGGATCAAGCTCGTCAGACTCGTCGTCCGAGCGTCTACGGGGTGGGTCTTGCTGCGGCGGGAGTTCGAGCAGCCTGGCGGCGAGGTCGCTGGGATCAAGCGAAATGTCGGTCAGGTCGCGCTCGCCGTCCCGGACGCCAGTGAGGAAGTGGCAGAGACGGTCTTCGCCTGGGATCTCCGCCAGCTGGTGATCGGCGGTGGGCATCTCGGCGGGTCTGCCGTTGCGCGCCAGGTGCAGGTCGAGGTCACTGGCAGGGATCACCCAGCACCAGTGAGCGAACCACGGCTGGAAGCGGTAGTGGATCTCGGCGCCCTTCACCGTGGAGTTCTTGCCAGCCCAGCGGCGAGGCGTTGTACTCGGACAGGCGAGACACATGCCTCCAGGGTCGGGATCGTGGTTGCAGGTTCTGATCCAAGGGAAGTCCGGTTTGGTCGGCTTGGCGGGGACCACGTACAGGACGGGCAGTCCGGTGTCGACGTAAACGGTGAGCTGCGGGTAGTCGATGGGCGACTTCCATGGCTTCGCCGGGTCTTGGTTCGCGTCAGTCACCGTGCCCTTGCACTCGAAGCTCAACGCGTGGACGCCGAGCCCATACACGACTTGGTCGACCTGGCCCTTGGTGTTGGTCGGTGACCACACGAGCGCGCGGGGCACGAACTGGACGACCTCGATGGCGAACATCGAGTCGACGGTCCGTTCGGGGATGAGCCGTGGCGTCACGAAGCGCTCCGCCCACTGCTGCTGCCCGTCGCGTTCATGGTGGACAGCCTGCCGCTTCCTCTTGGCCAGCCCACGGCGGGCCGTCATCGACGGAGGCGTGCTGGCGTTCCCGCACCGCCATCGCCGAACGGACATCGCGCCGCCGCTTGACATAAGGTCCGCCGGTGACCACCAGTTCGTCGCCCTCGCGCCAGCCCGGGGACGTCACGCTCGGCTCCTACGACGCGGCCGCGCACCTCTACCTGATGCACTCGGCGCCACCCAGGCCAGCCGTCCTGGCGTATCTGGACGAGGTAGCCAGGCTGGTCGGCGACGGCACCGTGCTCGAACTCGGCAGCGGTCCCGGATGGGACGCGATGTACCTCGAGAGCCGAGGCCCGCGGGTTCTACGTACTGACGGCGCCCCGGCGTTTGTCCAGATGCTCGAAGCCGCTGGTCATCAGACGCGGCTGCTGGACGTCCGGGTGGACGACTTCGGCGGACCGTACGCCGCGGTGCTGGCCGACGCAGTGCTGCTGCACGTGACCAGAGAGCAGTTCGTCGACGTCCTGCAGCGGGCGCGACAGGCTGTCGCCGATGGGGGCGTCCTGGCCGTCACGCTCAAGGAGGGGGACGGGGAGGCTTGGACGGAGGCCAAGCTCGGCCGCCCGAGGCACTTCACCTACTGGCGTGAGCCGGCAGTCCGCGCCGCACTGCTGGAGACCGGCTGGCAGGTCTTCTCGCTCGAGCATGTCGCGGGGCGTGTTGAGCCCTGGCTCTTCGTGCTCGCTCGAACCGGTTCCGCGCCAGGCGAACCTCCCCTGCGTCCCACCTGACGATCCGTCGATCGGAACAGTCCCAAGAGCCGCCAGCCGGTTCGGTAGTTGGCTCCGTACCCCGAATCAGCAGACCTACTTCTGAGACTGGCACCGGAACGCGCCGACCTGCAGCTGCGCCCACAGACGCTGACCCCGGCGGTGGCCGGGTCAGTTGCAGGACTTGCACCGCGTGCGGGAAGCCGATGCCGACCGCGATTTCGGTGGCCTTCAGGCACCGGGCGGCGGTGCGTCCGTGGCTGTGTTCGCGGTCGGTGGCCGGGACCGGGACCTGCTGCCACGGCAGTGCTTTCAGCTGCTTGCGGAGGTTGCGCTGGTTGTTTTTCACGGTGAGGATGTAATGCGCCCCGCGGGAGACGATGTAGTCCGCGGTGCCTCGCTGCGTGTGCGGAGCATCCGCCGTGATCACCGCACCGGTGATGTCCATGGTGTCGAGAAGCTTTCTCAGCACAGGGATTTCGTTGGTCTTCGCACCCACCGACAGTTGACCGAGAACCGTCCCGGACTGCTGGCACCACGCGGAGAGCAGATGCGTCAGGTTCCCGGCGCCGTCGCGGGCACCGCGCAAGGACTTGCCGTCCAACGCGATGACCCGGCGCCCGTCGTACACCTTGGACTGCCACCACATCCACCCGCCGATCAG
>JAABUY010007592.1_pt1 | contig 10255 bp, 9 predicted proteins | sample 5560271 | NCBI WGS metagenome assembly JAABUY01 (sample SAMN10711886, study PRJNA513374) | rock metagenome | isolation source: Antarctica rocks | place: Antarctica: Victoria Land, University Valley
GGCAACAGGGCTTGGCGCCGATTTGACGGCGGATTCCTATGGCCGGGCTATGGCGAGAACTCGCGGGTCATGAAGTGGATCGTCGAACGTCTGCAGGGCGCGATCGGGGCGACCGAAACACCCCTAGCCTCGCGCTTTCACCCGGGTACTGAGCTGGGTGTTTCGAAGTAGGCGAAAGATGCCCCTACCTGCGATAATGATGGTCTCTAAGGTCAACATCGTCTCAAAACAGGAGCACCTTTCTGATGCTGCAGCCTACCGGTTTCTACCCGCCACTGAAAGTGGACACCACCGCGAAGCGGGTGGTGTCCAACGCCGGTGCAGTGCTGCTGGTCGCCACCGCCGGCAAGGTCGGATTGGACCGAACTCTGTCGGCGGCGCTGTCTCCTTGGCGCAAACAGTGGGCCGTGCTGGATCCGGGGAAAATCCTGCTGGACCTGGCGATCAGCGTCGCCGTCGGCGGCGACTGCCTGGCCGACATATCGGTGTTGCGATCCGAACCGGCCGTGTTCGGGCGGGTCGCGTCCGACCCGACCGTCTCCCGCCTTGTCGACGCGCTCGCGGCCACCCCGGTGGCGGCGTTGGCCGCGATCAACCAGGCCAGAGCCACTGTCCGGGAACGGGTATGGAAACTGGCCGGCCAAGACGCACCCGACTATCAGATCAGCGCCGAGCGCCCCCTGGTGATCGACCTGGACGCCACGCTGATCACCTCCCACTCGGAGAAAGAACTCGCAGCGCCGACCTACAAGCGGGGCTACGGGTTTCACCCGTTGGGCTCCTGGGTGGATCACGGACCCGACGGCACCGGTGAGCCGCTGTCGATGATGCTCCGCCCAGGCCGGGCCGGGTCCAACACCGCCGCCGACCACATCCAGGTCACCAAAGACGCGCTGCGGCAGTTGCCGTTTACCCGTCGCGGCGGCCGGATCGGCCGGAAAGTGTTGATCCGCGCCGACGGTGGCGGCGGAACGCACGAGTTCCTGGGATGGCTGGCCAGCCAGGGGTTGTCGTATTCAGTCGGGTTCGGGCTGTCGCAGGACATCGTCGACAACATCAACCTGATCCCCGAACAAGGGTGGACGCCGGCCTACGACGGCGACGGCCGAGTCCGCGACGGGGCCTGGGTCACCGAACTCACCGGGATGCTCGACCTGCAGACCTGGCCGCCGGGCATGCGGCTGATCGTCAGAGCCGAACGTCCGCACCCCGGAGCGCAACTGCGGTTCACCGACCTCGATGGCAACCGGCTCACCGCATTTGTCACCAACACGGCCCGTGGGCAGCTGGCGGACCTGGAACTGCGGCACCGGCATCGGGCCCGCTGCGAGGACCGGATCCGCAATGCGAAGGACACCGGCCTGCGGAACCTGCCGCTGACGGCGTTTGCGCAGAACCAGATCTGGGTCGCCGTGGTGGCAGTTGGCGACCGAGTTGACCGCGTGGCTGCAGATGTTGGCGCTGACCGGCACCGGCGCCCGCCGCTGGGAGCCGAAACGGATCCGGCTGCAATTGTTTTCCATGGCCGGGACGATCGCCCGCCGATCCCGACGGGTCTGGCTGCACCTGTCCGGCCATGCCCCGCATCGGCACCTGTTCACCACCGGCCTGACCCGGCTCAATGTCCTCCCGCACCCCACCTGACCACCAACACCCCCACCCGACCACACCAAGAAGACCCACCGGAACGTGGAATCCGGCACCTGCCCAGGTGACCAACGGGCCCTTCGCCGAACCCACGGCCAGGTTGAGCGCCGGGAAGCAGCAGATCTATGGCACGAAGGGAGGGTCAGCCGTCTCAAGAAAGATCGAGGCTAAGTATTGGTGCCAGCAAAAGCGCTATGTGCAGACGGGTGCGGTGGCGCCCATCGCTGAGATCGAGACCGGTGATCCGTTGTGCTTTTTCAAGCCGGTAATAAAGCGTTTGACGATGAATACCGATTAGAAGCCACCACTTATTGCGAACAGTTACAGCCCGGCTGTACCTCATAGTTAGTTGGCGACAGTGACTTCTACAGCTGCTTGCAGCAACGTCGCGGTCATTTCTGCGTCAGGTTGGATGTCTGTGATAAGAATGTCAATCCGGTCGAGTCCGCAAAGTAGAACTGGCGCTCCTTGGTGGAATTTTTGCGAGTCCACCACGGCGACGACTGTAGTGGCGGCGTTCATCAGCGCGATCTTGGTGTTTACCTCGATCCCGGCTTCGACGTAGATGCCCTGTTGGTCGATCGCTGCGGCACCGAGGAAGAACAACCGCGTTCGCAGGCCGGCGATCTGCGCGGTGGTCGTGCGGCCAACGAAGGCCTGGCTGGGCACGTAGAGATCGCCTCCGAGGCCGGTCACCCGCGCTGACGGCAGGTGCAGCAGGTGCTGGATGACGGGGACGGAATGCGTGATCACCAATCCGTCGAAGTCTGACGGCAATTGGGCCGCGACCTGGAACGCGGTCGAGCCCGCGTCGAAGCCGACCACGTCCTTCGGTTTGACCAGTGCCCCCGCCGCTCGCGCAATGGCCGCCTTGCCGGCGGCATTGGTCTGGGCGCGTGCGTTGAACTCTGAGGTGCGCAGCGTCGCGTGGGTCAGACTGATCCCGCCGTGCACGACCTTCAGCTCGCCGTCGACCTCCAGTTTCCGCACATCCCGGCGCACTGTCATCTCCGAGACACCGAGCTCGACCGCAAGATCCAGAATTGAGATGAAGCCCGCTGTCCGGACCCGCGCCACTATCTTCTCGCGTCGATTCGGTGCCTGGATGTACCGCAGATCGGCTGATTCCTGAGCGGCTGCGGCTGGGCCGGTAGGAGTGGGCGACGTGCTGACCCCAGCCTGGTCCCTGCTGGCCATGGCATTGCCCCGTTCGGCTCGACCGTGCTCTGACACTGGATCTGTCCGGTTCTCCGTCGCCGGCTCGCGACTGCCCCGATCGGCTGTCTGGCAGACTATCGCAGCGAGAAGTGTTGCTATTCGAACATTATTTGTTATGGTTTCACCAACCGTTTCGTCACAGTCGTCGGAGGTGAAGATTGACCGCACAGGCCGCATCCCTGGTCTTCGTCGGTGGACTGATGCTTGACAGCATCGCTGCCGTTTCCCGCTTCCCGGGCGCCGACGAACGCGTGCTGGCCGACCAGATTGTCCAGGCTGGTGGTGGACCCGCCAGTACCGCCGCCGTCGCTGCGGCGCGACTCGGTGTGCCGGACGTGGCCTTCGCCGGTACGGTTGGTCGCGACGGGGTTGGAGCTCGATTGATCGACGAGCTGGTCGCCGAGGGCATCGATGTCAGCGGGGTGACGGGGCTGCCCGGCGTGACGACCGGAGCCAGTGTGATCGTGGTCGATCTGGCTGCTGGCTCTCGTTCCATCTCCGCCCTACCCGGTCCGGGCGTGCAGCTCAATGAGGCGGCAGTTGCGCTGATTCGTGGGGCCCGATGGGTGCATGTCGACCACATCGGCTGGCCTGCGTTGTCTGGTCTGATCGGCCCTCTGGACGCGAACGACGCACGCTCGCCGTTGCGGCCGGCGGTGTCGGTGGACATCAGCTACGACGTGCCGGGTTTCCACCCTGCTGGCGCCGACCTCTACGCACCCAACATCCAGGCGCTCGCCCGCCGGTATGCCCCCGGTGAGCTGGAACCCGGGGAGGAGAACATTGATCGCCTGCTCGAGCTGGCATTGGGCGACGGCGCACGGCGGGTGGTGGTCACCCGGGGTAGCGCTGGGTCGAATGTGGCCACCGCGGACGGCCTGCGGGGTCGGATCCCTGCTCACCGTGCCGATATCAATTCGACTCTCGGCGCCGGAGACGTTTTCCACGGTGCCCTGCTGGCCGCGGTGGACCGCGGCGAAGACTTGATGTCGGCCATGCAATATGCGGGCGTCGTTGCGGCGTTGTCCTGCCGAGGATTAGACGGTCGCAGTGCCATCCCCAGTCACGAAGAAACACTCACCGAACTGACAACCACCGTTACCTGATTTCGCCGCTCTCAATTGATCATCGCCGTTTCTTCAGTGTCGCGCCGACCGCTCACGCAGCACCACGTCTGTCTTCACCCCGCTCGCCGCGCTTCCCTGCGCAGCCTGAACCCGAGGAGCTCCGCCCCGTGACATCCACCCCACCCGCCACGACAACCGGTCTTTCCGCACTGACTCGACCGTCCGGCGCCTTTGCCATGTTGGCAGTCGACCAGCGAGAAGCGCTGCGCAACATGCTCGCCGAAGGGGCTGAAGCTCCGGTGACCGACGCGGAGGTCACCGACTTCAAGCTGGCGGCCACCCGGGCGCTGACGCCGTACGCGTCGGCCGTACTGCTGGACAAGCAGTTCGTTCTCGACCAGGCGATCGCCGCCCACGTCGTTGCCGACGGCTGCGCGCTGATCGCGGCGGCGGACGAATTCTTACCCGCTCAGGACGAGGTGGTCGGCGACGTCCGCATCGACAGCGCCGTCGATCCGGCCCACTATGCAGCCCACGGCGCCGTAGCCATGAAGTTGCTGGTCCTCTACCGCCCGGACGAGTCGCCGGGCGGCCGGATCGCCATGGTCGAGGAATTCGTGCAGCGCTGTCACACAGCCGGCCTGGTCAGCATCATCGAACCGGTTTCCCGCAAGCCCCGGGACGGCGGCCCGTTCGACTGGAACGCCGGGGTGCTCGCTGCCGCAACGGAGCTGGGCAATCTGGGCGCCGATCTGTACAAGGCAGAGGTACCGCGCCACGGCCAGGGCGACGAAACTGCGATCCGCCGGGACTGCGCCGCCATCACCGCCGCGGTTTCCTCACCCTGGGTCGTCCTGTCCTCCGGCGTACCGGCCGACATCTTTCCCTCGGCCGTGTCCGCCGCGGTATCCGAAGGGGCGTCCGGGTTCCTGGCCGGACGTGCCGTGTGGCAGGCCAGCGTGGCCGCGGCGGACCGGTTACAGGCGCTGCGCACCGACGCGGTCCGCCGGCTGCTGCACCTGGTTGAGACCGTGGATGCCGCAATCGAATCGCGCTGAAAGGCGATTGTAATGACGAAACCATCGATCGTGGCCATTCCCACGGCACGGCCCACCTTCGTGGTGGAAGTCGCGCAGCAGCGGGCGGACGATGCCCGCCGACTGCTGATCGAACTGGGCGCGGAGGTCACCGGACCGACCCAGCTCGTGATGACGCCCGACGACGTGGCAGCCGCCGCTGCATTTCTGGCCGGCCGCCACGACCTGGTCATCAACGTCTGTGCCTCGTTCTCCGATGCCTCGCCGGCGCTGGCGCTGTACGCACAGCTGGGCAAACCGGTGCTGTTGTGGTCCTTTACCGAACCAGGCCCGGTGGGAGATCGGCTGTGGCTCAACTCCATGTGCGGCGCCAATCTTTTTGGCCACGCGCTGGTACGGGCCGGCGGCTCCGTACGCCTGGTATACGGCGATCCCGGCGACCCAGGGGTGCGGGACGTGCTCACCCGTGCGTTGGCCGGCGAACTACCGGCCGCTCCCGAATTGCCTGACTACCACGGTCCGCGGGCCAGCGCGGAGGATGTCCGCCGCTCGTTGACCTCGCTGTCCGGCCGCCGCATCGGCATCATCGGTGACGGTCCGCCCGGTTTTACTCCCAGTGAGTACGACGGCGACCTGTTGAAGCGTCTTTTCGGATTGCACGTCCAGCGCTTGGAGTTGGATGAGGCATTCGCCGCCGTTTCTGCGGTCCCCGATTCAACGCGCAGTGCCGAACTGGTGGCCGCCACCGCTGCGCAACCCAGCCTGGCGGCGCTGAATCCACAAGACCTGGCGTCCTTCGCTGCGGTCACCACGACCCTGCGTGACTGGCGCGGCGAGGCCGACCTCTCCGCGATGGCGGTGCGGTGCTGGCCGGAATTTCCCACCCGGCTGGGCGTGTCCGTGCTCGTCGCTGGGACGTCTCGCGGACGAAGGCACCCCGACCGCGTGCGAGCGGGACGTCTACGGCGCGGTCACCATGTTGTTGGCCGAATCGCTCGGCAGCGGCACCACCTATCTGGTCGACACGGTCGACCTGGACGCCGAGTCGAACCTGGTTCGGTTGTGGCACTGCGGGTCCGCTGCCACATCGTTGGCTGCAGACCCCGACAACGCGACGCAGTTCACCCATTGCAACCGGAAGATCGGTGTGGCCGGCAACTTTCCGCTCCGCGCCGGCCGGGTCGCACTGTGTCGGCTCACCGAGGACAACGATCCGCAGTCCACCAGTGGCCTGCGAATGCTGATCGCATCCGGCGTGTCCTTGGCCGAACCGAATCGCTTCCAGGGCAACACTGCGGCCATCCGGCTGGACTCCGATGCCGCGGAGTTCGTGCAGGGCCTGGTCACCGGCGGTTTTCCGCACCACACCGTACTGGCCTGGACGGACATCCGACCGCAGCTCCGCGCTGCTGCGGACGAGCTAGGTATCCGCGTCGTGGAGTGGGCCGGCGCCACTCCTGGCGAGCCCGTCGAGACGCCGGATCCCGTCGAGAGGAGAGTGTGAGATGGCAACGCTGCCAACAGCGCTGAACCGCCGCCGTTTTCTGGGTGCCCTGGGTGCCACAGCCGCCACCGCCGGTCTGACGGCGTGCGCCGGCCCCGGAACCACCGGCATGTCTATGCCCGCACAGGTTGGCAAGTCGCCCGCGACCGGCAGTCTGTCGTTCGCGCACTGGCGGGCCGAGGACAAGGACACGTTCAACTCGATCATCGCCAGTTTCACCAAGGTCAACAAGGGCGTCACCATCCGCCAGGACATCGCACCGTCGGCGGATTACCAGGCGACCGAGTTGCAGCGAATCCGTTCGGGAGCGGTGGGCGACGTCTTCACCGCCTTCCGGGGCTCCCAGTTCACGGCGATGGCCAAGGCCGGACTGTTCCTGCCGCTGGGCAACCAGAGCTTCATCGACAATTACAACGCGAAGTTGACGCGCGCCGGACGTAGTGGCGGCATCGAGTTCGGTCTGCCATATCAGCTGGTGTTCCCCATGCCGCTGTACAACAAAGATCTGTTCGACAAGCACGGCATTTCCGAACTGCCCGGTGACTGGGACTCATTCCTGACGCTGTGCGAAAAGCTCAAGAGCGCCGGCCTCTATCCGATGGCGTGGCCGGGTGGCGAGTCCGGCAATGCGGGCCAGCTGTTCAACGCCATGGTGATGAACAACGCGCCGACCGACGACATGTGCACCAAAATCCAGGACGGCACCTACAAGTGCACGGACGACTGGTTCCTCACTACCCTGAAGCAGTACCAGCAGCTAATACCCTACTTCGAGCCTAGCGCCACCGGGACCCAGGCGCAGCCGTGCCAGCAGCTCTTCGCACAGGGTAAGGCAGCGATGTTGGCCACCGGCGCCTACGACATCTCGTCCATTCGGAAACTAGGCGCCACCTTCTCAGTTGACGTGTTGGCGCCGATCACGGTGGCCAAGGACAAGGTCAGATACACCGGCACCTACAACGCCACGTTCATCCTCGGAGCCAGCACGGCCGGTAAGAACCCGGACGCGGCGCTGAAATTTATCGAATACCTTTCTCAACCCGAGGTTGCCACCACCTACGCGAACGGAACCAGCCAGATGGTGACCGTCGCCGGCGTGACCTACACCAACAAGGACCTGGCCGGTATCGCGCACTGGGTGACGGCAAAGACGTGCCTGGCGCCGCGTTACCAGTTCACCAATCTGGACGTCCAACACGCGGTGGAGGGCGCCGCCATCAAGGTCGTCGGCGGCCAGTCGCCCCAGCAGGCGGCCGAAGATGCCCAACGCGTTGTCGAGCAGCAGAAATGACCGCGCAGCTGATCGACCCGTCACCCGCCGCGCCGGCCAAGGGGCCTGCCATCCCGCCAAATAGGCCCGGCTGGAGTCGCCGGTTGACCGGCGGCAACCATCCCGCGCTGTTCCTGTTCACCCTGCCCGCGCTGATCGTCTCCATCATCTTCTTCCTCATACCGACACTGCAGGGTTTCCAGTACGCCGTTACCGACTGGGACGGGTACTCACCGGACTTCACCAACGTCGGAGCAGGGAACTTCACCAAGGTCGTTTCCGGTGGTGACGACCTGTTCACCGGGGCACTGCTGAACAATCTGAAGCTCATGGTCGTCGTCGTGGTGCTGCAGACGCTGGCTGCACTGTTCTTCGCCGTGCTGCTGGTGAAGAATTCCAAATCCTCCATCGCGCTGCGCGCACTCTTTTTCTTCCCGACCATTCTCGCGTCCGTATCGGTCGCGTTCGCCTGGCGCTTCATGTATGACCCGAACTTCGGACTCATCAATTCCTTCCTCGGTTCCATCGGACTAGGAGCGCTCAAAGGATCGTTTCTGGGCAACAGCGGCCTGGCCATCTTCTTCGTCGCCATCACGCAGGTGTGGGCACATACCGGACAGGTGATGGTCATCTACATCGCCGGCCTCCAGCAGATCCCAGCCGAACTGTACGAAGCCGCCCACGTCGACGGTGCGACCCGGTGGCAGCGATTCCGATCGGTGACCTGGCCGATGGCAGCACCGGCCACCGCCATCGTCATCGCCTACACCACAATCCAGTCGTTCAAGGCGTTCGACCTGATCCTGGGGCTCGGCGGCAATCCGCCCGCATCCAGCGTTGACATCCTGTCTACCCGCATCTATGCCGGCTTCGCGAACTCGCAGTTCGGTTACGCAGCAGCCGAATCCATCCTGTTCATGGCGCTCATCCTGGTTGTCACCTGGATGCAGCGGCGCGCTGCCCGGTTCAGTGCCGGCCGAGTCTGAGAAGGGGCGCCCCATGCTCTACCAACTCGGCCGCCGCGGCCTGCTCGCGGTCTACTCCGTCCTCATCGTCGTGCCACTGCTGGTGGTGCTCACCGGCTCGTTGAAGACGACGCCGCAACTGTTCTCGTCCCCGTTCGGGTTGCCTACCAGCCCGACACTGTCCAACTACCATCAGGTTCTCGGCGACGGCGGCCTTCTCCAAGCCCTGGCCAACAGCGTCATCGTCACCGGCTGCGGCGTCGTCATCACGTTGTTGCTGGCGTCGGCCGCCTCGTTCGGCATCGCCCGAATCCGCGGCTGGCGCGGCTGGGTCATCTACGGCCTGCTGGTGGTCGGTATGGCGGTCCCGGCTCAGGCCAACATGATCCCGCAGTACGTGCTGTTCGACGTACTGGGCCTGACCAACTCCACTTTCGGCCTGATTCTGATCGAGGTCGTCACCACGCTTCCGATCGCCGTCTTCATCATCGCCGGCTTCATGCGGACGCTCCCCACCGAGATCTTCGAGGCCAGTGACATCGACGGCGCCGGGCCGTGGCGGACGTTCCGCAGCGTCGTCGTGCCGCTGTCGGTGCCGTCGCTCGCGGCCACCGCCATCTTCCTACTGGTGATCCAATGGAACGACCTGCTCTACCCGCTGCTGTTCATCACCGACCCGGCGAAACGCACTCTTCCGCTGGCACTTCTTGACTTCCAGGGCCAGTTCCTGACCGACTATCCCGTGCTGTTCTCCGGAGTCGTCGTGGCGTCGGTGCCAATGGTACTGGCCTACGCGTTCCTGCAGCGGTTCTTCATCGCCGGCCTCAGCGCCGGCGCGGTCAAGGGCTGACGTGCTGACCATGGTCGATCACCCTGACGTCCGCGAACTCGAAAGGCTCGTCCTGCCATGACCTCTCCCGCGACAGTTCTGCTGCGCAGGACCACCGCTGTCCACCCGTGCGAGAACGGCGTGCGGCTGGTGATCGACGCCTACCGTGGCGTGACCATCGACCCGATGCCCGGCTGGATCACCGGCGAACCGCTGGAAATCCAAGGTGTGGAAACGACCATGCCCAATCTGCCCAGCCTGTCGCTGCCGGACACCACTCCGACGGCGTTCGAGGTCCGGCTGACCGCGGTCGCGGACGACATCGTCCGACTTACCGTGGCCGCACCGGGCGACCCGGTGCTGACCGGGGACGGCACCTGGCTCGGGATCGTCGTCGACCCGGCTCCGGGCACCCCGACGTTCTCGGTGGAAGAACGCGACGGCGAGGTGGCGCTGCTCACCTCGTCGTTGACCGTCAAGGTGGGGCTCGACCCCTTTCGGTTGCGCGTCTACCAGGCCGACGGGACCCTGGTTCTTCGGACCTCGGAGTTCCTGCGTCAGGTGGCCGGCTTTCCCCTGGCGCCCGGGATCTTATCGACACCGGAACTGCCACGTACCACCCTCAATGTGGAGATCGGCCCGAACGAGTTGATCTCCGGCTTCGGGGAGCAGTTCGGTCCGGTGGTCAAGAACGGGCAACGGCTGCTGCTGTCGGTCC
>JAABUY010007595.1_pt1 | contig 10254 bp, 13 predicted proteins | sample 5560271 | NCBI WGS metagenome assembly JAABUY01 (sample SAMN10711886, study PRJNA513374) | rock metagenome | isolation source: Antarctica rocks | place: Antarctica: Victoria Land, University Valley
GCTTGAGAGCTCATGCTGTTGTATGTTAAACACAGCTTGTAGTCTTGAGTGACCGCAGATGCAGTTGTCTGCCTACACAGATGACCATGTCTACCCATACAAAGCATCTAGTGCATGTTTGACAGCTTGATGCTTTTGTCTACCTTTCACAGATGATGTTGCCTACCCACACAGGTGATGGTGTCTGCCTATACAGAGCATATTTGACAGCTGCTGCTTTTGTCTACCCTTCCAGATGCTGTCGTCTACCCTTACAGATGCTGTTGTCTACCCTTACAGGTGCTGAGGTCCACCCTTACAGATGCTGTTGTCTACCCTTTTGAGAAGCTGTCTACCTGAACAACTGCTCTGCAGCAGCTGCATGATTGCTCCACTCTGGGGGGTGGTGCTCATCAACGAGCGCAGCAGGCGGCAAGGCTCTCAAGGTATGGGTCCATGACTGCAGCTTGTTGGCTTGCAAAGCATCTAAGCCGCCTTTGTACGCTGCATGCGCCGCGTCGCCGGACTCTGCTAGCTCGTGCATTTCTGCAGCCAACAAATGCCTCTCATTTCACCCTCAAAGTGGCTGACATAAAAAGGAGACATCTGCATGTACTTGAAAGCATCTGCATATGTAACGGAAAGACGTGCTCATGTCAACAACAATCCCTATAATTGTACGGCAAAGTTTGGCAATGAAGGTGTAGAACTCAGTAGGGTGCACAACTGCTTACAGCTCAGTGTTGTTGACAGCTGCTGTTCTCACAGAGTCGACATGCAGAGCTTGCTATTCAGAACAAAGCAGACGCAGCTTGACTGTCACACAACTGTGAACAACTGCGCCTCTTCTGCAGAACAGAAGGGACCGGGCCAGGTCGCAGTACAAACCACGATACATAACAGGTCAAGCATCTGGCATGCATGATGACTCAGCACGCTCACTCTGAGTCCTGATTTGCAGCTCGCAGGTGGGTCCCTGCTGGAGCACGCATTCCTCAGCACCCCTGTCAGGGTCCCCTGGGCCCCCCCCACCCTCGCATTCCACCGTGACCGGGGGTAGCTTGATGGTGCAGTGCAAGCTCTGATAGCCATTGTCTTTAGGCTGTGCGATGTAGTCTTTGCGCCGGGCTGCAGTCTCATCGAACAGGCTTGTCGCCACTCTGGCCACAACGTAGCACGCCTGCAGACATGATAGTGTTCAGTCTGTGGATTGTGTGATGACAATATTGCGCTGTGTTGTTGCCTGGCTTTATGGATCTGTTGCCACTCGGGCTATGATGTAGCATTACTGCAGATATGATGGTGTCTAGGCTTGGACTGTGCGATTGAAACATAATTGCAATGTGCTGTTGCCTCGCATTAAAAATCTGTTGCCACTCTGGCATTGACAGAGCACTCCTGCAAACATGACAGTGTGCAGTCTCTGGATTGTGTGATGCAATTTTTGCTCTGTGCTGTCGCCTGTGATACATTGCCTCCCCTGGCTGCACAACACCACAACATGGTTGCAAAAGGTGCATGATGTACATGTACATTTTGTGAGGGGGGGGGGGATTGGTATACTCCATGTGTGTATAGTCTTTGCATGCGCAGCATGCTGCCACGTCTTGAAACAGGCTTGTTGCTGCTAGGGCCACAATCTTACATGTCTGCAGACATGACAATGCAAATAGCTTGACATCTCCAACTATGTGGTGCAGTGCCCTGTCAATACCAAGTGCATGGTGTGGACCAGGCATCAACAGCAGGCAGCTGTGTACTTGTCAAACGTGACGCAGCCACCATAATCATAAACAGAAACTCATACATAATGAGCTGAAGAAATGCAGCGTCATGAGTCGCAGGCAGAATTCCCTAAATACGGTTGAGACGACCTTTCAAGGCTTGCCTTTCATTTGCCCTTCAAGACTTGCCTTTCATTCCCTTTCACGGATCTTGCCTTTCATTTGCCGGTCATGAGCAGCAACTTTGTTGCCTGCTGCACAGGCAAAGACAGTATGGAGACTGCCATTACAAACAGGGATGAATGAGATGATGTACACATGATAGGGACAGGGGGTGGGGGGGTGGGGCAGGGAGGGCCTAAAGACCATATCGAATCGTGCTCAGACTGACCTGAGTTGCAAGTTCTTCTGCCTGAGCTGCAGGCAAGTCAGGGTGGGGGGTGACAATACAGCGAGAGGCTAGGATATCATGAACCTCCTGGGGGGCTCGCCCACCGGCATCAATGCTGTCCAACCTCAACAGCTTCTTCATGGTGCTGAACAGGCTCTTGGTGCGCCCTGCCACCTGCATTGGGCAACAAATTGGCTCAGATTACCTGAAATTGGCTGAAATTGGCAAGAGACGCCCTGGTCATAGTTGCACGGCTTGGCATCAAGTTGTTCAATCTGATTTAAAAATGCACCCATATGAGTGGTTGCTGGTCCACTGACTGCCATAGCCGGACCTCACGCAGAGAGCTACTTAGTGCTTTATGTACCTGATCCTAGGGGAAGACATCTATTTCAAAAGCAATCAAGGAATGGATGAATGCCACCTGGGTTGTATTCACAGATGTGATTGTTTGTGTCACAGGTTTTAGGTCACAACTGCGACTGTTTCCCCATGTGTGCAGAAAAACAGCAATGCGCTTGTTAGTATCTGCATATGGCAATCAATCTGTCAGTCAACATCAGCAAGCACGCTAACGGCCATGCATAAGCACATTTAGCATGTGCAACACATGCACGTTTGTCATGTGTATCCAGTCAGCAGCATGCGCATGCATAAAACGCCTGGCATCTGCATTTTTTAAACAACATTGCATGATGAATGGCCGCCCTGCTCTGCAGTGGGTTGCAATCTTGGGCTCATGCTGACCTGACAGCCGGCCGCAAGAACTTGAAACTCTGAATCCTGCTCAACAGCAGCCTGCAGCTGCTGTTCGCAGTGAGCCAGGCTGTCACCGTTCGCATTGACCTCACGCCGCAGCCAGGCCGCCGTCTCTGCGTATGACTCCGGAAACAGCTCCTGCAAAACATGTACAAAAACTCGTTTCTGGTGCCAGGAAGCTCAATGCCAGAAAATGGACCTGCAGGTTACACTCACAGCGAACAATCTTTGCCTCAATATCAGCAAAGACCAACCTCTGGACTGAGTGTAGGACAGGTGAACAGGCCATGGTGATTGATCAACAATTTTGCGAATGATGGTAAGTATGTTGTGTGGTCTTTGAGCAAGCGCCAATGGCTTCCGCACTAATACAAGCATGACTACAAGAGATGGGTAGAATGCTACCCGGGGGAGATAGGGTCACAACTGCTGCATGCAACCTCTGCAGTCCACAAGCTGCGAGCTACAGCAAACATTATAAGACGGAAGATACTACTACCTCTGGGCTTGAGCCTTTGATGCAGGCCAGAGCACAGCAGCAAATATTATCAGCAGCAGATGGTACCAGCAGCAACTGGCTTACATGCTGGCAGCTCTAAGGTGTTTGTAAGCCTGTTGCTGCTGATATCATCTGATGCTGATAGCTTCTGCTGCTGTGCTCTGGCTTGCAACAGCTCTCATGCAAGGCCTGACTTGTGTGGTACAGGTGGCTTGAGAAGCAAAGACGCAAGCGACAGACTTTGATGCCCACTGGGAACTGGCAGTGCTGTGCAAAGACAGAGCAGGTGCCAAACCTGAAAGCAGCGGTCTTCCAGTTGTGCACAGAGGGCACGCAGGCCCAAGCCATGCCCCAGGGGGGCGTAGATTTGCAGGGCCTCTAGTGCTGCCAGCTGGCGGGCATACAGAGGGGTGCCTAGGGGGGTACCCATACCCACCAGTCTGGCTACCAGCTCCACAACAATGGCTCTTGTGTCATAGAAAGTTAGTGCAAGCTCTCTGAGAGCACTGCAACACACAGGAAATGAGTTTACCAAATGCTGTCATGCGTGTTTGCTGAATGAGAGGCAATGATCTGTAAACGCAATACACATGCAGTCAACAGCACCTCCTATGCGCACAGCTTCTGTGCAACAGCAAACTCGACGTGGTTTCCTAGCCCTGATCATAAGATGCACATGCACATGAACAGCACATGCACATGCACAGGCACATACACGTGCACTAGCACTAGCACAATGCTTTCACCACTTCATCCTATATCACACAGATGCTTATCTAATCTCACCTAGAAGCGACATCATCGTACAGGTCCACTCTGCTTGGCAGCCTGCGCACTTTGATGACATCCTCGATCAAAGTCGCCACCGCTGATCCCAAGCGGTGATCTACCAAATCCAGGGACAGCCGCTGTGCAGCGACAGCGTCTACAAGGATGCCAGCGGCGATGGATTCAGCATCAAGGGGGAAACCCTGTCCTGAAAGATCTGCCAGCTGTTTTGCTATAGCCAACGCCTTGCTGGCGGCTGTGCTTGCTTGCAGGGAGTCAGTCTGAGCTGGTAGATGGGACACCTCCAGCTTGAGAGCATTCAAAATGAGCTCTGCTGCTTTGCCCATACCAGCCTGAAAGTCAAAGGGACATAGCTTTGCTAAAGGGAACATCTGCCCTTCCAGATCAGCTCAAGGGAAGACTCTGCCCTTCAACATATTGCTGCTGACTGGGCTGGACTGAACTTGAGTGTCACTGGAGACTCACCAGTGGAACAAGTGTGCAGATAGGTAGGCATCAGCCATGAGGCTATGCCAGATGGATGCTGTGTGGGGGGGGCAGGGGGCTGCTGACAGTTGCAGCAATGCTTGCCTGACAAGTTTACTGACTGGACTAACAGGCGAGCTTGAGGTGACCGTATGTGTGTCAAGTTGTGTAGCAAATTTGCAGGGGCAGACAACCAGATGCACAAGCGACTGGAGTGCATTGTTGCGTAACGTCTGTTCACATCAGTACACAACACACATGCAAGACGTCATGTTCACAACAGGAATATTGTGAACTGCAGATGCAATGCATCAGCAAGCTGGGTAGTTATGTGCAAATGGGCCTGTCCCAGTGATCAATGTAAGAGTACCTGTGGTGGCAGACGCAGAGCAAGCTGATCCCAGGCAGCAAGGAAGTCCAGTGTTCTCTGAGCTCCAAGACCAGCAAAGCCATGCATCTGTGCAGAAGTTTGGTTTGAAGGCATAGTGTCTGACGCCTGTTTGCAGGCGAGCAGAGCTTGTTGAAGTTGTTGAGCAAGAAGGGTAGCATTTGAGGCACGACCACGGCTTCCTGCAGCAACTTACCACTTTCGCCCTTATGAAGCTGGGGCACTCTGTGACGGTACTGCTGCTCTTGGGACACTTAGAGTTGCCAGTGACTCGACTCACTCGGCGCAAGGCGCGAGTGGGGGCGACACATGGGTGTTGCAACCCAGATCGGGGACGTAATTGCCGCCTGTGATACTGTGCATTGGCATTGATGGGCGCAACGCCGTGGAAGGCGACACATGCATGACACGAGCCGCAAGGCTGGCACGGTTTCATTGCCTCCGAGTTCAAGCAGTGAAATCAAGCATTGACGAGGCGGGCAACGACGACTTTGGTGATGGTAGGGCTGCTGCAAGTGTAGCATATACGCTCCGCACTTGCATCTGATCTTGACGACACTCATAGGTCATCAGGTTTGTTTAAGCCCTAAAATTTCAGTGTCTGATGGTAAACCTCACAAAGAAAGTGTCGCAACTTGTTCCAAGACGTCACTGTGCAAGTTAACGGTGGTTTTCAGCAGACACGTAGGGAGTCGATCGTCACTTGCTTTTGACCCTGCGATCGACGGCACAGGCGTCGGAGTCTGATCCAAACAACAAATCTTGTGCCCTCGGCATGCTAGTCAAACCGACCATGTCTGCCTGCGCCTTTGGGGCTAGAGCACCGCTGTTTGTTCCTATCAAGCAGATGCATATTGCCACCTGCCGGCGGAGTCTTGCCTTCAGGTCGCCGGCACGACGCGTAACGCTCGAGTTCGAAACTTCTGAAGGCCCCAAGACAATTGACTGTGACAGCGGAGACATTCTTCGCGATGTCATGCTGGAACAGAAAATCGATTTATACACAACTTGGGGGAAGATATGGACATGCGGAGGAAATGGGCAATGCGGCACCTGCGTCGTAGAGGTGCCTGTGCAGCTGTAATACCATAAACAACAATCATGGTGAACCATACACAACCATTAAACACATGTCTTTTCAGGTAGTGAGTGGTGATAAACTGCTGTCCGAGAAGAATGACACCGAGACAAAAAAGCTTAAAAGGGTAATGATGAATGATGTCCTGTTGGTGAACCCTGGCTTGATGCCCACTCTAACTTACAGGAGTGGGTCTGTCTGTCTTAAGCCCAAAACATGCTTACTAACTGGGTGACAGTAGTGTTTTATTACGATGGGCGATTGTACCATACAGCTGACCTTGTGCTGCAGAAACCAGAATCTTACAGGCTGGCTTGCCAAACAAATGTGGGAAATGGAAGCAACAAAGGCACAATCGGCTTGAAAACGAAGCCGCCTTAACCTGACAGACTTCTTGACCAAGAACGCAGACATGACCAACTGTCTTGAAACAATGTATCTGATGACCTGCGTGACTTCAAGGGTTCTCGCTGTTGCCCCTGACAATCCACCGGCTTTGCATCATCTGCTGTCTTCTGTGCTTAGCAACCCTATACCGCTGGACGATGACTGCAGCGTAAGTTCTTGTCTGCTGCCCTATGTTGTGTCACGTGCCCACAGACGAAAAAAATCTTACTTTAAAGCCAAGAAGCGGTCCACTCTGTGATGCCAAGTGATATCAGAACAAGTACAGTCCTCTGTTGACTGCATGCCTATGGTGTGCATGCCTCAACATGCAAAACTTTGTGCAAGCTCAAGATCACAACAGTATATATATCAGAGTCATGCTCGGATGGTGATGACATTCAGCAGTACCGTCGTCTGTTTACTCTGCACGTATGCTGTGTAAGATTGTAATGCTTGCACAACGTAACAAGCCCGAAAGGGATGGTGATATTCAGAATGCTGCTAAATCAGCAGGCAAAATGTGGTCAAGGACACAGAAATTGATCAGTTACATAGTGTGTCGTGTTGCCAAGCAGTAATGCATAGCTATAGCTCCTGTCCAGCAAAAAGGGTACAGATTATTTTGACAATCTTGAGACAACCCCATATTTCTGAATCACACCCAGAGCACTGTACCAGATAATGCAGAATGAGGGGCAGAAAGGACAGGCAAAAGAAGTAAAGGGTGGATGCTCTAAGTGACAAAAGGAAGAGGACTCAGAGTACAAAATTGCAATAGACAAGAACAGCAATACTGACATGCTGCAAACCAGTTTCATTAATCTTGACATCGAGTGTGCGTCAGCATTTCAAATACTACGCCATCTGCAACCTGCCCAAGACAATGCATATTAGGGCAACCTCGAAAGAGCCAGACAGTGCACATTCCCCAGAGATGTGTAAATGGTGCAAAGCCACGCTGATGGCTGACCTCCCTAGTGTCCTAAGACCTGAACACGCTACTGATATCTGGCAAAACTAATTGCCCTGAGCCAAGCCACCTGTTTAAAATCACAGTAACGACTGTACAAAGTCCAATCAAATTGACTATAGAGCATGCTGCTGCTGTTGTTGGCAGATGGTCTGAGGCTGAATTCGGAGTGTAACTATCTGTTAATTTGAATGTTCAGGGCAATGGCGGCGGAGGAGGCAGAGCATGATCTGGGAAGTGCTGTACAGAGTATGCAGACTGTCCTCCTGTTGTTAAGCGCCCATAGGCATCCTGTACAGTCAGCACAGGAGGTTACCAGCAACTGCACTTTCGACCCTGGCAGCATGATAAAGTGCTCAACTTCAGCGACTGGCTGACACCTGATGACGACAGGCCAAAGCAAAAAGCCATGCAACTCAACTGAAAAGAAGGTCTAGGACAGGTGCAGCGGCATCACAAGTAGCACAGGATGGTGTGTCTCTGCAATGCCTTTGGTCTACCTTAGTCTGACTGCGCCCTGCAGGGCGCAGATTTGCAGGGGGAGGCGGCGGCAAAGCCTGCTCTGCAGGCGCAGACAGCTGGTTGCCATGCTTTGCCGTCGTCTTTGCCTGCTGCATTGCGCTGGGAGAGGGAGTGCACTCCCCATCTTCAGGTTCAATGCTAGCTGCCCTCCGTGACATATGCTCACCTGCCTGGCAAGCCTACATCAGCAGTTGCTAAGTCAAGGTGCACAGTGCAGCATGCTTGTCCTAGCCAGAGTTTGGGCAACAAAGCTACACCACAGCATGTTCATCTTACCAAGGCCAACTGTACTTCAGCTTGAGTCTTGAACTGCTGCACTTCCAGCAGCTGTTTCTGAGGGGCAGCAAAGATGTCTGAGACAACAGAGACTGGGTCTGCACAGGTGAGGTCAGCTGAACTCTGCTTATGCTCCTCCAGCTGCTGCTCAAGCTTTTGCTGCTGCTGCTTGAGCTTGTGCAACCGCTCGTTTCGAGCTTCCTCTTGCTGCCTCACTCGTGCTGCCAAGTCCTGCTGTCGAAGTCTGACTTTCCCCTCATGCCTCCGCTGCCATAGGTGCTTGTTTTGCTCATGCCGCTGTTCCTGCCGTTGACGTCGGAGCTGCTCTTTGATGACTTTTACCTGAAGCTTGTTCTGCTTCTGTTTTTCTTTGGTAGCCGGGTTCTGGTTTTGCGAGGGCGCAACCTCACGTTGTCCAGCACTGCTTGGTGCAGCCGTTGTCTGTGATGCCATTTTCCTAGTTGCGTTCGTGAGCAAGCGGTATAAAGACGCAGCTGTAGCGTCCCGCCCGGCATAGTCTCCACTTTCGTTCTGAAGAGTCGTTATAGCTCTCTTGTAACAGCCAGAGCGAAATGCGCTTGAAGAAAGTCTGTGCGAGGACTTGTGCACCTCAAACACTCTCGGATGGCTTTGATCCCAAGGCATGGTGCATGCCTGTCACGCGGACACCTCGGCGAGAGCTTTGACAACAGCAGGTCGTTCCTTCCCTCGCTGTATTCCGTTGACCCACTCCTGCAGGACAAAGTCAAAGTCAGAAACGGCAGGAAGCGATTGTACCCCATTGCCCAGAGCTAACCATGGATTGCCCCTTTTACAGGTGGCACCTGCCTTCAACGTTGGCTTTTTCTTTGCGATCGGCTATTCGTGACCCCATAGATCTTTTCTGTTCGGATTGCTTGTTTCCGCTTCAGTACGTCAGAGCACACTTCCGCCAGAGGCATTTTCGTTTCCTGCTTGCGTGGGCGCCTCATTTTTAACAGCCACACAGACTCACAAGAGCCTGGGTACTGATCACTACTTGCTGTGCCACTTAGTGACTTGCGACGCTGTGTTAAAGGCCCTCTCATATTCTTGTGTATCAGCCTCCGCCTTGTTGACAACTTCCTGCCTGGAATTGTACCTATGGAACTAATGCGCAGGGTGGCAGTGGCGCAGAGTGTCAGCACAACGGGATGAAGATGCTGTCCTGTGTGGCAAGACTGGCATTTGCATTTGCTGCAGTGAGCTCGCTCAACTGATCACATTCATGCTATATGCACACTGTCACCCGCTCTCCGCATCATTGGAAATGACACCAATAGCCATGCTTGATTTTGAACAAGCGCAAGTGCTCTATGCACACAAGCAGCGTATTTGTATGCTGCAGCGTAAATCGAAAGCATAGGTTGTGCACTTGCTTTGCCAAACTGTTGCTGTTACCTGCCTAGGTGATTCCCATGCATCCTGCACAATATATCGTCAGCATCAAATCACTGCACTAATGAACATCACATAGCAGTTTGCTTACTTGCAGACAAGCATTGTATGTATGAATACAACAGATGGCCGGCTGATTTGCTGTTGCAGCAAACTCCAGCTACACGCATGCAACAGGCGAAAAATATGAGAGTGAACCCCTGTGTGGGCAAGACATCAGAATTTCCCGCAGCAGCAGCGTATTTGATTCAGTGGCTCGTACGATGGTATACTGTGGTATCGGCGTTGCTTTGGTTATGTCATGACTACTCCTTGGACATTTTTGCCAGAGCGTATCCAAGCCAGAATCATGCCTTTCCGTATTGGGTTTGTGGCAGGGACTCTGGCTTACAGTGCTTGGGTGGTTGTCACATCGCTCATAAAAATCGCCGTCATAGTATTGCTCAAGCAGGACAACAGTATATCATCTTTCCTTATGCTGTCTCTCTAGTATATCAGGCCCAATGTGTGACGCAGTCTGGCAGAATCAATGTTCTATTCCTGCTGTTTGGCAAAACAGCAGTTTGGCAAAACAGCAGTACCTGCCCTCTGGATCAACCCTTGTCCTTGCC